>Ga0209935_1005699_pt1 | contig 10399 bp, 15 predicted proteins | sample ThiBio_1000_plan_2_FD_183958 | JGI IMG/M metagenome (GOLD analysis project Ga0209935, IMG submission 183958) | Wastewater bioreactor microbial communities from Cape Town, South Africa - Thiocy_cont_1000_plan (SPAdes) | ecosystem: Engineered > Bioreactor > Thiocyanate-remediating >... | reverse complement strand
CTCTCTCTCTCTCTCTCTCTCTCTCTCTCTCTCTCTCTCTCTCTCTCTCTCTCTCTCTCTCTCTCTCTCTCTCTCTCAAGCTCACATAGTTCGCACCAGGAACCACAGGCGTTGTTCTATGCGAAACAACGCGGCCACAACGACATCGTGGCTCTGCTGAAGGAGCACTTTCCTAAATGGCCAATGCCGCCCAAACCAGAGAAGTCGATGGTCCCTACACGGGTCCAGCCCACCAGAGGAAAACGGAAAGAAGCCTCAACCTCCCCAACAACGCCGACAAAAGAGGCCACTGAAGAGAAGAAAGCAAAGTCCAAGAAGCGCAAAGTGGAAGAGAACAAATTTTGAGGTTGTTCTTGAGACTAATCTTCAACTTTTCTCCTCTTGGCGATCCTCTTCTTGGGTGTCTTCTTATCTTCCACTTCTTGGACAGCTTCAGTAAAAGGGGACTCTGCGGAAGACTTCTCGGACAAAGAAGACGCTTTTCTTTTAGCCCTAGGCGAACCTGTATTCAATTGTTAACCCTCATTACACAAGCGTCTTCTCTTATTTAATGTTTGCCTTCTTCTTTGATTTCCACAATAAGGGATGAATCGTCAGGCAGATCATTGAACTGTTCATCGGACTCGAGCTGGATCAACCTTTGCTTCGAATCGACGAAATAGATGTGGCCAACATGGGACTGCTCGACCTTCAGCTTCTCGGCGATGGTGGCGTTGAGGGCAGTAAGGGTGATGGTCTTGACGAAGATCTCTTGGAATCGCCTCAGATCGGCTTCGTTGTTGGAAAATTTACAGACTACGTAGCGACGGCCTTTGGGAGGGATCACCCCGGCCATCGGAGATATGCCGAGTTCCTCGGCGGAGATGAGATCTGCCCTGTGAAGGGCGATCAACTCCTTAGGATGGAAGAGTTCGGAGTTATCGCAGATGTACTGCCTGAGGGTAGTCTTCAGCTGAGGCACGTTTTGAACACCATCTCGCACACCCTCCTTAGCGACGTTGTCCCAGAAGCCAGAGGACTCGTTTTGAATATCTCCTGTGATGAGGTTGATCTCGCACATCCTCAGTTTGAAGGAGGAGAAGTCAACGGTAGTGTTCTCCGTCAATCTGTCCTCACCTCCAGACCCACCAGTCGACAAAGAGGTGACGGTCACCTAGAGATATACGAGAGTTAACGCCTGATGCTAGAGGTGGAGGGTGCGAGGAGGACTTACGTTGTACAGGCTGTATTCAGTTACTTTGACCTTATCATTCTTGGGCTCAGAAATGATCCGCAGGATAGCATGTGGAATGACCTCCGCTCGCATGACCAAAATGTAGAGGGCCGGTGATAGGGGATCCTGGTACTTGGTGAGTGAGATATCTTGAAGCCCTTGTCCTCCTCGTCGAGAAGTGCGGCCGTGAGAGACACCATGACTCCAAGCAAGCACGTAAATCCATCCCTTGTGGAATTTTTGGATCGGTTTGGAGTGCACTGATCGTCTCCCATAGCCCCCTCCACCGCTGTTATCATCCGCTTGGGCCAACTAAACTCAAAGGATGAGTTATAAAAATTGATGTGCTGGGGTTTACCTTGTGGCTTTCGCGAAGTACGTTGGCCAAAGGCTCGACCTGGTTGGAGATATCCGGGATGGCCTCACCCTCACCACCACCCGAGGAAACGGGAAGATACATAAACATGTGAACCACCATCTTGGCTGCTTGTGTGTCTTGTCACTTTTGTTAAACGGACTAACAAATGATAAATAAATAAAAAATAAATACGTGGGTCGGGTTCTTGTTATCCAACCACGGAAAGGTTACTACTTCTCAGAGAAAAAAACAAGAAGAAAAGACAATTAAACCCTGGTTATAGATATATGTCCTTCACTTAACCTATCCGATTATTGGATTCCAACCTGCCATTTAGCTCTCAATTTTTATTATTTTGTTATTGACACACGCCACATCACAAACGCAACAACAGGATGTCCGACAAGGAGAAGGAGAAAGTGACCACTAGCGGTGATGACAAGGAGGTGCTGACACTTGTGGCAGCCGATGGGAAAGAATTCGCTGTACCCAAGAAGGCCGCTCTGGCCTCCGGTACCATCAAAGACATGCTCCGGACACCCCAAATGGAAGGCGAGGACTCAAGCAAGATCAACTTCCGAGAGATCTCTTCATCCACCATGGAGAAGGTGGTAGCCTTCATGGAATACAAAGCCAAATACGACGGAACCACCCGAGTGCAAGTGCCTCCGTTTCCCTTCGAACCCGACTTTGCGATCGAGCTCTTCCTTGCCGCAAACTTTCTAGATTTGTAAACGTTTTTTACCCACCAAGAAGAAAGAATAGTCTATCCTTCCACAACCTTTCTTGTCTGTGCCTTACTAGCGACTACTAATCGGAATGCTCACTCGTCATTTGTGGCCCCAACATTCCGCCACCAAGAGAGACCCTTTTGTATCCACTTTCTTCTTCAAAACTTGCTTTTATTGTACATGGTGGAAAGGCAAAGGAGAAGCTGTTGTGCTCTCTAAAATCACTTCTCTCCCTTTGTGGGACTCTTTGAGTTGGCTCGAGGTTCGTTACGGTCACGAGGAGACAACGAAGTAGAACCACGGGATCCCAGGGTCCAACTCCTTCCTCTACGTCCCCTCTGCTTCTCCTCGGCGTCCTTGGCTTTCTTTTCCTTCCCCATTATCTGCCACCTTCTAAGGGACAGCGAACGAGTCCTGAATATCCCGTTTCGCTTCTTCTTCTTTTCTCGTTCTTGATTTCCTTCATTCTCCCCCGCATGAACATTCTTGCGTAGGGATCGAGCGGAAAGCGAGCGGAGACCTCCGCTATCGGCCGACCGTCTTTTTTGGCGTCTCTCTTGAGTCTTTTGAAGTACAGGAGAAGAAGATCTGAACTCTCGATCATTCTCCTTGTCCTCATCTTCCTCCTCAACAACCGAACCCTGAGAAGACGACTTTTTGGGCGAAGGCACCGATAGCTTGGTGGGAAAATTAGCAATCGTAGCTCGCCGCTTCAACGTCGGTGGGGGAACGGAAGTCGACCGGGTCCTCGTCGCCTTTATCATTTCATCTATGCTCTTCTTTTTCTTTTGCTTATGGACGTTGTTGTCATTTCTCGAGTAGAGCAAGACTTGGCCCTCTGAACTCGCTTGAGTTACTTCAATGATCGGATTCCGATCTTTTTTGCTCTTCTTCTCGTCTCCTTCCCCTTCTTTTCCTTCCTTTCCGCTGTTCGTTCCTGATTCAGCCGCGCTTGGCTTTTTAGCTCGGGCAAGAAGATCCTCGATAATTCCACCCTTGTTGAGATTTTGGTAATTCGAAAAAAGCTTGTCTTGCGTATGCGGTGACGCTTGGGGTTCCCTTGCGGGAGGGGATAGCGATCGTGATCGCATCAAGCTGTCTTCTTCTCGCTTCCTCCCATGCGTCTCCATCCACAATCTTCTGTCCTCTTCTTCAAACTCATCCTTTACCTGGACCAAGTGAATTAGCCCAAGGCAAAATATAAAAGAAATCCGCAAATTACCCAAGAGGGATCTAGTTCATAATCCGAATCAGAATTGGAGTCATCTGATGAAGAATCCGAAGACATCCAAGCGCTTAAAGACTCAGCACTTGACGAGGGGTCGGACGTGCTCAAAATTCCGGGTTTACCTCGTCGTTTCTCCTTCCCGCTTTTCCGTTCCTTTGCCGTAACTATTTGAGAGCTGCTTTCTTTCCTGTCTTTCTTGCGTTCTCTCTCCTCATCTGTTTCTTCCAAGTCTCCAATGGAGAGGGATAGTGTTCTCTCTTTGTGCGCAAGAGGCGAATGCCGCGGAATTGATTTGAGCGTGTTGTACAGATTAGAAGAAGAATTATGATAGACGTCCTTCAAGCCTTTACTCCTATGATTCTTTATACGCAGACTCCTTGGCGACGCATGTTTTTTCTTCTTTTTCAATGTTTCTCCCTCCTCCCCCTCGAACGCCTCTTTTGCGTCCTCCATCTTCGTGCGTATTTGGCGCTTTCCTTAATAAAAATAAATTAATTAACATGGAAGTTCGTTGTGTGCTACAGCTCTTCTTGGATTCTATCTAATTATCTCTTGCACTCTAGAGAACTGACCCGCTGCCACCCCCCACTGGGCAAAGCAGCAAATACTGGGCCTTATCGCTCGCTCCTTCCTGGTTTATTAAATAATCAATGAACCAATATCTTTTGAAAATTTTACATGATACAAAGCGCAAAGAAGAGGAAATGGGCGACGAGGTAAGGCGACGGCTGACCTCTGGCAAGAGAATTGTGTCCGAAAAAAAGAAGAAGAATACCTTCGGGTCGGGGGTAACTTCGCTCACCGTATCAACGAAGGCACAACCGTACAAAGGCGGAGATGAAGTACCAATACAAGGTAAAAATCTCCTCCACACAACAACCTAGATACAAGGGATTACCAGCAACCCCATGATATGTGTTAGCAGTACATATTGCAAACACATAGGGAAGCTGGTTCCATGCCCCCTTTCTCCTCCTTTTTCGGTTTTCTTCTCCCTTGCTACCTATAAGCCTTTTACTTTATCTGGCAACCAGCCTAACCTGCCTCGTTCCCTTTCTCCTCCACGAATTCATGAAGTAACGGTGAAGAACTCGACCAGCAAGACGATCGCGGCGCTTATGATACAAATGGAAGCGCAGGAGTGTGACGGGGATGATGTACATACACAGAGAGCGAGCTGGGTAGAGTACTTCCAGGACGGTTCTTTCCCGCTCGAAGGCAACAACGATTACGAAGGAGAGATTCTACACGCGTTACCCGCCAAGATGTCGCGAGTAAGTTCGGATAACCTCTCGTATCGGCTCTCGGTGCAGCTCAAATTCAAGGGATTTCCTGGAGGCAAGATTGTAACGCATCTTCCGTTGTTCATCGTAGACGACGAGGAATGGGAGCGATATCAAAAGGAACACCAAAACGGATCACGACACAACAGCGAGGCGTCCGAGGAGAAAGTGGCGCAGAAGAAAAAGGGGAAGACCAACAAAAAGACGAAGGCGAAGAAAAAGAAATCGGAAAGCGAAGAGGAAGAAGAGGAGGAAGAAGACGACTCAAACTCTGATAACGAGAAAAAGAAAAAGAAGAATTAAAAGGCGGCAGTCGTAGTCAAGCACACGCTGAAACGTTTTTGTTGTATTATTTGCAATAGTTTAGTGCTGATTTATTGGGAATAAATACCTTCCCGCAAAAAACTCTCTTCTGGTGTTGGCGTCGGGCACCTTCTCGAGGAGACTTAACGAACACGCTTCTTGATTGCTGTGTTGTCGTTTTCTTCTTCATAAAGACACTCATCATGAAGCGGAAAACCGTTAGGACACAAGCGGTTGTTGGAAGTCCCACAAAGAGGGGAAAAACAAGCAGTAACGACCGGGAGAAAGAAGTTCCAGAGATAGAAAAGCAGAAAGGAGAAGGAAACACCACCCAAGATGTAAATGAAGGAAACGAAATCGGAAAGTTGGACGATACGATAGAACAGAAAGTGAACGAAGTGGCACAACTGTTTGTAGAAGTGGACGGGTATGAAGTCTCGCGCCAGGAAAAGCGTAAACTAAAAGAAAAGGCTCTACATATGTACGATATTTTACATCTTTCCCATTCAAAATTGGAAAATACTTACTCAATGATGAAAGGAAGGTCTTTGACCTACGGCGAGATCAATCTCCCTGCTTTCGCTGAGGTACTAAAGATTGTTGTACCAGCGTCTGGAGAGAAATTTTACGATATCGGGAGCGGTACAGGGCGCGCTGTCTTGCTTGCCGCGCAACTTTACCCTCATACCCTCACAAAATGTTGTGGAATAGAAATTGTGAGTGGCTTGCATCAAGTAGCACTAGAAATGAAAGCTAAATATATGAAATTAGTTAATGGTACGGTTAGATTATCATAAAATATTGGCTAATATCACATTAGAGTCGGGTCCTCAAATTGATTTTTTGGAGGGAGATAGCTTTGCAATAGATTGGGAGGTAACTTCATTCACTTCATCTATTTATCAATTGATCAACCGCAATCAATTACTAGAAGGAAGCGGACATTGTATTTGCGCCAACTACGTGCTGGCCGCCTGGTAAGCCTATGACGTTATCTCAGACGCACTCACTTACATTTACACAGAGCTGCTGGAACAACTGCAGGAGAAGACGAGTAGAATGAAGCCTGGCAGTAGGGTGATCACACAGACTGTGCCCTTGAAGGTTGAAGGGCTGCAACAGATTCACAAGCAAAGATACAAATACGGCGCTACGCATGGAAGTACTTTGGTGTATATTTACAAGAAGGTCAGTTAAGAGATAACTTGAACAGTTTATCTTTTGTTGCACGACTACTTCGTTTATTCTTGGTTTATATACATTAAGGGGCTTTAAGCAGAGTAGCCACCATCGATGTAGATATCAGAGCCAGTGAGATACGAAGAATCGTCGCTGGCAAGAAAGAGTGTAGTGTTGGCGATCTCTTCGGGAGTTCCCGGTCTCTTCAGCGGTGTGGCGGTGACCAAGCCCTCGATGAGCTGCTTGGTCTTGTCGAAGTCCTGAGAGTGCTTGCCGATCTCCGTAGGGACAATACCAGGTGAGATTGCGTTGACTCGGATGCCTCTAGGCGCTAAGTGAACCGCCAAGCTACGCACAAGGGATCGTCCTGCTGCCTTGGTGGCCGCATAGACCGACAAGGCAGGAAGGGGTCTGCTTTGAACTGTCGACAGATTGAAGATCACGGATGATCCGTTGGAGAGGAGCGGGGCGAGTTTCTGCACCGTGAAGAAAGCACCCTTGAAGTTGACGTTGAAGGTGAAGTCGAATTCCTGTTCATCGAACTCTTCGAAGGCCTTGCCTTGTCCCGCTACCCCCGAGTTGACGAAGAGGATGTCGAGGTGGCTGTTGAAGAGCTTGCCTGTTGTCTCTGCGAGAGCGCTGAGTTGCTCAATAGAGCGCACATCGGCGCGAACACCATGGATGGTATCGGACTTGAACTCTCCCTTGAGTTTCTCAACAGCGGAGTTGAGACGTTCCTGATCCTGTCCTGTGATGATCACCTTGGCTCCGTGGGCAAGGAAGACTTGTGCGGTAGCGAATCCGATTCCCGTTGTACCTCCTGTGATGACTGCGGTCTTTCCTTCGAGTCTTTTGGCTTTGAGGCTCATTTTGTGTTGTGTTTGAAGATGTTTGTTTGTTGAAGTGATTGAAGCTAGTAGTACTTTAGTAACGATATAAAAACCTAGATCGGGTTAGATTTTTTCCTTCCGAAACGGAGAAAGCCAAATTACATCTGTCGGCGGCACGTGTTTTGTGTACGGAACATCGCTTTTCCAGGAATGAAACGTGGAGTTGTCGGCTACGGGCCGGGCTCGGTGTTTGTTGCTGTCGAATACCATGACTTTAGCGAAGGCTCGAGATTGTTAACTCCGTGTCCCACGAATCGCGAGGTAACAAGGAACACTGAGTTGTAGGGTAGCACTTCTCGATCGGAGTGTTTTTTTATTCTTTTGGATTATCCAACATAAACGAGTTACGTATCCGCCATATGTGCAAACACTGTTTGTTGTCGTGCGAGCAACAAGTCCAGACGAACCCGTTGCCGAGGCTCACAACCGCATACGTTTCTTTTTCGTCCCCAATGTGTCCCATATATTCCCATACCTATGCATTAATCAGATTAGATTAAACAACGCTCCAAGCTAATCCATACCAAGGGCTTCCAAAGGATTTGAGTTCCATCTTTTGATTGGCTCCAAACATATCCCTGAGTGTTTGCGAGTCTTGACGGCGCGGTAGATTCGAGGCCACTCAGGTGTACCTCGGCGCGTCCTTTGTGCCAATTCCATATGAATATCGAAGAGTCCGATAGACAAGACCATACTTGATCTCTCAGGTACAACATATCGGTTATCGCCTTCCCCGGGCCAACTCGCAATAGCGGTGTGAAAATTTTCTCGTTCATCTTAAACACAAGTTATTAAATATGATTGGGCAGTTTTTTTTGGGGGGGGGGGAAGATTTTACTTGATGATCATAGGTGAAGATGGTCCCAAGGTTAGTTCCTGCCCATACTTCAGAATATAATACAGCCAGACACAACACTGGTGTCCCAACAAATATGCGTTTCAACATCTTTTTCTAAATAAGGGATAGATATTTAAAAAAAGTGTCCTATTTCAATTACATGTACCTTTTGCACGTTCCATAAACAGATAGTTTTGTCTTCGGATCCACTTACTATATATGATGCCGAGATTTGTGCGATTGAAAGTATCTGTGAATCGTGTCCTTTCAACTTTTTCACTTTTGCGCTTTTTTTCGTCTGAGAGAAAGAAATGAGACAGCGAGAAAAGAGAGGTTTGCTAATAGATACCTTCGTAGGTAACCCCCAAATGAGGAGAGGTTTGTCCGCAATACCTATCCAAAGTTCATCCGGTGATTTAGAAAACACCAGACAATTTATCTTGCAGTCGGTCGCTTGTTCGGATCGCAATAACTCGGCCTTTGATTGGTTAGCGGCTGAAACGCCTTGATAAAGGAAACAATAACATGTTATACCTCTGCATTCCAAAACAGAATAAATCCCTTTTCTGATCCACCAATCGCTGCGATTGCTTGGTCGTCAATAGAAGCGGTTGGAGGAGCAATCAAGCATGAGATCGTTCCCACTTCCTCGAGATAATCTGCGCGAATCACCGCTTTTTCTTCCACCGAATCGCATTTCATCTTTGATAAGATCTGTCTTTGAATCATATCCATTGCCAGAACTCCGAGATTGCTTACGGCCGGAGGGAAGGGCGATATCTTGGGGGACCCCGCCATGGTGAGTCGATGTACCCAAGGGGGAATCTGGGTGGCACCCGAAGGGGTCGAGACTGTCGACGCCCTCAACGGGCCAATGAGGGACTCCTCATGTTGTCCTCGTTTGTTGCGTCGGTTGTCCGAATGGCGCCTTTCTTTCCCGTCCAATCCCTTTTCTTTCCTTTTCGAAGAACTCCTATTCTTTCTTGTCATGCCTTGCCTAGCGATCAATTCCCTTTTCGTTTGCTTGCAAAGCTGATTGGACAGGAAGCGAAGAAACTCCGCGGCATCGGGTCGCTCGGAGGGGTCGAGATGCCATCCCCTCCCCAGTATCGTCCTGATGGCTTTCGAACAGGTGTCGGGAATCTCCGGACGTAACCCGTTAACTATAGCCTCTAGCCATCCATACTCTGTTATTTTGGCAAATTATTATCAGGCCCAATGAAAAATCAAAAGCAACGTTGTGCAAAGGGGGGGGGGGGAATGCTGACCATCCATAGGAAGCAGAACATGCTTTCCAAAAAGAAGCTCAAATAGAATCAATGAGAAGCTGAATATGTCGGCCTTAAAATCGCATTCTTGCAAAAAAGCTACTTCAGGCGCCATATCTAATTGTGCCCGCGTGAGTGTTGTGGGTGGGGGAGGGGAAGGGGGAAATACGCACATATTGGGGTGCCTCTTAAGGCACTCAATGTAGTTAGAGCATCCTGAAACCGTGACATTGCATAATCTAGATTGTAAATCATTGGCCAAATTAGCCTACATTCTAATAACAGGCAAGTTTTTTTTGCTTGCCTGTAATTTTGGCTTCGAGGATTCCCTCCGCTGTCGTTGTGAGAAGGATATTGGTCGGCTTGAGATTTTGGTGGATGATGTTGTGTTCTTGTAAACAGGACAGGCCAGATAGGATGTCGCAGGAGATCTTCAATGCGGTTGACCGATTAGGCAGCCCCGTCGGGTTTTTGAGCAACAAGAAGGCTAGATCGCCTCCTTCCATAAACTCTGTCGCAATTACGGAGTTGTACGGATCTAATCTCCAGCATCCCAAATGACTCACCTTTAAGGAAAATGAATAAGGATATTATAGTATTGAAGACGTACCAAAAAAGGAGAAGCAATAGATGGCATGAACTTAAGTTGGGTGGCAGTGGTATCATCTGTCGCTATTTTTTTCAGGGCTATCGCTTTGTCCTGGAATATCACCTTATGCACTACAATACGAATCAGTGATTGCCATAAAAGGAAAGAAACAAACACCAAGGTGAGAAATTACATACCTGTCCCAAGGGTGCCTGAGCCAATCCGTTTTTCCCACGTCAACGGCAGGTTTCTAAGTTCGTGTTCGATCATGCTCGCTGGTGTATCTCCTTCTTTTTCCTTTTTGTCAACTGAAGACACTGTCGTCGAAACTTTACTCCGACGTAACTCCGCAATATAATCCAACATAGGTTCCAACATAAGGATGACATCTTGAGTGGTTGACTGAGGAAAGGAGAGACGGCTTTTAGATAGATTCAACCAAAAAGGGATTTTAAAAAAAGCCCACCTGGTAGAAATTTGATCCGCAACATCCTGCAAGCATCACATTGAATTCGCCTG
>Ga0209935_1005698_pt1 | contig 10399 bp, 11 predicted proteins | sample ThiBio_1000_plan_2_FD_183958 | JGI IMG/M metagenome (GOLD analysis project Ga0209935, IMG submission 183958) | Wastewater bioreactor microbial communities from Cape Town, South Africa - Thiocy_cont_1000_plan (SPAdes) | ecosystem: Engineered > Bioreactor > Thiocyanate-remediating >... | reverse complement strand
GCTTGTCCTTGAGGATGGGAAGCAGGATCGCGAGGATTCGTTGTGATTCTCCGGGGCCAATGGTGAACGAGATAGCATCCTTCGTTTGTTGACGTAAGGCATTTTGAATCGCCTCCACTAGATGCAAGGATGAGTAAGGAGGTAGTAATCACGCAAGCGAGCGAGAGAGAGAGAGAGAGAGAGAGAGAGAGAGTTGATCGTACAAGTATTGGATCGTTGACGTGCTTGAATTGCTTGAATCTTGTTGATCTCGCCTTGTAGCATATCGATCTGGGCCGTATTAGCTTTGCGAGTATAGATGCGTAGTTTGCGTTGCAACTCGTCGAGCTTGATTGCGATGCTCTCTTCGTCGAGTTGCGGTTCGCTCGATGCTTGATTCTCGTTCAGGAGTGCAAACGAGATCTGGTGCACGATCGAGCAATCGGGCGACACCTTGGTCTCATTGGGCACGGCCTCCACTCGGAAGGTGCGATGCTTGTTGGTGTTGACGAGCGTGATTTGCGTCGGCAGCGCCGGGTGGTTGATGAGACACACGCCAAAGTCGAGCTTGAGCGACTTGAGGAAGAAGCGCTTGGGCTTCAGCACGTTGGCGCGCACTTTGATCTGCTGGTTGCTCGACTCGTCAAAGATGTTGACCACCGTGAGGATCTGGAGAAACTCGCCGGCGAGAGTCGGTCGGAACTTGAACTCGATGCTCTGGTCGTGCAACGAAACGAGGTGCGAGTTAGATCGCACGCAACGAGCGAGCGAACACTGCGAGCGAGCGGCGGGCAATACCTTGGTGCTGTAGGGCAACACTAACCCCGTCCGCTCTCGTCGGGGAATATGTAAATCGAGCGAGGCGAACGAATGAGTCTTTTCGATGCGATACACGATCGGAACCTCGGAGAAGTTGCTAATGTTAAAGATCTTGGAGCGAGTCTCGTTGCTCGGCAGCGAGCCAAAGTGAATGTGCCGTTGAGCCAGCTGCAAGACGGCGGCACAGATCTTGGCAGTCAGGAGGAGCTCTCGGATCGGCACCACGCCTTCGATGCCGAGATCCTGGCCGAGCTGCTGCGAGCAGTCGTTGCGCTCAAAGTTGAGCAGTTTGATGAAGATCTTTTCGTTGATGCGTCGGAGCTTGCCACGAGCGCGACCGGTGAGTTCGCTGTGTTTCGGTCGAAAGACGACGTACACCAGGTACTCGGTCGGTAGTGCGCTGCTGGTGCTGCTGCTGGTGCTGGTGCTTGCAGCATCGGTCGAGCGAACGGGAGCAAAGTTGAGCGTCGTCACTGGACGCAAGATGCCAGTGTCGATCGCGTGTGCAAGGCCCTCAATGTACTTGATCTGGCTCTCGACGTATTGCAGCTCGGCGGCCGGATCAGCAAAGTTGCTCACCTCCTGCTTGCACAATTCGGTCAACTCGACGAGATCGACTTGTTGCACTGGCGCGGCACTCGGTGGCTCGTCGATCGGTTGGCTCAGAGCACTGGCGTCGAGATTGCCGGTGCTTTGTTGATGGCGCGGTGAGGCGTACAGACTGTGCGAGAGTGAGGCCGATCGATTGCCGCCGACGAGTTGCGACATGCGTGTGCGGTGATGGCTGGCGAGGTCGAGGTAGTCGTTCGTGTGCGTGCGCTCGGCCTCGGGCTCGTCGGGGTCCGTGTCGATCGATGTCAGCAGCTGCTGTATGGCGTGTGCCGGTATGCGCTCGGTGCTGCGGCTCAGTTGCCGCTCCTCGATGTAGAGGCACACTTCGTCGGGCGCCGAGGTCCAGAGCGCGAGCGAGAGCTCGTTCTTGCTGATGCTCTTGATGGTGAAGGTGCGCAGCATCGGGCTGTTGACGACCACGTTGCCAAAGTTGATGTAGTTGCGCGAGTGCGGCGTCGCGAGGTGATAGAAGCTCGAGTGCACCATGATGCGGTTCTGGTCTATGTTGTTGGCGCGCACCTCGAGGAACACGTCGTTCTGCGGATTGTGAATGTTCTCGAACGTGACCTGCTTGCGGTAGTCGGGGTTGATGCGACGCGGAATAAAGTCGAACTTGACCTGCTGCGACGACAGCGGCGGAATGGCCAGGTGGTGCGAGCGGAAGCGCAGCACCTTGGAGACGTACTGCACGCGCACGGCCGCGAGCATCTCGCTCATGTTCTCGATCTGCACCGTGGCGCTCTTGGGCGTGCCAATGTTGCAGTCGCCGAGGTACATGGTGTTCTCGGTCAGCCGCACGATCGACGTGCACACCATTGCATGTGCCGAGATCGTGCTCGTAAACTTGCTCTTGCCGCCGCTGCCTCCGCTGCCTCCGCTCGAGTTGGTGCTGCGGGTGCCGCCGCCGCCGCTGCCACCGCGTCTGCCATCGCTGTCGTCACCGTTGCCGCCACGGTTGCCGCCACCGCCATCGTCACTACCACCACCGGATCCATTGGTATTGGTGCTGGTGCTGCAGTGCACGATGATCTTGAACGATCGGCGCGTGAGTTTCGTGGCCTTGGACGGGTCGGCGTTCGATTCGGCCTCGGGATAGTACCACACTTCCACCACTCGCTCCTTGCCCGGAGGGATCGTGATCTCGTCAATGTGCATCGATCGCTGCATCTCGTTGGCGCGAATCAACGAGCCGGTGCCGGTAGCAGTGAGTGACGGCAAGCGTTGCTCCAGCAATCTGGTTGATCCAGCGGCAGTGGCGGTGGCGGCGGCGGCGGCGGTCAAGGTGGAAGTCGTTGACGCTGTGCTCGCCGAAGAGATGGCGGCAGCGGCCATGGCAGCTATGGCAGCCGGAGAGGAAGAGGAGGGCGACGATGAGGGAGAGGGCGGAGATACTTGCGTTGGTACGATCGTGGGAGAGAGCGGGCTTGGTGCACTGGTGCCCACCAGCAACGTTGGTGATGGCGATGGCAGCAGCGACGGGCGATGGCCCTCACTGAAGCGACGTTCGAGTATTCCCTTGCTGTGCGCTGGCGAGAACGACGAAGTGATGACTGACGAAGGAGGCGATTCAGGGAGCATGCTTGGGTCTGTGGTCGAGCCATCGAGCAAGGTCAATGGCAAGGGCTTGAGTGATGATGTGGTAGTAGCAGCAGAAGAAGTAGAGATGGCTGTCGATGAAGAAGTGGTGGTGTTGTTGTTGCTGTTGCTGGTACTGGGGGAGGACGACGAGGAGGAAGAGGAAGTTGCTGACGCCGAGTTGGACGACAGCGACGAGGATGACGACGTTGACGGCGGCATGATTGACGGCGGCAATGGCAGACGCGGCGACGAGTACGTTGCTCCGAGTCCGAAGCGAACCTGCTGCTCGCACAGGCGGAAGGATATCTCGTCGATCGAGTCGCTCGAGGCCTTGAGCTTGATCTCAATGTCCTCGGAGGTGACGTTGGTGATGGTCAGGAGCTTCCACGTGAGGTTCTCGGTGTAGCACTGGCCGAAGCTGAGCTCGGTCGGCGAGATGTGCACCAGCTGACGTCGACGCTCCTTGGAGACGAGCGTATGCACGCGCACGAAGAGCGTGTTGGAGGTGTCGTTCAAGTTGGTGACGATGAGCGTGTTCTCGAACTCGCCCAGGGCGCGAGGCTTGAAGGTGACGTTGACGACGCACTGCGCGAACGGAGCGATCGAGCTCTCGTTCTGGATGACCTCGGCCGTGTCGCAGTCGGTGAAGCGCAACGAGCCCATGTCGTTCGCGGCACGCATGGTACTGAGCGTGAAAGGCAGCGCGATCTCGGAGCGGTTGCGCAGAGTGAAGCTACGAACGAGCGTATCGTCGATCGTGCAATCGTAGTTGAGCTCCAACGGCTCGACCGTCAGCAGCGACGAGCACACGAGAGCGTGCACCTGCAGCACGAGTGCTTCGTCGCCTGCGAGCGACGCCGCACTGTCGCCGGTGTCGTCGCCGCCCATACTGCCACAACAACTAACGAAGCTCAAGGCCGCTGAAGCTGGTGCCTCGCCATGATGGCCTTCGATCTCGCACTCGTCGCCATGTGTGCAGACTCGATACGAGAGAGTCAGCGTGCCACGCACAGCGATCGATTGAGAGGTTGAGGATGATGATGATGTTGATGACGATGATGATGAACTCGAGTTCGAGTTCGAGTTCGAGCTACTGGTGCCACTCGAGACCATGGATGACGCGTTGGTTTGCGATGAAGCACCGACGTTCGGATTCGATGGTGCCGCGCTGCCCGAGGAGAGCAAGCTCGTCGACGCCGCGACGCTCGCAGAAGATGTGGCGGCCGCGGCCGCGGCCGCGGCGGCAGCCGATGCATCATCGATCGATTCACATTGATCCAAGGGTCGAAACGAGAGTATGACAGTGGTAGTGGCGTTGGGTCGCAGCACGAAGCAGCGAACGAGATCGATGTCGTTGAAGAGCAGGTTGCACGAGTCGTCTTGCGTCTGCACGTACTCGCCCACATGGAGGTGCTCGAGAGCAATCTCCGAGAGGTTCTCGTTGTGCAGCTGGATGCCGACGCGAGTTCGGAGCTCGCTCGACACTTGTGGATGTACGGCAACGGGCCATTCGCTCGTGTTCGTGACGCGGAACGTACGCAATACGTGGGCCTGCTTGCGCACCACGCAACCGAGGTCGATCACCGACGCGGGAGCATCGCAGACGATGAGGTGCGGTACTGCGAGTGTGGAACCTGGTGGGTTTGGTGGGTAGGTGCAGATGATCTTTGACATGAGCCAGCACGCACATTCACGAGCGTGCGAACGAGCGAGCGAGAGGAGAGCAAGAGACTAAGGAACTATTATGAACAGTAAGTGCGCGTTAAGTTTACAACAACAACACCAGCGAGGAATACACACGAGCACACACAACCGATCGATGGATGGAGGGATGGATTGGTGGTGTGGTGTGGTGTGGCTCAAGCAGTATCGCCAGTGGAATCCGAGTCAAGTACAAAGCGAATGAACTCTTTGAAGCTCGTCAGGCGCAAGGCCGATGGCGCGATCGGCAGGGCCACTCCGTCAGCCTTGCTCGTGCACACAATGTCGGCCTCTTGCACGTCGTCGACCACGAGGCCCTTGCCGATCTGCTCGATGAGCTGTCGGTAGAAGGTGGCGGTGAACGAGCGAGCGCTCTCGGCGAGGAACTGCTTCGAGAGGAAGACGCTCTTGGCCTTGAACGGCTGGCCGGTGTTGCGCGTGCCATAGCGCGCCTCGGGCAGGAGGGTCTTGGCCTTGGCGCTGTCGAGTATCCACTGCGGCGTCAGTACCCAGCAGCGCGTCAGCGAGGCGACCAGGATCTTGGTGGTGACCGAGTTGGCAGGCGCCACCAGGTGCGTGATGGCGCTCGTGAACGTTGCATCGAGGTGCAGCGAGACGTCCGGAAAGTTGGCGCGTATCAAGTCGATGACCTCCTGCTGCTCGTTCTTGCTTCCCTTGCAACCGGCGTACTCGAGGAAGCCACTGAACGAGATGGTGGTGATTGCTATCGTGGTTGGTGATCGAAATGGCAACATGGTGAGTGTACAATAAACGCGATGATGCTGAGCAGCGCTGATGGCGTACGTTTGCGAGTGGGAGCAGGCTCTGCAGCAACGGCCCTGCGCTTGTGGCTTGGCTGCGCGCTGGTCCGCACGGTGTCGGGCTCGTGGCGCTTCTGCGGTACGCTGACGATCGCTGCGGTAACTGCAGCAGGCGTTGTTGAGGAGGTCCTCGAGGTGGCGGATGTCGCCTTGGCCGAACGCGTGCTCTTGAGACGAGAAGGAGCCGGCTCGGGCATTGACGGAAGTGCAGGAACAGCAACAATCACGGTCGGCAGCGTAACTCCAACTCCAACTCCAACATTATCGTCACCATAATGCGGCCAAGAAGACATGGACGAGCTCTCCAGGCTTGGAGTCTCATGCGGCGAGATGAACGGAGGTGACGGCGGCGCTTCGTCGAGTTCATTGTCGGTGAGATGCGCCTCGTCGTCATCATCATCGTCGTCGAGGTCATGGGTACTGATGGAACGCGAACCGAAAGGCTGAGTTCCGGTGGCGCGTGTGGTTGACGTGAGCTTCTTGGGTGTGTCGAGCCGCAGCTTGGAGAATGCAGGTGCGATGCCGGCATCGTCGGGCGAGCACGAAATGTCGCAATCGAACTGATCGACCTCCTTCCAGTACTCCTTGAGCTGGCGCTCCTCGGCCGACGCCGTTCGTTGCATCAGCGGCCTCTTGGTCGCCGAGCCCGACGCAGGTGCTGGCGCCTTAAACTGGTCGGATTTGGTCGCCGCTGAGCGTGAGTGCCTCTTGCCCTTGGTGGTGGTAGTGGCATCACCGCCGCGGCGGCTGCTGAGTGCGGCCGAAGGGACGGGCGGTGGAGGCGAGACCTTGGTAGTGGTGGTGGTGGCGGTGGCAGTGCGCGAGGAGAGTGGCGTGGTGGGCTCGGCGAACGACACGCCGACACCTTGCGGCGACCGCAGGTGCATGTCGGAGAATGACATGATGGGCGAGCGAGCGGCGGCAAACGGCGACACCGAAGGGCTCACTGCACCGTTGCCAACAGCGAGCGTGGGCGCTCCAACCAGCTCAGCGACCTTGGCCACCACGGCCAGCGCTTCGGGCACCTCTTGCAGTATCTGTGCCATGCGAATGAGTGGAGGTACACAATCAGCGAGAGCGAGAGCGAGAGGGAGAGATAGAGAGAGCTCGCCAAGCCTCAACGTACTCGCTGTACGGCACGAAGGTTGGTGTAGAGTCTCTTGGCGTCGGATGCGTCGGGCTTGGCAGGGTTGAGGTCGAGCAAGATCTGACTCCAAATCAGCGCCTTGCTCGCGTTGCCATCTGGCGACAGAAGACCGTGGTTACAATCGAGGCAAACGAGCGAACGAATGATGCGCGCCCCTCTCTCTCTTGAGGCGTTGGCGACAAGTACGTACCCTTGCCAGCGCGGTAGATCTCTTCGCACAGCTTGCAGGCCAACGAGAGGCGTATCGACTCGAACATCCTGGCAGCCGCAACAAGGTTTGAAGGTTCAGGAACGAGTGGCACGCCGAGGAGTCCAGCGGATAGTACGTACGGATTGGCCATGTAGCCGATCATCCAACGTGCCACGACGTTGGCGTCGATCTCGCTCAACGGCGAAGTACTCGGTGCATCGAGCACGAGCTGCAGCGTTGGAATGAAGGCGAGACTCAGCACCTTGACGTGGTGCGAGCTGCTGCCGGAGCTGAGGTAGAACTGGAAGAATTGCTCGAGACACCGCGAGATGACGGCGTCTCGGACAGGCAGGAAAGGCAGGATCACGAGAGTGCCGAGGATCTGCGATCAACGATCACAAGCTCATGAGGCATCAGAGGCGAGCGCATCGATCGTCGGCGCGAGGTGGCGCACGCACCTTGTGATCGGCAATGATGCCTTGCAGCATCAGCTTCGCAAAGCCCTCGACCGCCACCTGGCGGAAGCGAACGTCGCGGTAGCCAGTGAACTTGCTCAGCAGCAAGACCGTCATGCACTTGGACGTGCCCTGGAGCTCGACTTTGGGAAGCATTCGGATGACGTCGTCGCTCTGAATCGCAGACCGCCAAATGGTCAAACGCGAGAGAGAGAGAGAGAGAGAGAGAGAGAGAGATTGCGTACCCATCGCCTTTCCTGCTCGATCACTTGATTGATACCAACGAGAGAGAGCAAATCGAACACGGTCTAGTCGCGATAGTGTTGATTGATGGTGAGCATACACGATCCAGCACAACAGCACGAACGAACCACAAAGAGAGAGAGAGAGAGAGAGATAGAGAGAGTTGGTGAGCGAACCTTGATTGCGGTCAAGCGCACTTCGTCGGATGGATCGTTGTGCGCCATTTGCAGAAAGAGAATCAAGTACTGCTTGCTCTTATCGAGGATCGAGTACAAGGCCAGACACTCGAGGCCAAGAAGGCGGATCTCGGTGTTATCGGCCTGCTGCACTGCCGCCAAGACCGTGTCGAGCAATCCCACGATACTGGCGTGCTGCGAGTTCTTGCTGGTCGACTGGAGGATGGCCTTGATGATGTGCAGCCCGGCCACTTGGGCGCTCGTCGAGATTGGCTGCGCATCATCAGCGTCAGGCTCGAGCAGGTCGGCGAGGATCTCGAGCAGAATCCTGCAGCGACAGAGACACAGCGGTCAAAGAATGCAATGGTAGGACGAGGAGGGACGAGTGCCAACAACTGCACGACGTACAACAGCCAGTCCTTCTCGACCGGGTAGAGCGCAATCAAGGCCTGCAGAGCTTCGGTTCGAATCTCGCTCGGTGTGTGCTCGTCCACGAGCCGTTGTCGCAGGTTGTCGAGCAGGCCTTGCTCCGGTCGCGAGACAGCCGCTTGCGTCGAGAGCTGCTGCACGATCTGCAACAGGATCAATACGACGTGCGCCTGTGAGGGATCGGCGTCGAGATGCTGCACTGGCGCATCGAGCAGCAGCTGGTGGATGCCAGCAATGTACGCCGCCGGCATGTCGGTTTGCTGGCGATATTGCGACGACGGGGCCTGGAGGCGGTGCGCGAAGAAGGCGCGCAGGTACAAGGCCTGTGCGGCAGAGATACCGGCGCCCGCAGCGAACCACTGCTCAATGTCGGGAAAGACGGCGCGGGCCGGTGTGGCGGCGGAGGCGGCGGCAGCGGCGGCCTGTGCCGAGGTTGCGAGACGAGGTTTCTCGACGAAGACGTGTGTAAGGAGTTGTTCGAGCATGAGTGAGATGGTTGGTTCGGCCTCGGGAGATTGATACAACATGGCCACGAGCTAGTAGAGCACGAGAGAGAGAGAGAGAGAGAGAGAGAGAGAGAGAGAGCACAGGCTCCGATGAGTTATGCGCGATACACCAATGTGTGCGACACTTGGAAGCGTACTCGTATGAGGGAATCGGGCTGGTTGGCACTCAGCCAACTCTCGAGAATCAACGCCATCAACTGCCGATGCACCGAAGCATCCCTATTGTCGGCAGTGACGAGTGAGCAGCAGCATGGTGGGTTGGCGTGCGTTGCGTTGCGTGTGCTCGCGTACTTGTCGATGAGAGCGTGCTTGAGGAGCGACAGGCGCTGCTCGGCGCTCAGCGTCACGGCAGCCAGGCGCGAGATGGCAATGGCACGAATGTCGGCAAATACGTCCGAGGTGCGTGTGAGCACGGCATCGAGCGCGCTCATGGGATCGATGTGCGAGATGGCGACCTTGCGCACGTCCTTCGACGAGTCAGTGAGCAGCTGCACGAGCCGCACGGTGAGCGGGTCGTCCTTGTGCTGCTGCGCTGCGAGGATCGATGCCGGTCGGTGGTGCTGGAAGTGGCACAGCAGCCTGGCGGCGCACTCACGCACGCCAGCCTTTGAGTCGTTCGAGCGCTCCAACATGGCGTGGCACACCGTCTCTTGGAGGTGCTCGCTGCGTGTCGTCGTCAGTCGAGGGTATTCTGGCCACTGACGAGAGCGCGAGAGAGAGAGAGCGCGGTATGCACGTACTCGAGCTCGATCTCGGGCGGTAACTCGAGCACCAGCTGCATCAGGACGTGGCAACAATGCTGCCGCACGACGTTGCTGCGTGAGTCGACCAGCTCCAGCAGCTTGCTCGCGACGAGGTCGGCGAGCGTCTCGCGCTCGACGGCAGACGCGGCGGCGGCGACGCCACGCTGCTCCTTGCTGACGGCCGCCGCGCTCTTGGCGACGAACTTGCATAAGAGCGCCGCCACCGCCTCGTTGGAGCACGCGATGCAGCGCTTGACGCAGTCGAGATAGAACTCGGTGAACTTGGGCTGGTTGTTCTGGTGCCACAGAGCCACCGTGTCGTCGACGCACTTGGCTACGCGCGACACCACTCGCTCCTGCGCGCGCTCGAGACAAGTGAGCGAGCCAGCGCGATGACATTCTCGAACTCGGGGCACACAAGAACGACGTACAGTCTGTGCCGTATTGAACTGCCGGCCGAGAGCGCGGCGGAGTTGTTCGGCAGCGGTGCCATCGACGCGATCCAGATGCTGTTGCTTCGGGAGAGCGCCTCGCGTGCTGCTGCTGCTGCTGCCACTATCGCCATCGTCGCCCTCCACGACCATGCGGTCCTTGGCGCGCTTCACAGCTGGAGGGCCACGTTCGGTGGTGGCAGAGCGCTTGCGGGCCATTGCTGTGCGTGAGATGCGATGAGATGAGATTGCGTAACGCGCGCGAGATCGAGATCGCGAAAGAACGCAAGAACGAAAAATGAGTTCGTGGAAATGTCGCGAAAAGCAGTGGTAGGCTTCATGCTGTAGCCCAATACTGCGCCTGGCACGCGCCTTAATTCGACTTTGCCTCCGCTCGCGCTGCTTGCTCCCTCTCTTCTCCCCTTCCCTCTTCGCCCCAACCCACACACCGACCGCGTGTACGCATGGCTGACACCACCGCCTCTTCTTCCTCGGCCGATGCCGCGCCACGCCGTCTTGTGATCGCGCAGCTGGACGACAACCCTGCTGGCTGGGGTCCGATCTCGGTG
>Ga0209935_1005697_pt1 | contig 10399 bp, 18 predicted proteins | sample ThiBio_1000_plan_2_FD_183958 | JGI IMG/M metagenome (GOLD analysis project Ga0209935, IMG submission 183958) | Wastewater bioreactor microbial communities from Cape Town, South Africa - Thiocy_cont_1000_plan (SPAdes) | ecosystem: Engineered > Bioreactor > Thiocyanate-remediating >... | reverse complement strand
AGAATCGAAAGGCTCGATCGTTGGTAACCAAGCGAAAGTACGGCGCTATCATTCGATTGAGCATCGTAGTGGCAGTAGTCGTGGCAGTCGTAGGCAGTGTGAGATGCTTGTCGGACGATATCTCGATCTCGATCGAGACTCACACACCTGTCGACGATGCGGATCCATCGACCAGATGCGATGGTCGTAGCCACACCAATGTGATGAGCTTCAAGACGCCTCGATGCTCGAGCTCCGTGACCAACAGCGCATCGGACAGCAGCACCACGTGACATGCCACCTGGTGTCCTCGACGACTATCGAGCATGCTCATGTCCTCGCGTCGTAGCACTCGTCGAGGTTCGTCCGCGTCGTCGTCCTCGTCGTCATTGTCGCTATCTGCTCGTCGGGAGCCTTGCAGCAACTCCTACAACCGATCCCCAACAGCGCCCACGCACGATCACATTGGTATCGGTGCTTCCCCAGCCAAGAATCTCGCGGTATCATGTGATGTCATCGCATCGAGAGCGGCCCTCATCGAGATCGTCGTCGTCGTCGTACAGGAACAGCAGGTTGCAGCGACGCCAGCAGACTCGCCAAGGCATCGGGACCTTCATCAGCAGCGTCTTGGTCCTTGCTCAACGGCACACGACTCGATCGTGACTTCAGCATCGTGAGTGCGCGACTAGTCGAGTCGTCGCGTCGAGAGCAGCAGCGAGCAGCAGCGAGCGAGCACACAACAACAACCATCAGAGCACCGACACGATGCTTGTCGCTATCAATGCGCGATCTATATCAATGATTATATCGTAACAGTCGTGTCGTCGTATACCAAGGTCGTGTGTGTGCGTGTGTACGTGTGGCTGGGCTGGGCTGGCTGGCTGGCTGGCTGGCTAGCCGCGAGCAGCGGCACCACCTCGACCGCCGCCACGACCGCCACGACCGCCGCCACGATCGCCGCCACCGCGACCTCCGCTGCTGCCGCCGCGACCACCCGAGTAGTCCTTGCCGCCACCGCCACGACCACCTCGTGAGCCACCGCCACTGCTGCCGCCACGGTCGCCGCCACGGCCTCCACGGCCGCCGCGACCTCGCTCCTTGCCTCCTCCGGTCTCTGTTGTACCACGCTCATCAGAGATGTCTCTTTCCTGATCTCTCGCGATCTCTCGCGTGTGCCATCGTCGTACCTGCAGGTCGCGGTGCTGGCTCATCGGGCACCTTGTCCATGACCTCCTTCGGGATGCACAGGTACTTGATCGTGTTGCCGCGTATGTAGCACTCGGGCATCTTCCAGAACCTGTCGCCCTCGCGCGACGTGCACACGACCTCGCGCAGGTTGATGTTCATCCATGAGTCACAGTTGACCAGATGGCCGTTGTACGTCTGTCCGTTCTTCAGCTCGACCAGCTGCCCGCCGAATGTACGAATGAGTGAGTGAGTGAGTGAGTGAGCGAGAGTCATTCATCGAGCGAGAGCGAGAGCGAGATCGGGTTATGTACCAGTGCGTGGCCTTCTGCCGTACGTAGCAGCGAGAGCGGGAGCTTGTACGACACACACACGCACACGCACGAGTAGCGATTAGCCAACCAGACCGTACGTCATGGATCGATGGATCACATCAAGCCGCATACCATGATGTAGATCGCTGCTGCTGCTGCTGCTGCTGCTTGTGTATGTGAGCGAGAGCGAGGCACCAACGAACTGATCGACATCGCCATCACGATCCATCATCACTCGATCATCATCCTAACCTCGTGAACCTCATCAACCCCATCATCGTAGTGAACCCCACTGTTGTGTATTCAATACTCGAGAATGAAACCATATCTGTCTCTCCCCCCAGCGTCCGGACACTCCAACATGTCATAGATACTGATAGATCTCGAACAGCAGCTCGTTGGGCAGCAGCGACACTGGCGACTCGACCGCGATCGAACGAACCATCGTCATGGCGAGTACGACGCTCTTGGTGGCTTCCGATGCGTAGCAATGCCTGTCAGGCTGCCAGCGTGAGCTCAGACATGATTCGGCCTCGAGTACGTGCACCTGGTTGCCTGCCGAGATGGCCACCAGGCCGCGCAGCTCGTCGAGCGCCACGCCCTCGGGCGGCGCCTCGGGCCACGGCAGTGTCGAGAGCAGCTCGCCGTCGGCCGAGAAGACGCGGATCGCGCGATCGACGGCACACGCAACTATGATGCGACTCAGACTATCGACGCACACGGATCGAGGTCCACGAAGGAGTGTGCCGGTGTCGTTGTTGATCTCGAACAGGAGCGAGCCGTCGCTCGCCGAGGCGACCATCACGCGGTCGTTGAAGCTGTCCACGATGATGAGCCGATCGAGCAACGGGTCGACGCACACGCCACGCACGTCGCCGACAGACGCATCGACCGTGAACTCGCACGCGTACTCGCTCGGCTCCAACACCAACACTCGATGGTTGTTCGAGTCGGCTACGACCAGGCGGCCGCGATGTGCGTCGATCGCGACGCCACGCGGGAAGCGGAACGCGTGCGCCGGGTAGCCGATGTGCTTGAGGCTCTCGTAGCGATTGGCATCGAGCAGCTGCAGCCGATGCTTGCTCGAGTCGGCCACCACCACGAGCTCGCGCTCCGAGTCGACCGCGACACTCCACGGCCAGAGGAAGGCGGGCGTCGGATTGATCGAGGTCACGAACGAGCCGTCGAGCGAGCGGAAGACCTGTACACGATGGTTGCCGCTGTCGACGACGTACAACAGCCCTCGAGCGTGATCGAACGTCACTCCCGCTGGACGATGGAAGCTACCACTCGTGGCACCAGGTTCAATGGTACCGAGCGAGTACTTGATGTGATGCTGCCTCGCTGATGATGATGATATCGCGAGCATGGTTGCGAGCAGACTGGCTCATTCGCTTGTTGCTCGCGCTCAACACACAACACACGCGCGCTCGAGCCATCGAGCCATCGATCCATCGATCATGGCCCTACGACAACTCACTGGCTTACTACGTACGGCAGCTCTGGTACGAGCGTCTCCGATTGGTGGCAGCACTGCTCGCTTGTACAGCTCGACTGCTCCCGAGTCCGCGTACGTATCGATCTCACTCTCTCGCTCTCGATCTCGGTCTAACACCTCTACGCCTGGCGCATACCTGTACCACACAGCGTTGAACCCGCGCCCTTCGACGACACCAACGAGATCCTCACGCTACCGGCCACTCGTCGCTACATCAAGGGCAAGACCGCGTGTGCCAAGCTGCGTCGCCAGGACCTCGTTCCGTGCGTGATCTTTGGCAAGAGCCAGCCCGAGATCCTGATACAGATCGAGCGTCGACACTTTCAACGTTGCTTCGATACGACGGGCTTCCGCAATCGCAAGTACTACATTGATCTCGAGGGCGAGACTCACTACGTCGTCAATCATCAGTACTCGGCCGATCTCCGCACCGATCTGCCGACACGAGCGACCTTCTATCGCTTGGCTCCCGACGAGTAAACGAAGCTTCCTTCTTCTTCTTCTTCTTCATCATTATCATCGAAGCACCCAATCAAGAGGTAGATATATTGATTGATTGACTGATAGATAGATAGATCATTAGATCATCGAGGTCGATGGCCTGGTTCATCGAGGTCGATGCAGCAGAGTAGTGGTTGTTGTCTCGTTGCGCCGCGCATGCCGTATCAATCAATCGATCAACCAATCAAGCAATCTCGATCCCTCACACACACGGATAGATGCTACGCCACCACCAAATACTACCACCATCAAGAGCAGCGATGTTGCTGCTGCTGCTGTATCAGCGAGCTGGGGCTCGAGCTTCACGGTTCATCATCAAGGACGCTGCTGCTGCTGCTGGGTCGACACGTACTCTTGCTCTCGGTAGTTCGACTCAGGCCTCGTCGGAGAGTGGTTGGTGCACATGGCGATGGTGGTGGCGGTCAGGCTCATCGGCTCTAGTTGTACGACGACAGCAGCCTCGATACGTGGCATCCATGTACTCTACGACAGCATCGACATCATCGACATCATACACACCATCATCCAGCTGGGTGCCATCGAATGAGACTCCGACATCACAAGCCCCACCACCACCTCTAGCATCATCATCATCATCATCATCATCATCATCATCACTACATCAAGAACGTACACCTATCCTTCACTCATCGATTCGCAATCGGTCTGTACAGCAACTACTCGATGCATTCGAAGCGCAACTCGCCGCTGGCACGCTCGAAGCCGCACACGAGACTCTGCGCGAGCTCGTGGTCCGCGGCCGCAAGCACGTCACCGTGCGCCACTTCAATCTGCTGCTCGCAGCCATGGTTCGCGCCGGGCAGAACGAGGCGGCCGAGCGCGTGTGGCGCGACATGCAGGTGGCCGAGGTGCCGCCCAACACGCACACGTACTCGCGCCTCATTCGCTGGCGCTGCAACATGGGCGAGCTGTCGCTGGCGCACGAGCTGCTGCGCGAGCAGCTCCAGAGCCGCCTCGCGCTCAAGAACGGCACCTACGGCTGCTTGATCGACAAGTACTACCGCGAGAGCAACTACGACGCGTGTCGCCAGGTGCTGCTCGACGTCGCGCAGGCCGGCTTCACGCCTGACGACGTTGCGCTCGTGCGCACGATCCAGGCCTCGTGCGCGCAGGGCGACGTCGCGACCGCCGTCTGGATGCTGCAGCAGATGCGCGACCTCGGCTTCAAGCCACGCGAGCTCGCCCACGAGGCCGTCGTCATCGGCTGCTGCAACGCCGACGACACCGAGCACGCCGAGTCCGTGCTCGCCGACATGATCGCCGCCGGCTATCAGCCGCGCCCGCCCGTGTACGTGGCGCTGATGCGTGCCTATCAGCGCGCCTCGATGCTCGCCGCCATGCAGAGCGCCCTCGATCGCCTGCTGGCGCTGCCGACCTGCACGCCCGACTTTGCCCTCAACGCCTCGCTTGCCATGGTGCGCGAGTGTGCGAAACGAGGCGACCTCGCCGGCGTGCATTCGTGGTTCGACCGCATGCGCCGTGGCGGCCTGCAACTCGACACGGCTGCCTACACGCTCGAGCTCCAGGCGGTCCTCGTTGCATACGGAGTCGATGTAGCCGAGGCCGTGCTCTTGCACATGATCGACTCGCCATCATCATCGTCATCATCGTCATCATCAGATTCGAGTCACGTACAATCGCTACTGCCATCAATCTCGCGCAACGTGACTCCGCACTGCTCGTTGTTCGCTGTGCTGTTCGAATACTTGCTGTCTGCCGACGGCCCGTCGCACGGCCTCGAGCGAGCACTGGCATTGCGTGCCAAGATGGCGCACCTTGGCATCAAGCCCGAGCGCTCGATGATGGTGCAGCTGCTGTACGAGTACGCACGCCGAGGTATGGCCGACGAGGCACGAGTGCACCTGCAAGAGATGAGCGCCGCCGGTATCGAGGCCGACGCGCAGATCTACGACGCCATGGTGCTCGTGTGCATCAGGCGCCGGCAGTACGATCGCGCCGTCGCGTTCCTCGAGCGCATGGTGGCCGAGCACCTGCTCGAGCCGCTGCCATTCAACCGCCTCCTCCAGACGTGTGGCATGATGGCCGACCTCCCGCGAGCGCTCTCGTTGCTGCGCATCATGAACCAGGCCGGCGTGCCGTACAACTACCGCACCTACCAACACATTATCGAGACGTACCTCACCTGCCGCGATCACGACGGAGCTCGCCTCATGTTACGCAACATGATTCAAGCTGGATTGGCTCCAATGGGCTCGCTTCGAGATCTCCTCACGAAACATGGCTTATAGCCGGTTGAGATCTCCCGAACAATCGATCGCTGCTACATACATAAACCAAGAGAGACCATCGAGAGACACGCAAAGGAATGTCGCTCTCAGCGCGGTTCCATGGTTGCTGTTCCAGCTCGCTCTTCCTCACTCGCTCATCACTTGCTCGTTGGCTCGCTCTCGTTCACCAGCGCTCGCTACATATCATGTCCTCGACGTCGTCGACGACGTTCTCGGCGCCGCTTTGTGCGGCAGCACGAGATGGAGATATCGCCTTGATTCAGAAGCTCGTGCTCGAGGGTGAGACACTCCATTCCTTCGCGAGACGCTCTCCGCTTCATTGGGCGGCACGAGAAGGACACGCCGAGGCTTGTCGGCTGCTTATCGAGCTACAGGCTGATATCAATGCGCGCGATTCAAAGAGTGATACTGCATTGACACTCTCGTCGTGGCAAGTACGTCTGCTGCTGCTGGTGCCGGTGATGGAACGCTCTCGCTCAACTCAATGTACCAGGGCCACCGCGACGCTGTGCAAGTGCTCCTCGACCATGGCGCCTCGCAAACGCTGGCTGACGACGAGGACCGAACGTGCGTCATGCTGGCACTCCTCAACAACCACGTCGATGTCGCCAAGTTGCTCATCGCCCACCGTGGCTCGGTCGACGGCAAGACCACCAACCAACGCACGGCGCTCCACATGGCTGGTGCGATGCTGGATCGCCGCTCTTTGCGAGCGAGAGATCGACACTAACGAGCCAGCGTTCGATGCATTCAGCAATGCCTGATCACTACGAGGCCTGCAAGTACCTTCTTACCTTCCCTTCGATACAGCTCGAAGCAGGCGATAAGGACGGTTGCACGGCGTTGCATCTGGCTGGTACGTTACGCTCGCTCTCGTTCGTCGTATCATGCCGCACGCGGCTGACTCGCTGAGGTGCTCGCCTCGATCCACTGCAGCATTCGCGGGGAACTGCCGCATCATCGATTTGCTACTGGACGCGAGAGCGGACATTCACCGCAAGGACAACTCGGGCCGCAGTCCACTGCACCTGGCAGGTAGCGTTACCGGAGAGCCAAGGAGTGAGAGTGTGGTTCCTACTGTGGCTCACGCTCCCATTATCGAACACTACACGATACAGCCATGGGTGGGAAGGCAGACGCTGTCGAACTGCTGCTCCAGCGACGAGCCAATGTCAATGCGCTCACCAACGCCGAAACGACGGCCTTGAGTATGGCGACCAGTCGCGACCATTCTGTTGCTGTTATCGTATGCTGCTGATCGAACTATCGCCAATGTACGAAGATCGCACTCGCTCGCTCGCTCGCTCGCCACCGACTGAATCGATGTTTTGCTGGGTATCTCCCTCGATGGATCGCAGCGCTCCAACATTCGGCCTGATCGGCTATCGGGAGATTCGGCCTCTTCGCGCCTCGTTGCGCAGTATCGTACGAACCAACGCCACCTTGCCACCTTGCATTTGACTCCACCACGCTCAACCCATCTCGTCGGTGCTCGTCGTTGGTGACCTACAGAATGGCGCTGGACGCTACAGGTGCATCACCACGCACCCGAGCGAGTGAAGAACCTCATCTTCATGCTGGCGCTCATTCGCTCGGCAGCCGATACCGTGCTCTCCGTGCTACCGAACGAACTCTTGTTCTTGATACTGGAGCTGATTCCATGGACCACCGAGGACCTCATAGTCTCATAGACTCTCCTAGTCTCTCTCTCTCTCAATGCTCACATTCATCGTTCTGGTTGTGTCTGTTGGATTGTTCAGTTGGCGGCATTCATTAAAGTTGCTGAGCCGCATATCATTCGCTTGCTGCCCTCGCTCTCGCTCCATCCATCGATCCATCCATCGATCCATCCATCACGAGACGATGCAGCGCTTCGTTGGTACGACGTTCTTGCTCACGGGCTTGCTCAAGCTCTTCTTGGGCTGCCTTCTTCCATTGGCACCGCCTGATACTTGGGCCTACTACCGCGGCATCGTTGGCTTCCACCTCGGTACGTACACTCGCTCTGTCGACTCTCTCGACTCTCGACTCGGCAAGCGCTGATCCATCGAATCGGGTTGATTGAACTTGAGTAGAGTGCGTCACCAATGGCTTGCTGTTGCTTGCGTTCGGCTTCTTGTCTCGTTCCGAGATCAAGTTTACGTACAGTACGAGCGAGCCACGTGTCGTCGCTGCAGCGATCGAAGCGCCGCGCTAACCATGCATCGCGCTCGCAGGCATTACGTGGCTGGTGTTCTTGTTGTCGGCCCAGATCGGAGCCTGGTTCAACTCGGGCGCGCTCTTGTTGATGGCAATCGCTGGAGTATGTACACACACATATACACGAGAGCCCATGTCGTTGCCGCATCCAAATGACTGATGCTATCGATCGCTCAATCAAACCAGGGCGGCAGCACGCTGTGCCCCTTCATGCACTCGCAAGCAGCTCCGGCTTGGATGGACCCACGAAGTACGCGCCCCCCGTCTCGTTCAGCGTCATCTCGCAGTGATCTAGGCAGCTAACCATATGTCGAACGCGCGTCTCGAGCAGCCGACTTGATGCTCATGGTCTGTGGCGTCGGCATCCTGCTCGCCTTCGTGCTGGCAATCTTTGGCGTCCTCCAGGGCAGCCTCAGCAGCAACGGCGCCGCTGCCGCCACTACCACCAAGAAGACCAAGTGAGCGCTGCCCGCTCGTCGCTCTCTCTTGTGCCTGCATCTGCATCGCGAGAACGAGAGATACAGGCATCGTTGCTCTTATGCGCAAATACACAGCACTCTACGACTCGGTTAACTACTCGATTGATACATTGATAATGTACAGCCAGATACGCGCACGGCTTACGCTCGCTCACCGACAAGAGTGCCGCCGCGATGAGTGTCTCTCGATTGAGAGATACCGAGAGAGCGACAAGGCGACTCCACGAGAGCTACGCCTGCTCGTCGATCGTTATCTCGTCTGGATCGTGCTGCTGTTGCTCAGGTACCTCTTCCGACGACGACGAGGATGATCCAGTAGAGAGCGTGCCGTCTACACAAGCGCGCACACACGATGCCATTCGTGAGCGAGCTCGAACTATATACCTTTTGCTCGAGCACTGCCAGCACCAGCGCACCTTGTTGTATGTGGTATCGAGCAGTGAGCTCGGCGAGCCTGGCCTCGGCTGCTGCCGCTCGCTCCTCGGCTGCTACCGCTCGCGCTTCTGCTTCTCGTACTCGATCAAGCCACCTGCCTGCACCGCCACGACGTGTTGATACACGACAAGATCAGCCTTTGACGGTGATAGCGCCATCGCCGCCGCCGCTGGTGCTTCTGCTGCTTCTGGTGGCGGCTGTACCATAGTTGTTGATGATGTAGCGTATCTCGCTACTGCGAGCCACTTGTGCAGCGGTCTTCTTGCCCAGCATTCCGAGCAGATATGACTCCTGCCACAGCGCACCGATCAATGAGTGATTCAGTCTCGAGATAGAGTACCACCGAGTCTCTGCCGGCGCTCGTGTACCGTTCGGATGGTTGTGTCGGCGCGGCGTTCGATCAGCAACTCGACCAGCGCCACGTGCCCTGAGCGACTGGCGAGATGCAGCACCGAGTCATTGGCCAGCGTCGTGGCGTTGACGTCCGCCTGATGGTCGATCAGCAGCTCGGCCATCTCGCGGTTGCCATCACACACTGCGAGATGCAGCACCGAGTAGTGGTCCTGTGTCGCGGCACGACGCAAGAGCCGTCGCACACGAGCCGCTGGTGTGTCGAGCGGCGCGCGTGGCGCTGTGGCATTGAGCTCGGGCAACTCGATTGGTGTCGTCGGGTCGGTGACAGTGGGCGTCGCAGGCGCCAAAGGCGACTCGGAGGTCGAGCGCAAAGGAGTATCACTCGGCTCGGGCGGTGGCGGTTGCTGCGGCGGTACCTGCTGCTGCTGCTGAGGTGGTTCTCGCTCAGGTACGACGGCGGCTGCGACGTCATCGAACACGGCACGCACAGCGTCGAGATCACCCTCCTCGACTGCATTGAGCAGTCGAGCTTCGAGAGCCGCATCACCCATATATTTCGGAGAGCAGGCAAGCAAGCAAGCAGGCAGGCAGGCAGGCAGGCAAGCAGGCAGGCAGGCAGGCAGGCAGGCAGGCAGGCAAGATACAAGAGAGAGAGGCACGCGCGAAGGGTTGGCACGAGAGGTGTGCACGCGGCGCGGCAAACGAACTAACGACACTGCCGAACCAAGCTCGTGCCAATTTATCAAGGCTGCCTCATAGGTGGGTACTACTGTTCTCATTCATGTCACTCCCTCCATCACCACGTCATTCATCGCAATGTCGTGGTCTCCATGGATTGATGGATGGATTGATGGATTGATTGATGGATGGATTGGCCCATCATCGTCACGATGGTCGTGATGGGAGAGCAAGCAAGAGTGAGTGTTCCGGCCTCGTTCCTCAGCTTCTTCTTGCTTCCAGCCCCGACCTCAGCCTCATTCGCCTCGTTGCTGCCTCGCTGTTCTGCCTCTCCGCTCTCCGCCACACCCAATCCAACCCAACCCAACCCAATCTCTCTCTCTCTCTCTCTCTCTCTCGAAATACTCTCTCATCGTGATGCAACTCTTTGTCAAGACCCTCACTGGTAAGACGATAGATCTCGATGTCGAGGACTACGACACCATCGCGATTGTCAAGGAAAAGATC
>Ga0209935_1005696_pt1 | contig 10401 bp, 8 predicted proteins | sample ThiBio_1000_plan_2_FD_183958 | JGI IMG/M metagenome (GOLD analysis project Ga0209935, IMG submission 183958) | Wastewater bioreactor microbial communities from Cape Town, South Africa - Thiocy_cont_1000_plan (SPAdes) | ecosystem: Engineered > Bioreactor > Thiocyanate-remediating >... | reverse complement strand
GACCGTAGGGACGCCGACGACCGACGCGGTGCTGCCCAATATGATGTATGATGAAACTTTATCATATACATGTATATACGTATAGTCGATCGTTTTTAATTCAAATTTTTATATGCGCGTACACTAACACATTCAGTCGAGGGTCAAGTGAATCGACTCTCGATGAACGTTTCTTGTTATTATAAAAAAGTTTCAGTCGCAACTGAGGGGGAGAGAGAGAGATTTTATATCACTCACAGGATATTTGATATTCATTGATGCTGACTGAATTTAATTATTCAAATATTTTACTCAAATATTTCAATAAATATCAAGTTTCAAGCATAAAATTTCAGTAAAACAATATTATCTGCAAAAATAAGTCTAATAGGTTTGAGACGTTTAGTTTTCATCTTGTCTCTCCATCTTATTATAACAAAGATCGATATTCAAACAATTTTCTGTGATTTAATTTGTGAAATGATTGATGAGTGAAAATTTGTTACCATCGTCTGGGATTCGTAATAGGCAACCTATGTGCTACCATGTAGAAGAATTTAATGTTTATTTCAAAATAGAAAAAAAATAAAAAGAAGATTAAAAGACATTCCTGACAATACCATTCGAATCGTTTATTGTTTCAAATATGCATACGGAAAGCGATTTCAATGTAGAAATAAACAAATTCGTTCTCCCTGACCTCGATAACCTAGGGTCCTACCAAGTTTCAACCATCCATGGCTTATAACTGTCCTTATTTGAAAAACCAATCTGTATTGCTGATAAAATTCGTGTTTATCAAGAACCTGATGGCAAATTATGTTACTGTCAAGGATATGTGCCATTCTGTTTCATTGGTTCTAGTTGTCCGATTCATACTGAGAAGTGTTAAAGAGCTTTTGTTCATTTCTAGAATATAATTTAAGAATAGCTTCGAATTTTATTTGTTTGCTCTAAGAAAATTCTTCGATTTTTTTCTCTCTAGTTTTTAATTTAATAAAAATAGCTTCAGGATATATAACACTTAATTCTGTTAATTTGAAATGTTTTTCTAATTTATCACCAGGTAAAATTTCGTATTGACTTAATAGACGTATCAAACATATTTTAAGTTCCATAATTGCAAAACGCATTCCAACACAATTTCTAGGACCAATCCCAAAAGCCATCCATGATACGGGATGTCGTTTTGTCAAATGACGTTCAGGAATAAATTCATTAGGATCTTCAGGACCCCAGATATCTGGATTAAAATGAATAGTTAATATATCAGCTAATATGACACTACCTGAATATATACATAAATTCTTATTATTTTGTCTATAAATAAAAATTTAATCGAACCTTTTTCAATCTGATGACCACATATAGTAGTTGTTTGATTGCATTCTCGTGATGTTGATTGTATAATAATTGGAAAAATTCTGAGTACTTCGCGAATAAATATATCTATGTAAGACATATTTGTAACGAGATCATAATCATCTTCATAGTCTTTTTGATTAAGATATGTGTCAATTTCATTGATAAGTTTTCCTTGAATATCTGGTTTTGTAGCTAAAATATAAGTACAATAAGCTAATGTTGTTGATGTTGTTTCATAGCCGGCAATCATGAAAATAAGAATGTTACCAACAATCTCATCTGAATGTAATTTTTCGGTGGCATCAATCATCATTTGTAAGAGATCAATACGTTTATTTTGTTCAGTTGAATGTAATTTACGATAATCAACAATTTCTTGAGCTTGATTAATAATCCAAAATGGAGCTAATTCTTTCATAAAATGATTGAAAAATGAAATTTTATTCCCAATTCTTCGAATTAATTTTAATTGAAAAAGAACTAGTTTAATAAGAAAAGGTTTTAGAAATGGCATTAAATTACTCAGTTGAATAATAAACAATTTATCATAATTAATTTCTATTACTTCAGCTGATTTTTTTAAATAAATATTATCAATATCATTCTGCATATCACTTTTAATACCAAATCCTGAACGCCCTAAAAGAAAAAAAAACTTTCCAAAATTATTTCAAGTAAAATTAGGATTTTTTTTAATATACAAATAATATCCATTGTCATGCGTTTAAACATATCGTAAATGTTAAATTGTTCATTGTTTTGATGAAGAGCAGATAATTTATTCATCATAATTTCAATGCATTCATTGACAATAGGTATCATCAATTTCATTTTATTAAGTGAAAATGTTGGATTTATGATTAATCGTTGACGTCTCCATGTTGATCCTGATGCTCCAAATAAATTTTCGGGGGTACCAACACCCATACGTGCTAGAAATGGAACACGTCGTGAATGAAATGAAGAGAATTGTTTGATGAAAACTTCTTGTAGAAAATCAACATCTGATACAATATATAAAGGCCGTGTTCCTTCGTATAAACCATAGATTGACCCATATTTATGTGTCCATTCTTTTAATTGTTTTGAATATCTCGTTGTTGACCATAATGTTTTCAAATGACCAAAGAAAAATTGATGTGGTGGTCCTGGAATATTACGTTCTTTGAAATAATTATAACTTTTATGAATTGTTCTTAAATAGAGTATTAAAAGATACAAAACGAAGACACAAAGACAAGTTGTAATTATCATATTTATTCTCAAATGAAACTTATCGTATACACGAAGATAAGTTTTTGTTTTCTTTATGTTGACATTATATCGAACCATATTCGCATGTTGCTATATTCAAGTTAGTTATAAGATAATAATGTTTTTAATTATAGCTTTCATCATCATCATTATTATTATTATATATTATATGATTTCATCATCAAGATGCATAGATACAAATAATAAATATGTTCTCATCAGTGGATGCGATACTGGTATTGGTCATGCATTAGCAATCGAACTTAATCAAAAAGGTTTTAATTTATTTGTTGGAGTACTCTTTCCTCACAACATTACGATATTAAAAGAAAAACTTTCATCAAGAGCAATTGTCTTTCATTTGGATATAACAAAACAAGAAACAATTGATAATGCATATGATTTAATCAAAACAAGAACGAATAGTCTTCATGCATTAGTAAATAATGCTGGTATAATAACACATGGTTGTATTGACTGGACTTCCATGAAAACGATGCGTCGATTGATGGACGTTAATTTCTTCGGACATGTTAATATGACAAAGAAATTTTTACCTTTATTAATAAGTAAACGTAATTCACGTGTAGTTAATGTTGTTTCTGCAGGTGGATTGTTTACTTTTCCATATACATGTGCATATTCAGCATCGAAATATGCATTAAAATCTTTTTCGGATTGTCTTCGTCGTGAAATGTTTCCATGGAATTTACATGTTAGTACTATTGAACCAGGTGCATTAAAAACACCGATGATGAGCAATTATGAACAAATTTGGAGAAATGTATGGAATGAACTCTCAATCGATGTTCAACAACGTTGGGGTATTGATTATTTAAATAAAAATATTAATAAAGCAATGAACAGTTCATTTATGATTAATGCTGCAAGTCCATTGACAGTTGTACGTGCAATTGAACATGCCGTGATGAATATGAAACCTCGAATTCATTATAGACCTGATTGGCAAGGAAAATTAATCTTTTTCACCTTATATTTATTTCCTACTTGGCTCAGTGACATGATAATAGCTAACATTTGGAATTTTGTTCCTGATGGTGTACGACATCAACTCGTTAACTAATAGAATTCTTACCGATGATGTAGAAATCCATGTTGATTGTTCGTTAATTGAAATTATACATTGAAAAAAATCCGTCGATTGATAAGGATTAGTTGAAAGTTAAGGATATTCTCCTTCTTCCTCTTTTTTCACTAAAAAATAATTAGGAATACTAATCAAGTTAAATTATCTGACTGATAAGAAGTTATTTGACTTGAATGATTCATTTTTGCCTGTTGTTCCCCAGTGAACTTGATAAACTTCGATCAAAAATAAAAGATACTTTTCTTCATAAGTACTTGATGAATTTCTCTCAAATTTCGATAATTTACTACTATGTGTATGTGAATAAATAAATCACATGAACGTGCTGGTTAATTGTGAACTTCAATTTCAATTTCGGTAAGTAGAAAGTTTACTTTTCTTTTGACAATTTTTGTCTCAATTGTATTGTGTATAAGTAGAGCCACTGCTCCGAGATAATTGCTACCTTTCTGACTTAGCCAGTAGTAAACCAAGTTGTAAAGAATTATTGAAAGATTAGTGTCCTTTGATTTGGATCTCTCCTTATGCCATTTTGCACTCAAAGTAAACAGTGAAATTCGACTGTTCCATAGTCAGCTATATGCACATAATTTAGTGATTCTTCGGTGCAGCAGTGATTCTGGGAAAGTCTTTAATTCCATCTGATATTTAGTCGTTTCTCAGCAGAACTGCCAATTTAACCAAAAATGCCTTCGTTGCACGATGTCAATTTGTCGCACCTATAGAAATGTAAGAGAAATGAATATAGAAGAAATTCTTAATAGAAATACAGAATTTAAATTAAAATAAACATGTTATTGTCTATATCTTTGATCCAATAGTATTCATATGAATTTCTAAGTTTTACTCAATTGAATAACGAAAGCGGTGAAATGACGAGTTTCATAGCAAGTTTTTGAACATTTATTTGACGATATATATAATTTAAAATTAAAAGTAAAATGAAAAGGAAACAGGTAGTATATATTGTACAAGAGTTAATTCTTTCGTTCGTCGCTAGATATTTACGAAAGTTCTCAAAATATTAAACACAAGCACACGGCCTGAGTTTATTAGATCGTACCTTCGAAAATCATTATAGTCAATAGCATTTTTGGTTTAATTTAAATTCTATATTTCAATTAAGAACAAGGGAGAAAAGGCTCATTCTCAAGGTTCCGAATCCGTTAAAATCTATTGCAAATCTCGGGAAATCAATAAAAGTACTCGAAATGCGGAATGAAAAATTTAAGAAATACAACAAGCATTCATTGTAAACAAAAGTAGAAGTTTTAGCGAACCCGCAAAAATGATCTGGTACATTTCGTAACAACTACAAACCTATTGAAAGTTTAAAAAAACAGTAAAAAATTCAACGAAACATTTAAATGATTTACAGTGTTGAGTCTTATTTCAGAAAATGAGTGCAGTATCTCGATTTCAGTATGAATTAATGCACTGAATCACAAAAGGAAAAGGCACATCTTGGGTTATCAAGATTTCCACTGTACTCTGCGGATTCTTAGCTTTCTATAAGCACGACGAGTTTATCATCTACCATCTTCGTTTTCAATTGATAAATAAAATCGATCGTTTCGCTCATCAACATATCCGATGAATTTCTTGTAGTTTTCATATATATTTTTTCCATTTGATAAAAATTGGGACGACGCCACTATTTTAGACGTATTCATTAAACACCCCTTTAACACTCAAGAGGAGTTATTAGGTACAAAATTGTGAGGTTCAAAATAAACGCTGATTAACATATTTGCAAACTATATTTGCCGGCAAAATGATTTTTACCGAAGTGTACAAGATCCACTACTAATGAGGATTCTTCTTTTTTTTACATGCTTCGTTTTATTAAAGAATTATATCTATTGATAATTTTCATCTCGTTTTTTTTCTTCTATAGAAAGAAAACAGAACAAACGTTGATTACGTTAATACGCTTTAACGATTGATACGTATTTCAATCCCTATTCAATTCAAACACGTAGAAAAAAATCTTGGCTTATGATGCATTCATTTTTTAAGCAGGGAGTGAGCGATAAGTTATATTTTTTTATGTAGAGCACAATGTAAGTAGATTGATGTACATATATTGCTGCTTTCTAACTTGCTCGGTCATTCATAAAACAATACATAATACATGAATCGTTATTTTTTTTTGAGAGAGAGAAAAAATATTCGCTTATCAAGTACGATTTTTCTCTCTCTGTATAATCATCCACCTTGTGCATTTTTCTCTCTCTGTATAATCATCCACCTTGTGCACTTTTCTTTCCTCGACATAACAAAATTTTATAAATAGTAATATTAGCCGAATTTTTTATTTGTCTTTTTTTGCTTATCCTCCTATAAAATCACAGTTGTTTTTGCTAATTTCAATCGAAAAAAGATATTTATCTGCATTGATAGTTATTGTTTGTTGAAATAAAAATCATAATGCAATATAATATTTTCGGTCTATCAATTACAATTTCCTATGTATTACTTGGTCTTTGTTCAATACCAATAGTTATTGTTCTTTCTTTGATACCATTATATGTATCCAATAACCCACTAAGTTTGCATAAATAAAACTCATTTCTAAGTTGAAATTCGAAGCTCTTATATATTTAAGGATCAATTTCAATATTGAAGAACACTAATGTTTATAATGCTGAATTTCGTATTGGTTGGATGAATGCTTCTCCTGACAAATATCAACGATCTATATTAACTATCAATAATCAATTTCCAGCACCAAATATAATTGTTGAACAAGGAGATGTGATAAATGTAACAGTAATAAATCAATCATTTGAACCAACATCAATTCATTGGCATGGTTTATTACAACAAAATCAATTACATATGGATGGTGTACCAGGTGTAACTCAATGTTCAATTTTACCAAATGAAACATTCGTCTATACATTATCAACCGAAGCTCAATCGGGCACTTATTGGTATCATTCACATTTTGCTATGCAATATGGAGATGGTCTTAAAGGAATTTTAATTATTAAAGATCCGCATGATCCATGGAAAAAATTCTATCAAGATGAAGATATTATTCAATTTTCTGATTGGTATCATACACCGGTTTATATACTTTTAAAACCTTATTTATATCCAGGTGAATTAGATCCTATACCTGATACAGGTTTAATTAATGGTATTGGACAATTTAATTGTAGTTTAAATCAATCTTGTTCATATTATCGTGCAACTATTCAAATAGGTACAACAAAAAGATTTCGTATCATAAATACATCGGTTTATGCACGAATAACATTAACTATTGATCAACATCAAATGAGATTAATCGAAGTTGATGGAATGTATTTGGATGGAAATCAATATACACGAACTCTTATTCTTAATCCTGGTCAAAGATATTCTATATTAGTTACAGCTGATAAAAATAATTCATCACAACGTTATTGGATACGTGCGACAATTCATCCATTTGTTGATTATAATAATAATTATAATACGTCGACACAACCTAATGTTGCTGCTATTTTACAATATGTTCAACATACAGATGAAAATCATAGTGATATTCCATCAATGGATTCATTTTCTAATGATCAATCTATAATAGATCAATCACTAATCAATGCACAAACATTCAATGATCAATCGGAATTAATTCCAATGAATAATGAAAAATATCGAGTTCCAATTAGTGATAATATTCAAACATTATTTTTTCATAGTCAATTTCAAGGTCAAAATCCAGGTGGTTTTTATTTCAATAATAAAACATTTACACATCCAACAAATCGAACTCTATTATCAGTACTTTTATATGATAATTCAACAGAATTATCATGGCCAACTGTAACACATATTGAAAGTAATCAAATCATTGATATTATTATTAACAATATTGATTATGCTCCTCATCCTTTTCATATTCATGGTCATCATGTTTGGATATTAGCTCAAGGCAATACAAATGATGGATATTTAAATGAAACAATATTACATAATATTAATTATAATACAAATAATCCAGTTTATCGAGATACATTTATAGTTAATCCATTTTCATATCTTGTTTTTCGTTTGCAAACAAATAATCCAGGATTATGGATGATACATTGCCATAATGATTGGCATTTACAAATTGGTATGGCTTTAGTTCTTAATGAATCACCACAACAGATTAAAGATTATTATATTAAAAAAAATTTAATCAATAATGTTCCATATCAATGTCATACTCATTAATCTTCTTTCATTAAAATAGTGTTAGCATACTTGACACAAACTTTTCTTCTCTTTGTTCTAGAGATTATCTATGGTTTTCTTCAGCAAAGTTGCTATTCATATCCACAGGTTCTTCTTTTCTATCTTTTTTCTTGCTCTTACGTTTTCATTCTCTTCGTCATTTTTTTTTATTGAATAAAAGGAAATCATCCATTTAATCAACTTTTTTTTTTTCGTTATCCATCTCCCTTCTCTTCTTACCGTACCAACGACAACAGCTGATTCCTGCAAAGAGGAAAAAAGTGGTCTTTGTTGAAGCTGAGGATTCAACAGGATCTACCAAGATTAATGGAAGAAAACCGGCTCCCTGTAGATCCCATCGGACCCTGAAAGATCCTATTTAGGGCATACCAAAAGTAGTGGTATCGAGTCTGTCATTTCTTAAAGAAGCCGTTTGCAATTTTGTTTCTATATGTTCTGGTAGCCCAAGTGGAATTCTATCTTTAAATTTTTTTTGAAGCAAATTGGGCACGTTTTTATTATATTAGATGTTCAAAATAATCATCGTGGTTATTTACACATAGATGCATTCGTTCTGTTCATTTATCAAAAATTTTTCTATACTCTTCTTTTCTCAATGATTTCATAAATTTGGTTACAGCGTCATGCAACGATTCTACATTATCTTGATTGCCTATATTTTCTTTGATTAAATCGAATGGATTACAAAAATTTTGGCCCAAGCCGAATATTTCTTTTTTATTGCAAAATCAAATTATCCTCACTCTGATTTTTATCTCACATCGGGCCGAAATTCCGTGCTCCCAATGGTCTGATGATTTATACCACTTTCTTCTACCAGTTCATTAACCTTAATATAGAGATCATCATTAATAAGACCTTGAATTTGTTGAATAGTTTCAGTTGTTGCCTCCGTTATTGGCCTCCTAACTCTTCCTTCGCCTTCAACATTTTTCGGTCGTCATGAAACCATTTTGACCATCGTTGAACAGTTCGAAGAGGAGAAGCTTCATCGCCAAACACAGTGCGCGATTCATTATGAATAACTATCGGCTCAGTATGAAGCACAGTACGTACTTTAATACAGAAACGAAAATATGCTTTATCTTTTTAAGAATAAATCAATAGTTTTGATCGTATTCTAATCTATGCTGAAAACAATATCCTTTATTGTCTTCATTATTTTTTCTTCTGATTTTCTTCTTTGTTTCCTTTCGTTTCTCCATCCTTTTAACTTCTGTAATATTTATTTTCATTTATACATGTTAAATACACGTTTCTGTTTGTGTTTTTCAGTTCACGTAGTTAGTGAGTGTATGTTTATAAAGTAAAAATTGAAAAAACTGGAAGAAAACCTCAGTATATCAGAACTTTTGCTTACATAATGTTGTTTGAAGACTTATGAAATATGATAGAAAGATAGGGCTTCACTTGGGCTATCATACATGTCAAACTTGAAACTTGAATTCAAATTCAAATTCGACACTACTGCACAAATGAATCATATTGCTAAATAGAGACTCGACAAAAGTATTGATGCAAGGAGCCGAAAATACATAAGCAACAACCAGTGCTGGATTGAGTGCTGATTTTGGTTTAGTATTCGATAGGAAAGCTCCAAACTGATCAGATTGGATATATTCATTCGCTTTTTTTTATGTTACTCAATCAGCAATCATTACAAGAACACACCCACATTCATTATATGTTAGTACATTTTCGATGGAACTACTTTCCTATTTGAAGTCTGCTGTGTCTTCCTTGTATCATTAACATCGTCGTCAATAACGCACGAAATTTGATCGTTCTTCCATGATTTTTCATTATACATATTTTTCTGACAAATACCCGATTTAACTTGCTCATATACATATATTGACATTTTTACTTTTCATTGCTTCATATGTGAATTTAATGTCAGAGTACTCGTTATGCAATTTATCTTTATTCAAACCATCTATTTTGATAAAACTAACAATTTCCAACAAGGATTGCCATGTTAAAAAACCAACTGATCGGAAATCGAAAACTTATAATTTTTTAAATAGATCTCGATCACCATCAATATAAGAATTAATATAATTAATTATAGTTCGAATAAATGATTCAAATGATTCTCGTAATTCTTCAGCTTTTTCTTTGTCGGAAATAGCTAATTGATTTAGTATTAAGTCGTTTTTAGCTCCAAAATATTTATCATTCAATCGTTGTTCTAACTTGCTAATCAGATAAAGATGTGATAATATCATACAGATCAACAGCTGTAGTACAAACACCCTCACCCTCAAGATCGGACCTTAGGTTTTCGAGGTCAGGGAGTCGGACAATGAGTACAAATCGGGTTCAAAGGTCAAAAAAGCATTGGTTTTAGAAGTGCCTAATAGTAAGCAATGATAGTTGAAACTTGGTCGGACCTCGGGTAGTCGAGGTCGTAGAGTTCGAATTTGAGTCCAAATCGGGTTCAAAGGTCAAAAAAACATTGTTTT
>Ga0209935_1005687_pt1 | contig 10416 bp, 13 predicted proteins | sample ThiBio_1000_plan_2_FD_183958 | JGI IMG/M metagenome (GOLD analysis project Ga0209935, IMG submission 183958) | Wastewater bioreactor microbial communities from Cape Town, South Africa - Thiocy_cont_1000_plan (SPAdes) | ecosystem: Engineered > Bioreactor > Thiocyanate-remediating >... | reverse complement strand
GATACCGATTCCGATGAGGAGATCGATGAAGGGGTCGTCTACAATTGGATACACGATAACGGTAACATCGATTTTAAAGCGCTTGAGAAGGCATCTATGGCAGCGTTCAGGAAAGGCGCCGGACTACACTGAGAGGGGTGCAATACCTTCGATGGCTGAATAAATTTGCATATTTTTTTTGGAAATGAATTGACATCTTTACAACATTTCGCAAAACCCATTCAGGACATGGCAGACTTCTACGGCAAAATCGGTCTCCTTACCCCCACGGTGTCTATCGTGCCCAAAGACACCGGGCCGGCGCATCCTACCTTGGATATCACCATGCTGGGAGGACAGCAGCTTACGGTGCCAGCCTTCCAGGTGCCATCACAGAATCCCTACAAGATCAGCAACGTCTGGAGATATCCGTTCTCCGGGCAGTACAGCAATATCTTGCTCACGGGAGGACAGGCTCAATGCCCCATCATCCGAGGAAGCGGAAGTGGACACGTTCAGAGGGCCTGGCTGCGTATTCAGGTGCAGAATCAGGGAACATCCAACGTCGAGATGCAGCCTGTTCCTCTCTGGATCCAGAACACCTCCTGGCAGACGCCAGCTGGAGGAACCATCCAGAATCCCTTGGGGTCGCACCTGTGGTTCAACATCGTCTCCACCACCCCCATGGAGGAGTGGTGGGAACTCAGCAAGGCGCTGGCAGCGGATCTCGACTATGAGACCGGTGATCCTATCGCACCTAACCAAACGATTACCTACTACGTGCCCTTGACTGGAAGCTTCCTCTCTGCAGGAGGTTTCTTCATCCCTGCGGTCAGCGGTGATATCCAGATGTACTTTACCTTCTGGCCCGATGGAAACATCCGAAGCACAGGAACAGGTTCCCAAGCTCTCACAGTCTTGAACATGTCCATCGATGTTCAGATGGAGCAGATGGCACCCCCTCTCCTGCAAAGGACCATTGAGTTGTTCAGGAGACAGAGGATGGATTACATCATCCCCTTCTACAAGAATCAGCCCTTCAACCAGGCGCTAACAGCAGGAAACCTCACCACTCTGAATCTTTCCAACATCTCCGGTGATGTCATTTATTCGGATCTTGTTGTCCGAAGCTCCTATGTGCAGGATGATCTATCACACTACCAACCTATCGCAAGCTTCCAATACCAGAACCAGGAAGGAGTGGGTATCTCTGGTCAGCAATTCATCGATGACCAGTTCTCGAGGCACATCATGTACCCAAAACAGAACAAAGGAACATTCACCAGGAACAGACGCTTCTACCGCCATGTATTCGCTGACAGCCCTGAAGCTACCAGAGCGATTTTGGAGAGGGGCTTGAAGCTTGGGGCCTATCCGTTTGACAGCCACTGCAACTTGCTGTTCAACAATGCGGCGGCGGGTTCGAACGAGACCTGGTCGATTTCTCAGTCTTCCACCACAGCACCCACTGCTGGAAATATCGTGTGGGGGTGGGTTACTCCCGATGACTCTCTACAGCTTTCCACACCTGTTCCGTTCAGCGATCTGAATACAGCTGGCCTTCCTCTATCCACAGCGGCTATCCAGAACATCCTCAACTTCTCTGGAAAGGTCACCATCACCGGAACCTATGCGGCAGGAAACCTTGTTATTACTTTCTCAGGAAACTACGGAAACACCGCACTGGCATCCAAGGGATATGGTTTGATTGCATTCTCAAATCTGAATGGTGGAGCACAGATCCTTCCTATCCCGAACACCGCGGGAGTGGATGGGATCACAAGCGGAAATACCTACTTCATCGATGTGTATGTCACCACCTCGGGAGTCGTTTCCATCCTTGAGGATGGAACTGTAAAACAGTACAACTCATAGAGAATAAAATCCTTCATAGTGTAATCGGTACCACGCTTGATTGTCGCTCAAGTAATCTGGGTTCAATTCCCAGTGAAGGAGTAGATCTTTTATTAATTTCTGGAAGCCTTTGCCACTTCATCCCACAACCCGTTCAAGGTATCGCCAAGTCTCTGGGTAGGTGTTGGAGGGATGGACGGTCCTCGCGCTGGAGGAGAACCTAAGTTGACAGGAGGCCTTGTCTGTATGGGTAAAGCCGGATAAGTCACAGGCATCAATGGTATAGGTTTTGTTGTTGGAGGGGGTGGAGCGTTCTTATCCACCAGCCCCCACCACTCTTGAAGATCGTCACCCAGATTGCCCTTATTGATAGGGTTGTTGGCGGATATAGGTCTCCTCGATTCACCCTTCTTCAGCGGTACTCCACTGTCCGGTGATAAGACATCATAGATGGCTTTCGTGCTCGCTACGGTAACATATGTTCCGGCTCCGTATTTGACTCCATCGAACACGCTGCCCCCCAGTCCGTATCTGCTTATCAAGGCGCCTCCTATCCCTGCGTATACCGTGTTCACCGCACCCTGGCGCAGGTTCTCGGGACTTATGGTAGGTATCAGGTCGGTCATAATTTCGAGAAATGAGATAAATTTTATTTTTAACAGCCGCATGTTCCATCCATATATTCGTTATAGAACCTCAGCTCCGCGGTCCATGAGAAGCTTGTTGGGGCAGAACCAGAGTTACTCAGCTCATAGAAGCTTCCATCGCATAGCTTGAAGTGGAAGGTTTGGAGCTTGAGTCCGCTAATAGGGACACTGAACTCGTTCGTCTGCTCTTCTCGGTACCATATGTTCCCGTTGCTGTCAGGTGGTTGTTGCACGGGTACCAGAAAGGTTGGTTTAGTGAGGATGTTTCCGCTGGACGATCCAACTTGATTCACATTGCAGTGGAGTGTGTTCCCAGGTATCTCTTGTATAGCAAGCCCTAGCTGAGTGAAACGGGCATTGGGAAAGACAGTAGCGGTTGCGTTGTTCATGGTAAAGCTCACAATGGCGCAGCGATTGAAACCTTCGATCGCATTCGTGGTGGTAAGTAATCCTTCGGAATACTGGAAGTTGCCGCTGCCGGGTTTGTTCGTTGCGTAGGTATAATCAAGTGTCACATAGAGAGGGTTGTTGACCATTGGCTGGCCCGCGCCAAGCTGATCCCAATCCCTCCTTGCCCTCTTGGATACGGGGCCCACGTAGATGTCGTTGCCATGCATCGGTTTGTAATAAGTTTGGCAGAAGTTCGGCAAAAGAAATTGGACACACCAAATTCTGAGGATGTTTTTACTTCGTAAACTGTCATTTTAGTAACACTGATGCATATTTACCGCGTAAAAATCTGCTTCCTAAACGGTCTGAGCTCAGATCTGGCGCTAAAAGTGATCGCACGCTTGATTTTTACGAGGTAAACGAGAGGTATTTAAGGAGCGTTCCGGTCGTCCCGGACGATGCTTTACATTTTTTTATTACCGCGTAAAGTGGTCTCCGGGGGCTGTTACTTCATTTTTATCTCGTAAAATGAATATTTATTCTTGCGAATGTGGGCTATGTTACTTCCTGTCCAGTCTTGATGCTGTCTCGCTTCCCCACCAGGCTATGCTCTTTTCTAGTCCTTGTTCGGCATAGCAAAAAGCATATCCAGCTGGGCTTTTCTTTGCTGTGTTCGATAATATATCCACAATAAAGCCAGTTCCTCCATGCTGATATGCCTTGACTCCGACAACGATATCGTATGTGACGGCCCCAGAGATAGCATTGCTAAGGATACTGCTAGGTCTAATATCACCTCCGAGTGCAAATCCGATAACTGCTCCCGCTCCCGCTGCATAAAGATTATTGACGGCAAGGTTTTCCAAAGAATCCGGTTCGAACGTGGGTTTACCCCAGGCCCTCAATGGTCCCTCCTCTGTTTGAGTCCTGCACGACTCGCTCACACGCTGTGCCCAGCTGCTCATTTGGTACTGGAAAAAAACTTGATCACTTTATTTTGTTAATTTTGAGTATGTTGCAGGCCTCCATAAGGTGATCCACTAATTTTTCTATGCTAGCCTTTCCTCCCTTGATATCTTTCACCTCCAGTCCGGCTCTCTGCATCATCATATTGACGGGGAAGTTCATGAGTTTCCTAACGTAGCTGCAGCTGACCAGGTTCTTATTGAATTTCTCGATCATACCCTCGATAACCTTGCCGTCCACCACGGTGCTGGTAATTGGTATGTTGTCGATCTCATCCGCCATGAGCTGCTTATCCTCGGGGAGCACGCTGTGAAGGAAATCGGATATCCTCTTCTTGATATCCACCAGCTGTTTCATAACCTCGTCTGGTATCTTGGGCGCTTCCTTTAACTTCAATCGCTTGTGCCTTAGCTGGGGATTGTAGAACTCATCATTCTTCTGCCATGGTGCGAGTGTTGCCTCCTCGTCCTCCCTCCTCTTTCGCTTGATAACTTTGGCCTGTTCCTTTTCTTTCGTGAATTTGTCCTTCGTCCTCTTATCTATCGCATCCGCCTTCTTGCGCAACTCCTCATCATCAGAGACCTCGACATCGCTGTAGGGTTGAGTATCTTGATCGTCCTGCGCCTTCTCCTTCTCCTTGGCCGACATTTTGTAAAAATAAAGTTTCTTTATTCATTCATCTGATTCGCTTTCGTTCTCCCTTTCTACCTTGGATCTTTTCCTCTTCACCTCTTTCTTGTCGCCGTTTCTCTTGCGTTTCTTCCCCTTCTTTTCGTCGTCCTTTGGCCCATAGTCCAGCATGAATTTAGGAAGAGGTGGAGGAGGACACTTGAACTCTTGGAAAAGCACCCTATAAAAAATTTTTTCATTCTTTCAACAGAGACAGACGAAGAGCAAACGAAGATGGCCAAGACAAAAGTGGTAGTACGCAAGGACCCATCGGCAACAGCGGCTGCGCAACCCAAATCGACAGAGTATCAATCGCAGACATCGAACGGACCTATCGATTTCCTTTCCAACGATGAGTTTCATTGGAAGACTTATGCTCAATTGCTTGCTAAGGAACTGCACAGTGAGCGACAAGCCAAAGCGATTAAACCAAAGAAGAAGATCGAGAAACCCGCCACCCCCAAACAGATCGCCAGCAGGAAGAACTTTAGCAACAGGGTCAAAGATGCTCAAGATATCCGGAAGGAGAGCAACAATGCAAAGCCATGGAAGGAGTGCATGGCAGAAAGCTACAGAAGGGCGAAAGAATTGAACGCAGAGTCCGATGCTCTGGCGAAGGGTGTCTCTGTTTAAATTAGCGAAAATAAAAGAAAAATTATATAAAAATCTGGAAATTTATTTATTATCAACTGTAGTAGAGCTTGAGTAAACCATGACGTTCTTCGCACCAAATTTAGCGAGCCCTCTTTTTGCGAGGGGCTTGGGTGAAGGAAATCCCAACCCCTTCGGGGTGGGGAGCACACCGGATACTGCGCAACTTGACTTTTCGACCAGGTTCGGTATCGCCAGGACCGCCCAACAGATAAACAACCTCGCGGAATCTCTGAGGGATCCTGCGGGCGAGCTGAAGCTCGTGCTTCAGGAATATCAGGATATCAATACGGATATGACTGAACAGTACAAAAAATATGTATCACAGCTAAGGAAATTGGCCATCCCCGATGAGGAGGTGGCAATGAGAGCGGATGCCTGGATCAAACCCACGCTAGCTATAAGATTGGAGATGTTGAAGCTGAAACACCCTTACGCTGTTGGAGGAGCTGCTGGAGGAGCATTAAACCCCATCGAATCCTTTGCAAATGGTACAGGCGAAAACACAGCAAGCCAATTCAAAGCAAGCACGCAATTCGGCAACTGGAGAAGCTTGAAGAAAGCATTCAAATCAAGGAAGAGCCACAGGAGGCACAAGAGGAGCAAGAAATAAAATTTTTATCATTTTTCTTTAAAACCGCCTACATGTCACTGCGCAATGCGTTATCCGACCTGCAGGGTTACTACCTAACCAAATACCCAAAGAGCTATGCCATCATGGCGGGGGCCAACTCCATCACCAAGGAGGATTGGTACAATGGTCCGAATGACGAGTACATAGTAGGCCCATTTGGACCACGCTATTATAAGTATTTTGGAGTGGGAGGTGGAGGAGGGGGTGGTGGAGGTGTACCAGAAGAAGGAGGCTATGGGCCGAGGGGTCCTCTGGCCGATCTCGGAGATGAAACGATCCTGTACAGCGGAGCGGGAAAGAGTGTATCCCGCAGCCCCACGCAATTCCTTCCATTGGGCTTTTATCCACCGGGGTTGCAGGAATTCTCTACCCCATTCCCTCTAACTCAGCGAGAGGCCATCGAAGCGTCAATAACACACAGAGAGGGTTTTGAAGCCGCGAGAGAAACACCCTTTGGAGCTGTGGAACATCGCGCCCACCACAGGGTATCAACTCCGAGCGAGATAGAGAGAAGAAATGCGGAAGCCATAAGGGGAGTGGAGCTATCACCCGTAACCCCATGGGATCTTCCGACCATACCTTCTAGGAGAGAAGAAGTTCTCACCCCACAGGCTCTAGATTTCGAAGGAAAACCGAGGGATAAAGGGAAGGACAAGGTGAGAGAAAGAGAATTGTTGCCGAGCTTCGATGAAGAGTTCGATGAGGCGAGTCCAACGTGGTTAAGAAACCTTGATGAAATCATCCGAAGCTCTAGAAAGGAAAAGAAACGAAGGAAGAGAGCCTCTAAGCAGATCGCCAGGAGATCTGAAGGGAGGCTTGGTGTATTGGAGAACCAACTGACACCCAGAACTCTCATACACGAGTTTACAGCTCCTACTCCGCCCTCGGTATCTCCAGGATTCTGGGGGATAGCTTTCGGTTCACCGGTGTATAAGACCCCAAAGGAGGTGAAGGTAAAGAAGATGTTGGCTAAACGACGAGCGCAACGAAGGAGAACAACTGGGAGCTCAACGCCACATCTTGCCACCCCCAGAAGAAGTCACTATCCCAGAAATAAATCCAGCCTTTAAATAAATATCATTTCATTTTTTAACAAACATGTCCGATGTGGAGCAGGATCTCAGTTCCGTCATGGCCCCCGAGGGCGGCGGTTTCGTCGAGGAAGATGTCATCTCGGAGCCAAGGAAGAAGCGCTCCAGGGAGGAGAAGGGAAAGGAGAAAGAATCTCCACCCAAGAAGGCTAGGATCGAGGAAACTTCTCCCCTCCCGATCGAGGATACCCTGTTGAGGCGCAAAAAGATTCAGAAGATAAGGAACTTCGTTGAGACCTGGCCCGAGATACTGGAAGAGATGGTCAAAAAGAATGACATAGAGAACATGACTTCCGATGAATTGGACAAGTTCACGGATGAAGTGAAGCTAGTGATAGGCACGCACTCGGATACAAGCATAGGAGACACGGTACCAGAGATGGGTATGGCTCTATACGAGAAGGTTATGTGCGGGTTAGGGCTAAGGGTGAAAGGGATTCACGGGATAGGCAGAGATCCTAATTTCAAGAAAGCGTTCAAGGAGTGGGTCATAGAAAAAGATATGATGATGTATATCCCACCGGAATACAGGATGGGCTTGATGATCATACAAGCGACCGCCATGCTACACATGGAAAACGAGGACAACCCCGAATATGCACAGCAGCAACAGCAGGCGGCAATTCGTCAAAAACCTAAAACAGGAGACAATGATACCGATCTGATGATGCAGATGGCCAACGAGCTTAAAGCAAAGGACCTTCAACTCTAAAAAATAAAAATTTATCCTCATTTGAAGGAAAAATTCGTCATGGATCTACTCGGACGCGCAAGCTTGTACGGACCTGAATGTTACCGCAGTGGTAACGATGGCTATCGAGCACCACCCTTGGGCCTGCCGAAAAATTATGAAAAAAATAGGATCATCCGAGAAACAAACGTCTCATTTACCAACAACCCTTACAATCAACTAGACGGCACGGCAAGAATGAGCAGCAATTCGGCTGGAGGTTATGGGGAGATGTGGGACATGGATTGGAAGAAGACTGGAGTAAAAGCGCTTATATCTGGTGTGGCAGGAGGTGCCATTGCTAGCTTCGTATTCGGTGAAAGCTCAAACACACCCGTATCTCTGCCTGTGGTAGGATATGCGGTATCCGCACCAATGGCTGTGGGTCTATCGACCGCTGGTGGGACAGTAGCAGCGGATATCCTGGAGAAACCCATCGCCAGAGCTCTACCGGCTAATGAGTGGGTATGCCCTGCGGTGAGGGCTACCGTATCGGGAGCGACCACAGCCGTTCTCCTGGGAGGAAGCGGAGCACAACCTGGTACGCAGTGGAACGCTGCCATCACAGGTGCTGTATCGGATGCAGCAGGAAGCTACGGGGCGGACAAGCTGTACAATTCGAGCGGTTACACTCAGATTTGGTAGAACAAATAAAATAAAAAAAGCTTCTTTCAGACCTTTATTAGTATTCTTTCATTCCTTTCTCCCTCATAACAACCTGCTTCATACATTCACCCCAAGACTTCTTAGCATCTTCCACAGTTCCATGACTCTGATTGCATGATCTGAACAGGATGGAAGCTTCACGTACTCTATTTCCAAAGAGCACTCTGACATTCTTCTTCCGCTCCTCCATCTTCTCCTCCAGGGTTGTCTTGTTGAGTTCGCAATAGCGCCTCATACTGGCTTCCACTACCCCTCGAAGAAAGTAGATCTTGCCAAAGTGTTTGAGCTCTGGCATCACAAGTTCTGGTTCAATGGTGTTGCACTTTTTGCAATCTAGACCATGTAAGCGCTTGTGTGATTCGGCCTCACACATGACAAAGTTCAATCTTTGCCTGGCCTTCTTGATCGACATGGCGGTCGGATAGACTAAGTGGAAGCAGCAGGCGCAGAGGCATATGTTGCCCAGATCGTGATAATGGTCGATAAAACGGTCCTTTTCCTGTGTTTGTTGCTGTTTTCTCGTCCTCTTGCTGAACACATCATAACAGCGGAGGCAATGAGTCTTTTGCAGCATCTTGCATCTCATCTTGCCAAGACTAACTCTATCTGTGAATCCAGAGTCGATTCTCCGTTGACTCAAGTAGGCCCTCTCCAGATAACTCCTATGACCCAGTGTTTCCAAGCTCCTGCAAAACCAGAGTCCTGCGACAGGATCCGTAACCACCACATAATCCAAGATCATCGCCACAATCTCGATGATATCGAGAGCAGGATCATAGCGCTGAACATGCGAACGGTATCTGTTCCATCGAACCTTGTCGTACTTGTTGCCTGGGAGCCAGTCATCCTCTGAACCAAGCCACCTGATCCTGCAGTTCTTGGTGTTTTTGATATCCTTGCCATCCTTTTCCTCGTCATATGCCAATGCCTTCGTTGCCTGTTTAACCAATTTCTTCCTTACGATCTCTTCCGCAGAATGACCATCTATCAACATCTTGTCCTCATCATCGATGTTCTCCACATCCATGTACAAAACGTCCGTGTTCTCCATCCGATTTACGAAGTAAAATAAACTGCGTACTTTGTTTTTATTTGTATCTTAAAAAATTATCGGCGATATCATTCGGTCATTTCGTTTTTGGCAAAGAAAATCTGTTCGGCAGCTTCCCTCGCAGCATCCGCCTGCGCAGCTTCTTCAGCCTCCCTCCTCATGTCCTCTTCCCAGAGACGTTGTGCTTCCTCGACGATCTTCATGTATTTCTCTTCATTTAAATTGCGGATCTCTTCCAACACGTCCTTGGCACTGACCTTTCCAGATTCAAGATCCGCCCTGTACTTCCTTCCAGCTTCGAGCTTCCTCTTCTGTTCCTCAGAAAGCTTGTCCTCGTCCACTTTTTCCCACTTGTAGAACATAGGGTGACCTGGTTCGGTCTTGAATAACTGTTCGGGAGGGATAGGAAGGATATGTGGCGTGTCTTCGCTCTCATTTCCCTTGCCCCTCTTCGATCTATCCTCGAACCATTCACCTCCAATTGTTCTACCCCTCTTTCCGCCTGCAGTCTCCGTGCCCTGTTCGTCTATATCCATCCGAAAGAAAACTGAAAAATGAATTTTTTTATTTCCTAAGACAATACACGGGCCATAGAACATGTGAATGTTGCGTTAACAGATGCAGTCGCATCATTGAACGCCTGGAATGCGATAGAATCATTCGCGTTCAACAACACCGAGATGGAAGTAGATGGGAATACTCCATTGACGGAATTTGGAGGCAGGTAGTTTGCCGCTATCACGTTGTTCGTCACCACAGAAGGTATCGTCTGAGTGATCCGAACACCGCGATTTGTTCCGGTGGCATTCGTATCGTATGCCCCAGTTATGGATATCTCATACAACCCAGCTTGGCTTACCTGGATGGTGGCGGCGTTTAGATTTGTTGAAGCATTCGTCATGCTGGGCTGACTATGATATGTCGTCGTATTCAGAGAGAGCCAACTTATCGGCTGAACACCTCCATTGGCTATAGATTGGGATTGTGTCTGCACAGCTATTCCGGATACGGTCGCGCCGTTCGTGGTAGAAGTAAGGAGGCCATAGTTGTTGAATATCAGCCCCGTGTTCACGTAGGTGCCAGCCACT
>Ga0209935_1005684_pt1 | contig 10419 bp, 7 predicted proteins | sample ThiBio_1000_plan_2_FD_183958 | JGI IMG/M metagenome (GOLD analysis project Ga0209935, IMG submission 183958) | Wastewater bioreactor microbial communities from Cape Town, South Africa - Thiocy_cont_1000_plan (SPAdes) | ecosystem: Engineered > Bioreactor > Thiocyanate-remediating >... | reverse complement strand
GGAGAGCGATCCAGTGAACGAGAACAAACCGCCAAGTATCACAACATTGGAGGAGTGGGGGTCGCCAGCAACGGCCGATGCTACAGACGCACGCTCGCGCGCTCGCATGAGATATAAACTGAACAGCACAACGCGCGCGGCGCAGGCATGGGATGTACGTACCGACACAAAGCGCGAGCGCAAGAGCAAGCGCGAGCGCAGCACAGCCAAGGGCACGCATCTGGGCACGCACCATACAACAGCCACCGAGGGCGAATGGTGAAGGGCAAGTGGCGAATGTGCCGAGGGCGCCGCGCGAGTTCGCGAGGGGAGAGAAGAGTTGCCGAGGCGACCGAGCGGGTAAAAAATGGGTCACTGTTCGTTTTACAGAGGTAAAAACTGCTACCTGCGGGTATTGGTGGGTCAGAGAGGCGTTGGGTCGTCAAGTCCAACGCTGAGCGTTTGGTCGCCAGCTCCAACGAGCCCGACTTTGCTTTGCTGCCCTTGTCACCGCGCAAAGCTCGCCATTGCACTCGGCGTGTCTCTCGCTCACCGCCTTCCTCCTCCTCCTCTGCTGCTGGTTGGCTCTCTCTCTCTTCTCTGTGAGTGTGTGGTCCTCTGGTGCTGCTGGTCCTCCTCTTCCTCCTCAGCAGCAGCAGGAGAAGGAGTGGCTCGTCGAGTGGCGTGTGCGTGTGGCTCGTCTCTCTCGCTTCTTTCCTCCTCTCCCTCCTCCCGCTCCCCCTCCTCCTCTCCTCTCTCCGCGGGCTTCGTGCCGTGCTCTCTGGCCTCCCGCTCCCCCCAAGTTGCTTCGTGCCTCGTTCGCTTGCTTCGTTTCGCAGCGATCGACAGCTCGGTGGCCTCCAAACAACAACAACCAACAAAAGGCTTGTTGTTCCTTCTCGGTGCGCGCGCTCTCTCGCTGCCTCGGCTGGTCCCTTCGAGTTTGTGCTCGAGAGGTCGATAGGTCGATTGGGTCAGTGAGTTTGAGTGTGTGAGTGAGAGTGTGAACGACCTTGTGTTTGTGGTTGCTGTCGTCTCTTCTTGATTGTGTGTGTGTGCGATCTCTCAACGCGCAGCAATCACGATGGCACGCACTTTTGCTCTCTTGGCGCTTGTGTTGGCGCTCGTCGCGTTGGCGATGGGAGAGGGTACCGCTGTGCTTGATACCATCACGCCTGCCACCCCTGGGACCACGAACGTCAACTTTGTCGACCCGTTGTATACTCGTACGCCGCCCTCGCTCTCTCTCTCTCTCTCTCTCTCTCTCTCTCTCTCTCTCTCTCACCGACCAACGAACTGACTATTGTTTGTTTGTTTCCACTTTGCGCAGCGGTTGGCACGATCGACAACATCAAGACCGGTACGCCCAGGCTCTCTCTCTCCCTCTTTCGCGTGCCACGAACCAGACCTCTAACTACGTGCCCCCTTGTCTACAGACACTTTCGACTTGCTCCACCAGTTCCAGTTGTTGATCAACACGCAAGCCATCTCGCTGAACGGTGGTGCTGGAGGCCTGAACCTCGCTGGTAGCCTCGGAGTCACGCTCCAGTCTACCACGGGTGCCTCGCACCTCTCGACCGGTGGCCAGCTCGTCTCCAACACCAACACGCTCAGTGTCGATGCTCCCAACGTATGATGAGCCGCCTTCTTGCTACCTGCACCCATCCAGTAATGCTGATACGCTATGCGCGCGCGCGCGCGTGTGTATTTGTGTGGACCAGACCGTCACGTTCACCAGCAGCGCCGGTAACATTGGTGTCTCGGCCGGCGAGAGCCTCGAGGTGCTGGGAAAGTACGTTCAGCCACAAAACTCTTCTGCAGCATGCCGTCTGTCTTGTTGCTGATTACTGCTTCGTTTGATAGCTCGGTGTCCGTCACCGCAGTGAACGGCGCGTCGACTATCCAGTCGACTGGCGCCGTGACCATCAACGCCATCGAGAGCGACGTGACGCTTTCCGGTTCTACTGTCACCCTGTCGCATGGAACTGGTACGGTGCAGCTTTTGTTGGCTTCCTCCACCTGACAAAGTTACTTACCATCACTCTGCCTGTCGCGTTGATAGACCTGCGATTGACTTCGGCTGTCGCTGACGTTGAGATTGCCGGTGATACCGTCAACGTCGCTGGCCGTATCACGAGTACGTGCACGCCTCTCGTCTCCTCTCGTAAATGCGTTTCGCCACCGTGCGCTGACAAACGTACTCTTGTGCACAGCGATCGAGGGAACGCACGATGCCGCCTTTTATTCGAACCAGAACATTACGTTGATCGCTTCGTCGACGGGTTCGTTCGAGGGAGAGAATCTCGACGTTGCTGCTACTTCTGCTCTGGCAATCAGCGGTCAGGTACGCGCCCAACCTACCTACGCGCCACGTCTTCTGAGCTCTTGCTGACCCAGAAGACTCATCGATTGCGAATTCCTGCAGAACTCGCTGCAAGTGACTGCCGAGCAACTGGTTACCATCCAAGCCAGTGGCGTCTCTCTCACCGGAGGCTCAGTGAGCGTCTCAGCTCCGGCGAGCAACGGCGAGATCGAGTACATCTCGAGTTCGTCGGTGTCGGTGGTACGATAGTCGACTCCTTCTTTCTCTTTCCCCTTGTTCGAGGCAGTTTCGATTTTTCGATCAAACGATTCCTATCTGACCGTATCCATTACTGTGGTTTTCACGTACAGCAAAGCGCCAACGTCGTGGTGAGTTCGGGAGGTAGCGGTGGCGCTGTGTCGATCGATGGCATCAACTCGGTCGGCATCCAGGGCAATACGGTCTCCTACACCTTCTCGCAGCAAGCCAACATTGGCAGCCAAGACACGCTCCTCACGACAGTGCTTGGAGGAACCATTTCTCTTGCGGGCAAGAGTATCTCGTCCGACGCTGAAGTAACTACCTTCAACGCCCTTGAGATTACCAACACCTTCTCTTCCTCTGCCTCCATGACTGCGTCGGATACGCTTGAAATCGAGGGTGGCGGTACGTTTTGCTGAACGTGTCTTCCGGTCAGGAAGGCAGGCAGCAAATCAGTCAGTCTCACGTCGATCACTCGCTCACGTCCGCTCAATTGGTTGTGTGTGTGTGCGCGCGCGCTCTTTTTAGTAATCACCATCAACGCCGCTACCAACAACATTGTCAGTGGCTTCCTCAGTTCGACGGTCTTCTCGGCCGCCACGACAACCGTCGGTCCCACCGCAGTGTCGCTGGTTGGAAGCAACAATGCTTACATTCAAGCGACGTCTACTGTCATTGGATCTCTTGGTGCGGTACGTACTTTCGCTCCATAGGTCTGGATGTGTGCGTTCGCTCGCTTACCAATCGCCTCGCCTCCATTGCTGCTGCAGACTTCGATCTCCTCGGCAAGCGGAAGGGATATCACCTTGAGCGGAGCCACGACTGCGGTGGCCTCGACCCAGAGCTCGCTCACGTTTTCCGGCCAATCGGCACTGGCACACGTGGTGCAAGGAATTGCGATCTCCGGCACCTCGTACACGTCGACCAGTCTCACGGCGAGCTTCATCTCGAGTGGAGCCAATTCCTTCACTTGTACGTAATCTCAGTCAAGGATCTCGCCCACTACTACTCTTTCAGCGAGCGAGAGAAATGATCGCCGCAACAGCCATTCTAACCAACCAATGTGCGTAATGTGTACTTCTCTTGTCGATGAATGTTGGATGTAGCTACGGGCGCCATTTCGATCGTCGGACAGTCCCAGTCAACGATCGATTTCGCCACTGTTAGCACTGCCGGTCAAACCAGCACTCTCGACGTTTCCTCGGGCGCTTCGGTCGTCCTCTCGGGTACTGCTGATGCCATCGATGCGAACTACGGTAACATTTTCGCCTCCTCCAAGTTCACCTTTGCGGTACGTACAAGAAGCAAGAAGCGACAGGCACTTATTGCACACGAAACTGATGTCGGTGTAATCTCGTCGACCCACAGGCCAACGATGCTCTGACGCTCTCCAGTGATACCAGCCAATTTGTGGATACGGATATTCTGGTTATGACGGCAACTAACCAATTGATTGCCTCTGGCTCGTACGTATACTATCGCCGCCGCCGCCACCACCACCACCACCACCACCAGCAGCAGCAGCAGTCTCTGCTTTGTTGTATGCGTATCTGTCTTGATCACTCACTATTCCCTGATGGCACTTACCAGGAACATCAACTACAACCTCCGCAACCTCCGCTTGGTGACTGGCTTTGTTCGAATTCAAGCTGGTGGTAACGTTGGCATTACGGCCAACAACGACGTCGAGCTCACGGCCACCGCGGGCTCGGTGACGCTCGATACCGATGGCGGCATTGGAATCAACTCGGGCGCGCAAATGTCGTTCTTCGGCACCAATACGCTCGGCCTTCTCGCTGGCTACGACATCCGCATGGAGTCGGGAGCCGATATCTCGTTGCAAGGACTCACGGGTGTTTCGGTGCAGTCCACTGGCGACGTGAGCATGGGCTCTGGTCGTGACTTTTTGACTAGCGGCACCCTCGTGCTGTACGCCGATAAGGCTCTGAGCCTCTCGGCCGGTCGCAACTTCCTTGCCACCTCCGATAGCACCGTTGCCGTCAATGGTGCCTCGTTCACGGCCAAGTCGGGCTACGGCCAGAGCTTGCTCTTGAGCTCCGGAACCTCCACTACGATCACTGCCGGTACGCGTTGCAACTCCTGTTCCAACGGAAGATAGTTAGTTAGTTAGTTAGTTAGGTAGTTAGTTAGTTAGTTAGTTAGTTAGTTAGTTAGTTAGTTAGTTAGGTAGTTAGTTAGTTAGTTAGTTAGTTAGTTAGTTAGTTAGTTAGTTAGTTAGTTAGTCAGTCAGTCAGTATGTCGAGACAAGGTACATTGTACACTAACCTTGTGGTTGCGTGGGATAGCTACCGAGGCTCCGGCGCAAGTGGTCTTCAGTGGACAAGCGACGCGCCTCGAGTCGGGTGGTCCTATCAAAATCACTGCCGCAAACTCGGTTCTTGGAGGAACGGACGTGTTGTTCAATGCCGATGTGGATGCAACGTTTACTGGCACCATTGGTATGTCAAACTCTCTCTCTCTCTCTCTCTCTCTCTCTCTATCCCTCCCTCTCTCTCTCTCTCTGCCTCTCTGAACGAGCACCGTTTAACCATCGGCATTCTGTTTTGATACTACTAGATGTCGCCGTGGTCACCAAGGCTCTCTCCTTCACTGGCTCCAATCTGGTTGACTTTGAGGGTAGCACTCAAGTCACGTTCCAGTCGGGAATTGTACGAGTAGCCAGAGTAGCGCACGACTCCGCTCCACTGTAGACTGACGTAACGAACACGCACCGTTCCACTGCGTTTAGGATCGCTACATTAATGGCTCGTTTGCCTCTGGAATCTTGTTCAACGCCCAAAACAACATTGACGTTTCGAGCGCGTCGGATATCAACTTTTACGCCACTGAGGACTTTACTCTCACGGCCGCCAAGGACATCACCATCGCTGCCAACAGCAAGCAGGAGATCAACGTCAACAGGACCATTAGTTTGTTCTCTCTTGCCAACATCGCAAGCTCGATTAATGTCGCAAGTGGCGGATGTACGTTCAACCCATATTGCAGCAGTTCCAACTCCAACTCCAGCTCCTGCTCTAGCTCTGTTCGTTCGTTCGTTCGTTCATTTTCATCGATGAATGCTGACTCGATAACGTTTCTTCGTTGTGATCCAAAGCCACTACGGTTCAATCGAGCCCTTCCTACAACATCGTTTCCAGTACGCAGCAGGATTGGACGGCCACCTCAGCCAACGAGATTTCGTTCGTTGGTGATGGAGGCAACAGCGCCGGCTGTGGCATCAACATCCAAGTTGGTACCGGCACCCAGACCACCTTCAACGCGGGAAGCTTGTGGGGCGTAATCCACGGCCGAGAGGGAGTTGGAATTTCGTCGTACGCTGCGACGGCCGGTGTCAACAACGGCGACTTGGACTTTACGTCGACGAAGGACATCTTCTTCCACGGTGAGGATGGTGCTGTCTTGGTTACTGCCAACGTATGTTACTCACTCTCTCTCTCTCTCTCTCTCTCTCTCTCTCTCTCACTCACTCACTCACTCACTCACTCACTCACTCACTCACTCACTCACTCACTCACTCACTCACTCACTCACTCACTCACTCACTCACTGTATGTGTGTATGTGATATTCAGGGACTGTCGAGCCGTGGAGCTGGCGATGCTATTTCCGTAAAGTCGACGGGTGCCAGTGGCGACATTGCGATTACGGCCTTGCAAGCCAGTATTGTCAACTTTGGCGTCGGAGTGACTGTGACCGCAGTCAACTCGGAAGTGAATATGGGCGAGGGTATCGATGTGCTTGCGACTGGCGGCAACATCCAACTTTCGACGGTGGATCTTCGCATTGACGGCGCTCGAGCGCTCAACATCTCGGGCGGTTCGGTGACGCCTCCCATCTCGGGAGCACTGACGTTCTCGTCGACCATGGGCGCCGTGACGGCGCAAGCCGGCAGCCAGATTGAGCTCATCTCGAAGAGCACGGTCACGAACGCGCAGGGCTCTGGCCTGGCGGTGAGTGGTAACACAGGCGTAACGCTCAAGACGTCGAACGGCTTCGACTTGCAGGCGAATGCAGCGAGCGGTTTGTCGTTCACCGCGACGCAGAACGACTTTACGGTGACGTCGAGCGGTGGCGACGTGCAGCTCGACAGCAGCGCGAGCGACTTGAGCATGACGTCGTCGGGAGCGACGAGCATCGCGGCCTCGGACGGTCCGGTGGTGATTAGTGCCGGAGGCGTCAACGGATTCGCGACCTTCCAGTCGAACTTCAATGCGTGGAGCGTGCAGTCCAGCACGGCCAACGTGCTGCTCGAGGCCAACAACGACGCGAGCATCCAGGCCACGGACGCGCTCACGTTGCAAACCACCTCCGGCACCGTGTCGGTGTCGACCTTCCGACCGGTGGACAACATTGTCATCTCGAGCGTCGACATTACGGCGACGGCGCAAGGCACGCGTGAGACGCCGCAGGATCACCTCTCGGTGTGGGGCAACAACATTGATCTGTACGGCAAGACGGCCATCACGTTTAGCGCCAACAACGGATTCATCTACGTTGGCAACACCACGAGCCCCGTGATTGCCATCACGGCCTCGAGCGTCTCGGTGGCAGCAAACGACGGCCTGCGCGTGAGCAGCGACCGACAGGTGTTGACGAGCAGTGCGATGAGCTCGACCTTCTCGGGCAACAATGGCCTGCTCGTGACGTCGGTCGATGCACTCAAGTTCACGGCAACCAATCCGACGGCCATGCTCTCGTTCACGGCCAAGCAAGCCGTCTCGGCCAGTGCCCTCACGGGTTCGCTCGTGTCGCAGAGCGACATGAGCATCACCGGCAGTGCGACGGTCGTGCTGCAGAGCACCGGCCAGGCGCCGGGCAACGGTGTCTTTATCGATTCGCAGACAAGCATCGATCAGAACGGCGTGAATCTCTTGCAAGTCACGGTGGCGACGCTCGATGTCACGCAAGAGGTCGGCACGGCGACGTTCTCGACCGACTTGTTCTCGATCGTAGCGCAGAACCCGCTGCTCACGTACCAGAACGACCTCGATCCGAGCTACATCTCGGGTACCTCGGTCTCGACCACCTCGTTCGTCGCCAGCGGCGGCCTCTCGATCTCGAGCGCCAACCCCAACGCAACCTTGAGCTTCGTGACGACGCAGGATCCGGCCAACATTGCCATCACGGCTGCTGGTCAGGTGACCTTCACCACCACCGGCACGCCGTCGAACTTTGTCATCGATTCGAACCAGCTGTCGGCGGTCGCCTCGCAGGACCTCACGCTCTCGACCACGGATCCGCTCAACCGCCATCTCGCCAACATCACCATCCGAGCCAACGGTAACATCATCGGTACCTCGAGCACCGATAGCGTCATCGTGACGGCCGACTCTGGTGGCGCCGTCTTCCAAGTCACCGATCGCCCATCGCAAATGGTGATCCAGTCCGGTACTGCCTCGCCGGTCACGGTGATGGCTGACGGCAACGTGACGATCTCGACGCAGCCCGAGTCGTTCGGCGACCTCACGATCAAGACAACGGCCAACGGCGGTGTGATCTTGACCTCTCAGACATCTCTGTTGCAGTTCCAGGCGCTCACTGGCGTGATCTCGGTGCCGGTCGTTAGCGACATTACGCAGAACGACGTGTCGTGGGTGGTGAACGCCCAGGCCGGTGTCGACTTTGTGGCTCCGGCCGCCGCCCCGCTGACTCTCACGGCCTTGGTCGGCAACATGGAGTTCCGAACCAACAGCTCGAACTCGGACATTGTGGCCTCGTCGACTGGCGCCGCTGGAACCTTGGAGGCGACGTGCACTGATGCCCCGTGTAAGTTTGTCGCCACGGCGTCCGAGGGCCTGACGATGACCGTCGCTGCCGGTGGAGTCTTGAGCCTCTTGCCGACGCAGAACTTTGCCGCCACCGCCACCGGCACCACGAGCTTCATCGCCACGACTTCGATCACTCTGCAGGCGCAGACCACTCTGGCGGTCGCGAGCAGCGGCTACAATCAGGCTACCGACTCGGGTATCTCGGCCGTCGGTACCACCATCTCGTATGCTTCGACCACCAACAACCTCCAGGTCACTGCCACCAACGAGGTGGCCTTCATCGAAACCTCCACCGGCGGCCTGTTGACCATTGCCTCTGGCAGTGACACCGTGTTGGCAGCGCAAGGAAACGATGGCCGCGTGCTCCTGCGCTCGCTCGCAAGCACCGTCACCCTCTCGGGCTCGTCGCTCGACTTTACGACTGGCAATGACGTACTCGTTTCGGGAGCGCAGGGTGGCATTACTGCCACCGCATCTGGTACCATCACGTTGACGACGCAAGCCGTAGGCTCGGCCATCACGTTCGAGAACGACGACGTCGTTACCGGACAGCTTCTGTTCACTGGACCCGTGGCCGCTACCGCGGCCGAGATGCTTGTCACGGCCGACCAGGACTCGAGCTCCAACGTGGTGCTTACCGCCAAAGCAGCCACGACCTTTTCGAGCTCCGGATCAACCTCTGCGCCCATTCGTATCGAGGCCGATCTCGGCAGTGTCACGTTCGGCGACGCAAATTCCAATGGCCTCATCAAGGCGACGGCCAACAATGGCCAGATCATCTCACGAGCATCGGAGATCAACGTCGCGGCCGGTACCATCAGCGTCCAGGCGTCGACGATCCAGTTCACCTCGAGCGAGGGAGCCATCCAGTTCTTGAACGTACCAGCGGCAAACACGGCCTCGCTCTTCCTTTCCACCGTCACCACCACCGGAGTCGGATACGGTAACGACATCCAGTTCTCGACGGCAGGACAAGTGTCGGTCGCCGGTAAAACCAACATCTACAACACACTCCAGGACCAGGGCGAGATCTTCATGCACGCCCTCACCGGTGACATCTCCATCTCCACGGGGGCCGGTACTACCTCCTTCTTCGCAAACGGAGGAGTGCAGTTCATCAACGAGCACGGCCCCAGCGATGGCACCAAATACCCAATCCAGTTCTCCGCCGCCGCCACCCTCACGCTCGAGACTTGGGGCCTGAGCGATGAGATCGACTTGGAGTCCGACAACGACATCATCCTCTCGTCGCCGACGGTGCAGTCGACCAACTACCAATCAACCCTCGGCTTCTTCAGCAAGACACCGTCGCCGTTGCACGTCGCCAGCCCGTGGAGCACGAACGTTTGTGTTGCCGCAGGCTACTGCGGTATTTCCACAGGCGCAGCTCCTAACTACGAGCCGGTGCTCCGCACGCTCGATGCTATCCTCACTGACCTCCGCCAGGCCTTGTGGAGCTATGGTTTGTTGGACTGGAGGTTCCCTAACCCATCAAATGGCGCTCCGACCGCCCCTCTGGCCCAACCAACCTAAGCAAGCTCGCGCGCTCTCCCTCCCTCCCTCTCTCTCTCTCTCTCTCTCTCTCTCTCTCTCTCTCTCTCTCTCTCCTTCGCCCTTGTACCTCGCCGTGTTTTGGCTTACCAACCAGTACAATAACAAAGTCGGCTGCACTTGTAGCCAACCAAGCAAAACACGCGCTGCACAAATCAGCAACAACAACAACAGCAGCACGAGGCGCGAACTTTCTCTCGTGTGGCGCCATTTGCTTCTCCTGCTGTTGTCGAAGCCTCTACGCTGGTAGCCTGTTCTCGACGCACGCACGCACGCACGCACGCAAACAGGCAGACAACGAACTAATTGATAGATAGATAGATAGATAGAAAGAAAGAAAGAAAGATAGATAGATCGAATACGTGCGAGCTGTCCTGTCCTTATTGCATTTCCACGCTCTCGCGCGCGCTCTACCGCGAATGTGGTGGTTACTACTTATCGAAGGCGCCATCTGTACCTTGGTCGCGTTACTCGTCTATCGCAAGTATGGCTCGTTTCGAAAGCAAGGTAACGCTCGTGATCGGTGCTGTCTCATGGC
>Ga0209935_1005683_pt1 | contig 10422 bp, 8 predicted proteins | sample ThiBio_1000_plan_2_FD_183958 | JGI IMG/M metagenome (GOLD analysis project Ga0209935, IMG submission 183958) | Wastewater bioreactor microbial communities from Cape Town, South Africa - Thiocy_cont_1000_plan (SPAdes) | ecosystem: Engineered > Bioreactor > Thiocyanate-remediating >... | reverse complement strand
TATAAAAGTTTTTTTTCAACAATAATAATTTATATCATTGATATAGAATGAGAGCAATATTATCCGCAGAACCATCATTACCTCCAACATAGAGAGTCATAGTAACTATAACTGTAAGAAAACGAGTAGTAGCAGGTACAAATCCTTGAGTTTGACGAAAGAGTAAAGATGATTGACTTCCTCTGTCGACAGCAAATACTGGTCCTATCGTCACTCCACTACCGATCGTTTGATTAAATTGATCAGCAAAATACAGTGAAACTGTGGCGCAGTCATCTTGATTACTATAGCCGCCAATCCATGCTGACAGATTGAACTTGATAGATTGAGTATCAACAAGATAGGGATCAATATAGTTAGTTATATCAATTGTTTGCCACATTGATGTAGAAGGTGAATTTAGACCAACAAAATAACAATTACCTCGGTCACTAGGGATACGACGAAATGAGAGTATAGGATTCGATATTCTTTCTTACCTTGGCCCTGGAGATGTCGGGGTTTGAGCGAGATATCCAGTATTATTGTAATAGTTCTGCGTTATCGTGGCATTGAAATTCCATCCAGTTGGACTAACGATATATGCACCTGCTGCGCACGGTCCAGTTTCAGCATCACCATTTATTATCATATTGACATTGAATACTAAACAGCGAATTCATAACTAGTTTACTAGTCACATGCAATATGATAAAACATTTAAAATTCAGTAGAATTGACAATAGAATTCCTATGGAGTATCTTTAATCTCTTTACGGACATATACTTACTCAGTCTGAGAATAGAAAGAAGGTATTTTATTCATAAAATGAGATTACTTGATCGTCTAGTGATGCTCGTTGTCGTTGTTATATTGTTGCATTTAAACAATAGTCCAAAAAGAAGTACAGCCATACCAATGGTCACAAGCACGCAACCAAATAGACACAAATATGCGCATAATGGACGACAACAACAGTAATATCCGCTAAAACCACAAAGAAAAGCAACCCCCACCCTCAAGAAAAAGCAATATAAATAATATACCATCGTGCCAGGCGCCTCCTTTTCCGATCTATTATATCATGAATATTACCTCGAGAATCTTCTCGCTCGAATGAATGAGAAAACTATTTGACTACAATAAAAAAAATAGTTATAAGAAATGAAAAAAAAACTCACAAGAATGGATGTATGAGCAGTAGATAGATTAACATTAGATGTTCTCATATCCCACTGGGAGCAGTCTGGAGTCGAAGAATATTTTGAATTAATGTTACATCCATTGTTGCTGTTACCATTTCTCCATTGTTTGTTGTTTGACTATTTTAAAAAATCAAGAAAAATTTTTATATTTTACTTTCAAAATCAACTTTTGTAAAATTAGAAGCAAATTCTTCTGTCGATATTGAATATGGATTAGAATTGTCATGTCTGGTTGATCTGTCTTTGCACAAGTCATGATTGATAGTTCTTAATGAATTCATCTATTTCTATAAATAGTGAAAATTCATTTCTATATCAATTAAAGACCTTATTATAGTTCAAAGCATGAATTTTGGATGATGAATGAATCTTCGCATGAATAATAAATCTTTTTGGTGTTCTTATTTTTAACGAAGGATGTCGTTTCTATACAAATTCAATCAAACAAAAATTATTTAATGAAAATATGTCAAAAAAAGAAGGTGCCATCGACTCACATGAGTTCGATAAGAGAAACAGCGGTTTACTTTGGTAACACGTGGTTTTGATGATGCGAAAGATCGAGTCGATAGCATTATTTTATTCGACCTTTTTTATCAATAACTTATAAGCAGAAATAATCATTTTATTAGTTGAGTATATAAATATTCTTAATGTTGAACTACCAACATCATCATCCAGTTATTATTGTTTTTATGTATTGAATTAAAGCACAGAAAGACTACCATACAGCAGTATATAAACAAAGTTACCTAGACAATATATAATTCAAAATTTATTATGGCACTGATGAATTGAATAAAAAATAATTGAAAAAAAAGCCATATATTGTCATCTAGCTACGATCATGCTATGTAAACTTAGTATACAGAATCAGTCAAAAGCAATCGATTTTTAATATTGAGAAAGCTACTGATGGTATAGCTAGTTAAAACAGTATACATTCAGACTTTGAATCGAAAGTAGAATCTTGACAAGAAATTGTGATTGCATTCTATATGGTTTAAAGAAACTTTCCCAATACTATGCATTTGATCATTCCTAAAAAAAAGCAGTTTATTCATATTCTTAGATTAAAAATATATTCTGATTAGTCAAATACATTTGTTCGTATTTATATTAAATCATGTAGCTAAACAATAAACAAAAAAAATCGATAATTCAGTTATATGGTAATCTTTGAATATTCGTTAAATTATCTGATTGTTCTAGAGTATTTTCATCATTTGGTTTTATTCGTTCTATAATAATCAATTAAACTGAAACTTTTTCAAATGAATTAAATTTTTATATTTATTCATCATTGAAATCTATTTCATATAGTAAATTTTCTTTTTTGCATAATAAAAATTCTGTTTAATTATTAAGAGAAACATAGTTAAACATATAAATATAATTAAAAATTAAATCAATTCTATTTGAATATTTTCAATTGTTTTATATAAAATAGTAAAAGTGTTTGATTAAAATGACATTAAAAGCTATATATTGTCAATCTTACTATGTAAGTTTAATCCAAGAATTTCAAAACACAGATACATCAAGATTAGTATTGACGTGAATATGAAATTCATCTTTTTGATCTCTTTTTACTCTTACGGTCTTTAATTAATTTTTGAAAAATATAGAAAAAATACAATGGATTTAAAGAAAAAATTCAAATGTTATATATTTTATCAATTTTGGTGATCATTGATATAGAACAACAGCAATATTGTCAACATCACCATTTGAAGAAGGGCCTGACAAACGAGTTATAGTCACTGTCACTGTAATAAAACGAGTACCAACAGGAACAAATCCTTGAGTCTGACGAAACAGTAATGATGTTTGATATCCTCTGTCAATAGCGAATACTGGTCCAATGGTGACTTCACTGCCAATAGTTTGATTAAATTCATTGATAAAAGTCAATGAAACTCTTGCATTATCATCTTGCACTAGGTAACCACCAATCCATGCTGACAAATTGAATTTGACAGTGTGAGTATCGATGAGACCTGAATCGACATAGTTATTTAAATCGATGGTTTGCCACATTGATGTTAATGATGACATTTGACCAGTAAAATAACAGTTTCCTCGATCACTAAAAGTAAACGAAATGATACTATGAAACTCAATTGTTTTTCTTACTTTGGTCCTGGAGATGTCAAATTCTGACTAAAGAATACACTACTGTAGTAGATCTGCGAGATCGTTCCATTATAGTTCCATCCAGTGGGACTTGTAGTAGTAGTACTGCTATCACAAGGACCGGTTTCTGCATTTCCATTCGTAACCAAATTCATATTAAAGACTAAACATAAACGTTGAGTATAGTCTTTAAAAGTTAATCGAATTTGTACGATTTTAATATATATACGAACAATCTGACAAAATACAACTAGGATCTGTTCAATTAATTAAGCTATTTACACTGTCAAAAATTTGATATCTACTCTGTGACATTATTGAACGAATAAATTGTTCGAGATATTACTCAATAAGCAATAATATTTCAATGAGTTACTTGCGGTTCTGGTAGTAGTTGTCGACGTTGGGTTAGGTTTTGATAATAATCCAACAAGAAGTGCAGCGATTCCAATGACTGTAACCACACAACCAAATAGACACAAATATCCACATAGTGGATAGCAACAACAGCAATAGCTGCTAAAACTGTAATGACAATTATTTAATTAAGAGAAAAAAAGAATATAGATATTATACCATCGTTTTTTATGCCTCTTGTTTCGATCAATTATCTCACGAATGTCACCTAAAGAATTCGTTCGATTCGACCATTGAGAAAACTATTTAGATAAAATAATAGTTATAAGGTATTAAAAAGGATCTCACAGAGATGGGTGTATGAGCAGTGAATAGACCAATATCAGATTGTCCTGCATTTGACTGAAACAAGTCAGTAGACAATGTACAGCTTCCTATTGTTGATGACTCAATTGAATGTCGCTTGTCCTTATTAGTGATTTGTATTACATTTAAATCAGTATTCCACTCATTGTCTTTGCATTGTTTAGTGTCTAACTATTGAAAACATTTTAATAAAATTATTTCAAATGTAGAGCAATTATATCAACTAACTGTTGTCAAATTCAAAGAATGTTTACTTGAAGCTGAATTTTGTTCTGTTTTGCTATAGTTATTTGATTCAGATTTATGCAAATCTTGATCAACAGATCGAAATGATTGTACCTATTTTAATTAGAAAAAGAAAATATTTTCATATTGAAAGAAATTGATTGATTTTAAGAATGAACCTTCGTATGATCTACAATCTTTCGCCGCTTTCTTCTCTGAAAATAAAATTACAAAAGAAAATTTAATAAAATTGAATCAAACTCACATGAGTTCTAACAGAAATATGACGACTTAGTTTGATTACTGATGGTATAGAATGTGGAGTTGACACCATCAATGATCATCTATCGAATGAATGATCATATAAATTTATGAAAAAAGTAATCTAAGTGCATACAATATGTACTTCACTTGGCTAAGATAGAAGTAAATAATAATCTTATATAAGACTTCATTTTTATACATATAATTATAATTCAATTCACTTGTATTCATACAGTCTTATGGGAATCATTTTCATTTAGAAAATTACAGAGAAGAAAAAAAACGAAAAAATCTATCTGAATATAGTGACGTCATTTTCGTTTTTATTGGTAGATTCAACAAAACCATCTAAATAAAACATAATAATGTGAAGAAGGTCATATATATATATATATGATTTTCTCGACACATTATCGAAATACATTTCTATCAATCTGATTAAACCTAATCCTTTGAAAAAATAAATGACCATGTTATGTTCAGTTACCGTGTATCCGTAATCAAGGTATGATATGTTTAGATTGGACCGATATTTGTGATGGAAAAATTGACTGTATGAATGGAGGTGTTGATGAAAAACATTGTTGGCAACTTGAAATGAATGATTGTCAAAATAATGAATATAAATGTTATAATGGAATATATATGCTGTAGACAATAGCACTGACAGGTATGAACAGTTTTGTATCGGTCAGATCGCAACAACAAATTTTATATACCATTATGTTTCAATTTCCACTAAATGATAGTGGACACACATTCTTAAAACATGTATGCATGAAGTAATGAGTGGATTTTATTGCTTTTATTTTATTGTCACAAGAATTCTGACTAGAAAATCTCTTCATAACTTCTCTGTGATATTAGGAAATTAAAAATAAATACAAATCTCACAAAATCTTTTCAATCATCATAGATTTAACACGGCACCTTGTACTTCCTCGTGCATGAACACAAAACCAAAGAGCTCTGTCCTGAATCCAGTCAATACTTAATGGCATCGAGCTCAAGTTATTTTCTCGCAGTTTTTGATTGAAAAATATTCTCGAAAACCAGGTGAGATTTATTAGAGTTTTTGAAGATTTTCCAGAGCTTAATAATTATTAAATATTAATTGAAATTAGGGAGCCTTCTAAATATGAGGAGGGAGGTTACAAAACCTTTTTTGGAGGTTCGGTAAGATACCTATTTTTTTAGACTGCAATGATAACCTAAGGAATGAATGATTTCATATAATTATGACATTTTCGTTTTTTAACTAAATCTTAATTGTGTTCGAATTTTTGTGTTGAAAAATGAACTTACCGAGGAAAGTCGTTGGATCAGCGTTAGATATCTGAAATATGTGCGAACAAATATAAAAATTATTTTTTTCATGGAAGACTCATATTAAGTTATTGAAAACTTTTCTAAAATAACTACAATCGATTTTAAAAAGAAAATTCACCCAAGCTCGATGCTTTTCGATGAAGGATGCAATAATATTTTCCCATCAAAGCGTTGATGAAAATAAACATTAATCTTTTATTTGGTTTCTTTTGCCTTTCATTTTTCGATTATGCTCTCTTATCAAACTGAAGATATTTATTCAATTTACTGTTAGCAATTCTGCGAAAAAGACTTTGGAAATCGATGTTTTTCCCGGTCGATGTAGGAATCTTTTCAAGACATTTTTCAAAAAAAGTTGTGGTTTTGAGAAGTTTTTGGATGGAAAGGGATCGTTACGGAGGACTGAAATATTCTCTGGATGAAATTTTTTGTCGATGAATGACATTGAATTCGCTGAAAATGTTTTCAAAAAATTCTCTCTATATATTATGAAAGAGCTTGACACTTGAATTCTTCAAAAAAAAACAAAAACAAAATCTACTTTTATAAGTTTGATCATAAGAAGAAACAATCAATGTTTGTTGTTGATTCCTCGTTTATTGCCAATCGATAATATCAGATAATAATCATCGAGTTCATATGTAAATTTCTCTCGTCTAAGACGATAAATCATTCGTCTTAACAATCTCATCGATAAATATGGAAGATGTTTCTCAAAATTATGCCAAAATACCATATGTTCTAAATATTTTAATCGATTGATCAATTTAATCATCATTTCAATTGAATCAATATGCATTTTTAAAGACTTAATATGTGAAAATCTTAAACAAAATTGATCAATATCATCGTTATATTTCCATGTTTTAATTGTATAAGAATAAACATGTGAGGGTGGAATAAATAATGGAATAAATCTTTCCATAATGAGATGATTTAAATGAGATGTATATTCAATTAATAAATGAATTTGACCAATTGAAATATTTTGAATCGATGAAATATCAAGTTCATTGATTTGACTAAGATCAACAATAGAACATAAAATATCTATTGGTGGTAATGTCGATCCTATTAATATCAAACAATGAACATGAGTAAAACGATAAATTGGTGAAATAATTGGTTTATTAAAATTCAAAGATAAATGTTTAATAGGTTTTGAATAGAAAATTTCTTGTTGAATATTTAATGGTGCTGTTGATTGAGGTGGATAATCCTTTCCATTATACTGAATACATTGTGGACGAAATCGAGGAATAGAATAGATCGATTTTTCGATATATCGATTTGTTCGAGTTTCACTTAATGCAACATACCAATGTTTTTCTTCAATCCAAAATGTTGATCGAAAAGAATCGAATAATGCTAAGAGATTTTCTTTGACAAAAACATCTTTATAAAGAATAAATTGAAAATTAAATTTTGTAATTTGCGTTCGACGAAGATATTTTTCCCATTGTTTTCCATCGAAGAAATCTAATCGATTGATTGCAAATAATGTTAAACATTTCAAATTTAATAATTCAAGAAGATGTTCTTGAAATAATTCCAATGATATATCAATATCTACAAATAATTATCGAAAGATAAATAACACATACACACACACTTACGAATATGATAATTCAATGTCAAATGTGTAAGTGAAGAAGATAAATATTGAAAATTGAATAATGATTTATTCTTTTTTAAACAATCGTTTTCAAAATCGATTATTAAATGAGTAATTGGTGAATGAAGATTTGAAATAAATGAATGAAAATCAAGAAAAATAATTTCATCTCGTTTTAATATAGAATCGATACGATCGAATACACCACGATTAATATTCAAATGAGTTAACATGGGAAATGTTTGATGTATTGATTGTAACATATTAGTACGGTTGATTTCCAAATAAGTTAAATATTGAGCTTGTTTGATAAGATTATCGATTATTTGTTTATCATTATAATGATCACAATCTTCAAATGTAAGCGATGAAACGGAATTTGGTAAATCAGGTAGAATATAGTCACTTTTTATATATTTTATATAATGAAGATGAATAAATTGATCTTTGAATTGTGGAAAATATTGATGAAATATTAAGACTTGTTCGGGAATATCTTTTTCAGAGAAAATCAATGAAATCACTTGTTTGGGTTGAAGTTTATTACAAATAAAATCAAATTTTGGTCGACCAATTTTACGAAAATCGATTTCTAATGGATATAAACCAACTAGATTATTTAATTGGGAATTAAGACCAATAAATCCATGAAATATATCATAAGTTGATAAACAATCAAATATTTCATAGAAAATTTCATTAGAAAATCCTTCCAATCGAGAAATCATCACGTCACGTACGAATTTTATTTGGGTAAAAAACGTTCTATATACTATGAATCATGTTTTAGAATGATAAAGAACAAAGAAGATTATTGGATGAATTCAATAAATCCCTCTTTAGACTTCTCTGTAGAGGATTGTTACACGGAAATACATTTATTTACGAAATAATCGATGAAAATTGAAAATATCTCTTTGTGCATTTGATCCACCAGCAATAGCAGTTCGATTTCGAATAGGATACAAAAGTTCTACTGCTTGTGCATATTCTCCTTCGTCAAAACGCTCAAGTGCGACAAAGATGTACGGACCAATTTCACGATAGGATTTTCCGATATCCGTATCAGACGATTCGACTGTTTCTTTGAGCGAACGAAGAAAATCTTTTTTCGCTACGGTATCAGCAAAATTGTCCAAAACGAAATAATGATGAAAATCCGAGAAAAGTGTTTGATGATCATGCAAATGACTGTCGATAGATTAACGAAGCAGCATCAGTATATTTTAATCGGGTTAATTCTACTTCATTGCTATTCAAATAACAATTTTGAAGGATTTCTTCGGCTTTCTCCCAATTGTCTTGTTCCAATTCATAGAGCGCCCAATGCCAATTGATATGTGGTGCGAGTGTATCGCATTGTTGCCAATGGTTTTGGGTTTTTTCTAAAAAGTTAATTCCTTCTGATATTCGTCCCGTGTATTCAATAGCATGTGCCAATGCATGTGTAGCCCACGCATCATGTTCATTGAGTTCCAGTCCAAGTCGAGCTTGTTGTTCGGCTCGTAATACCATATTTGTTTCACCTAAACCAAAAGCATACATTCCATGCAAATATGATTTGAGTGGACGATGTGACGAGGATGATTCCCAAATGGGTAATACTCGTGCAACTGAATCTCGAAGCATATTTTGGTTGCCAACGTGGAAATAGGTGTCAAGTGCAATTTTTAGAGTCATAATATCAAACGGATGACTGAGAAGGATAGTTTCCCATGTATCAGTAGCACGTGATCGATAACCTAGTGACCAGTCGATCAAAGCTTGCGTATGAAGTTTGATGTAACGATTCGATGAATTTATTGCATCACCAAGTGTTTCAACAACTTGTGCATGAGCTAATGCAGGTGGACGAGGCATTGAAAACATTCCAATAGCAGCAGCTATAATACGGCTATTACCACAATTTGGATCTGAAGCAAGAAGACGGGATAGAGTACTTTTGATACCACCCAATTGCTTGTCATTATACCTGACGAAAAGAAAAAAATTATTCACTTATGCAAAAAAAAAAACAATCATCATGACCAACTTACCAACCAACATATTGTGTCAGTGTTGCATCAAATAATTTGGCTGTTTCATCACTGGTTGTATCAATTGGAATTCCGTCATTTCGAAGAGTTTTAACATCACGCCAATGATCTCGAAACGGCATTGTGAAAAAAAAGGATTACTATCTACTATCTGCTTGTTGCTTTTCAAAATGCTTCTCTTGATATATCTTCAATCAAAAATGAAACCCATCCTCTCCCTCCTTCATACTTGCATTTTCACACTGTCAACAAATAGATGCAAGATAAGAGCGCAAAGTCTTCTTTATCTAAGTAGAACACCTCACTTTCAATTGATATGAATAAAAGATAGATCTTGTATCATGCAAAAACTTTATTGTCCCTTATTGAATAACTGTCTGATAATAATAATTTTCAATTTTTTATATTCGAATTTTTCCGATGATGTAATGTTGGTAATAAAGAAAAAAAACCTGTCATGTAAAACAGCAAAGCAAATGAATTACCAATGATAGAATTGGTAATCATAATGATTATCATCATCATCAACATCACATCCAGGAGTCCATTTTGATGGTTTTGTAATCAGGGTTGCCAAATCCAAAATTTAAAAATCAGTAGTTCTTTACGAAAAATCAGGTAGTTTTCTTTTTGGGATTTACGAAGTATATGAGCGTCTTTCGAGTGAAATCAATAATTTTATTCTAATTCTACATCTCGAAAACACGGATATGCATATCATCTTTTTTCTAAAAATTAATCGAAATATTTTTTTGTCAAAGACACACTCATAAGATCAAATTATTTTGTGAATTTCGATCAAATTAAGTTCTTTCAATACACAAACTTGTAGTCTTGCTAGTTTTGTGAACTGCTCGAAAACAACCATATTTAGCAAATCTATTTTTGATTTCAATTAAAGATCACTAT
>Ga0209935_1005680_pt1 | contig 10427 bp, 9 predicted proteins | sample ThiBio_1000_plan_2_FD_183958 | JGI IMG/M metagenome (GOLD analysis project Ga0209935, IMG submission 183958) | Wastewater bioreactor microbial communities from Cape Town, South Africa - Thiocy_cont_1000_plan (SPAdes) | ecosystem: Engineered > Bioreactor > Thiocyanate-remediating >... | reverse complement strand
CTGGGATAAGTGGTACCAGATCCGGTTGCTGAGTAGTAAAGAACCACCAACTTCCCATTTATCCGCAATGCAGAGGGATATTGTGCAGCGATAGTCAACTGTGAGAGTAAGTGAGAAACGTATAACCGAAAAAGAGAGAGAGAGAGAGAGAGAGAGAGAGAGAGAGAGAATATCTCAAACAAAGGGTAGTGTACTATATCAACAAGGTCCAATTGCAGGGCATTGAGACAGTTATTTCTGGAATTGGCGAGGGAACTGTCATCACACTGGCCTAGTCCAAAGTAATGGCCGAAATTGAACAACCAGGTAGCATCTTGAGTCGGAACCACCACATTTTGCATGTCATACAAGTTTGCTTGCCTCAACCAGCCCAACAGTGCCTGATACTCAAGCTCGGCACTATCAGACTGAGGGTTGCCTGGATGCCTGTGGTGGATATCTTATTGGAGAGCAAAAGAGAGGGTTGAGGGGTGGGGGGTATGGTACAATGAAGTAAACTGTAATGAGCCCTGCTGTATTCCCCACGCATCAATATAGGCGCCGTTGTCACAAGAACGTCGTACTGCAGAGAGCACCAGGTCGATTCGGGCCCGCCCTGTTTTGAGAGAAATCAAGAATTTAGGCACACACAGTGAGGGGATTCCAGGGCTTTAAGGCGACGCAGTGGGGTGAGCGATGTCGATTTCTTACCTTCAGCCGTGAGCCCTGTTGATGAATAGATCCCAGCCAGCGGTCGCCGTTTAGACGCCACCCATCGCTCTTCCGTGTTGGTTCCATTGAGATTGCAAACTTTGGGATTGTTCAGGAGCACGCAGGTGCCTCCTGGTCCCCACAACCAGTTGCCGTACGAACCATCCGTGCCATTGCCTTGAGGGTCGCTGCTAGGTATGCTGCGCGAAGAAATCAGTAGTGAGTCACAAAAAGTTGCTCCGGAAGATATTAAAGATAAAGACGGTTTTTTCAATACCCAAACCAAGCAACAGCATACATGATCGTCAGGTGAGATGGCATATTGGAGGAAAGATCAAATGAGTGTTGCACTGAAGACACACGAAGCTGTTCCCCTCCCACCTTGTGGCAGAGGAAGAAGACAAACAACAGCAAAGCCCACAACGATCGTTGCATGTGGCTGCGCATTAACTCTAATAACCATAAATACTCTATTGCTTCTCGAATAAGGGTTGCACGTGCTCAACAACGACGCAAATATTGCTGAGACGACTGTGTGTGTTTTACGTATGCGATCATTTTGTAACGACAAAAATGCCCAATTTGTACGCATTAATTCATTTGGTACCAATTCAGTTTTTACAGAAGGGAAAGAGACGGAGGCCCCAATGCGTTACAGGCCTGTTAAAAATGTGAAAAGGCACGAGAAGCTGCACAAAAAAGTGAAGAAACTGTTTTCTGCCTTCACTTTGTTACTCTTTATGCTTTTTTTGCCACCATGGTTGAGCAACAAGAGATACCTTCCAACTACTTTGTCCATGATGTTGTGGATTTGTTCCTTTCATGGATTGTGAAATACCCTGACTTGTGAGACTTGAGTGCTTCTTGAGGTATTCCTATGTCAGTGTTTGTACAAATACTCTTGGTGGAAACAGTGCATCCTTTTACTATAAAATAGATAAATGGTGGGACTTTAGGTATTTAATGCCATTTCCTTTCTCCTTTTTCTTTCTTTCTCTCTCTCTTTTTTTCTATGTGTGTATGTATGTGTTTTCTGCCTTTTTTTTCTCTTTACTCTTTCAAAACAAAGAAAGTATCATTGTATGATTTATATTGCAATGTATTTACTAAAATAGGTAAAAGTTCTTCTAAATGGCACATGGAGATATGTTTCAGGCTTTTAATAATACTCTTAATATTACACAATAGATAATCAGACTTTTAACACCATTTAAAAGAGTATAATGTCACTATGCTTGATAAAGAGTATATTAAATGGGAGTTTCCTTACTACACTCTATTTAAAAATTCACAAATACTAAGGAAACAACTTTGTAAATTACTATGTAAAAATCAGCTCAAGTATAATACAATGCAATCTGGTAATACTTACATTAGAACATCTTTTAAAATTAAGTAACTTTTATTTATTTATTTGTTTTGAGCAAATCACAAATCAATGTAAAAAAACAGTTTTGTGTAATAAAAAGAATGTTTGTAATTTTGAGAGAGAAATTTAGATAGAACAAAAGTAACTTTAATAGTATTTTACACCTTTATTATACTTCTCTATTATTTTACTTCCATATTTTATTTCTTTTTTCAAATATCTATGTATCTTGAAAATAAATATGGAAAGAAGTACTCCCAAATGAAAATAAAGAGTATGATTTAAATACAATTGTTTGGGATGGAAAAGAGAGTGAAAGAAACTTGGGAGTAATAAAGAATATGTTAAAGAAAACATTTTAGTAATAAGTGAAAAAAAAGAAAGAAATAACAACAAAGCAGAAATTCCACTGATAAATAGGAGATAGAAGAGAAAAAAAGCAACAAAGTGCTCTACAAGCTTCTATTAATAGTATAACCAGTTAGTAGGCCAAAGAAAAGAAGAGTCTTATCCCAAGGAGCAGCAGAAAGTGATGTGGCATGTGCCATTCAACATGCTTCAACATTAGACTACAAATGGTGGTTTGTTAATCCTTTGCAAAGGTTTTTCCACCATTGTTCTCTAATAAACGCATGCACAAGCACTGTTAAGTGGTTCTTGAGTTTAATACGAATGACGTATTTTTTTATTTTTTTTTTGCGATTGGGACACTGTGTACCAAATGAATCACAGTGTTTACTTTGAAACAGTACGTCTGGAACCGTATTGTTTGCTCTACTCTTCAAACATCTCTCTGGCACACAAAAGCATCGTGGGCTGATTCTGCGTCGATCCGCCAGTGCATTCCATTGCTATGTTCCAATAGGTCGAAATAACGCTGCTATGAGGCCATCTGCGTGCGTATACCCAAGAGCGGCAGAACGGCGCATATGCACGACAGCATGGGCAGAATCGGAAGGCACACCGATAGCCGTGACATAGGATGCACCCAAATTGTAAGCGCCAATAGCGTCGCCCATCACCGCTGCCCGTTGAAACAGCTCCACAGCCTTCTTCGCGTCCCTGTCCACACCCGTGCCAGCAGCGTACATACTCCCAAGCTCGTTCAGCACGCCGTGGTCACCGTGATCGGCTGCCATCAGGAACAGCTCCGCAGCGCTGGTGAGATCAACAGGAACTCCGTCTCCGTAACGATACATGAGTGCCAGCTTCGCCGCTGCCCGTCCATATCCCAGGCCAATCGCTAGTCGCAGCCAATGCACCGCCTGAGCGGGGTCCGGACGCCCAGCGGCGCCTGTCAGCAGGATCTCCGCCAGGTTGTGCATCGCTGGCGCGAAGCCCTTCTCGGCAGCGCCAAGATAGAGCTCCGCCGACTTGGCCGGATCCGCCGTGACCAGCACTCCCTGCTCATAGATGAATCCAAGGTCGGCTTGAGCGCCAGGCAGCGCCAGATCGGCGGCTTGCTGGATGAGTGCAACGCCTTTCATTGCATTGTCCCGTTCTACGCCCTCTCCCACCAGGAGCATTCGCCCGAGGCTCCACAGGCACTCCGCGTGGCCGCAGTCAGCACCTTGCTTGAACAAGGCAGCCGCCTTGTGGCAATCCTTCGGCACCACTCGCCCCTCGCAGTACAGGGTCCCCAATTGGTAACGCGCTTCGTTGCTTCCATTCTCGCTGGCCCGGGTGAGCAGGACCAGGGCGTCTTCTATGTTGTTGCGGCTGAGGTGCAGTTGGGCCAACCGATACTGCGCGAGCTCGTTGCCCCCATCTGCACACTGCCGGAACAGATCCAACGCCTGCTCCATATCACGCTCCAGCATCTGCCCCTCTTCACACAGCCATCCATGCAAGAACTTGGCCAACAGATTCCCTTGACGGCTGGCGCTGACGATAAGCCTTACACCCGTTGCTCGGTCCTTCTCCGCGCCCCGCCCTCTGATGTACATGAACCCCAGCCGCACCTGCGAGATCAGCCTGCCGCCCAAACGCATCGCCCGTTTGTAGAGCTTGATGGCACGGGCAGGGTCCGCCTGCACCCCAACCCCTTCCTCATAGCACGTGGCCAGGATCTCCATCGCCCAGGCATCTCCTCCGTCGACAGCAGCCTGCAGCAGTGCCACAGCCCTGGCCTCATCCTTCTCCGTCCCGATTCCATAGAGATAACATCGCCCCACGTGTCCAATGGCAGGCGGGAACTCCATCTCAGCAGCGGCCTTATAGCAAGCCAGCGCCTTCTCTTCACTGAGCAAGGGGATGCACTTGTGCTCATACAGTTCCCCTAGCACAACATGTGCAGAAGCCAAACCATTCTCGCCTGCCTGTCGTATGAGTTTCATCCCTTTCTCCATGTCCTTCTGCCTCGGATCAAGACCCAGCCCACTAACAAGCCTCTCTCCAAGAGCCAGCTGAGCGCTGGCATGGCCTTGCTGACTGGCTGCCGCCCACAGCGCAAGGGCCTTCTCCGTGTCCCGTTCAACGCCAAGGCCATTGTGGTACAGGAACGCCAGGTTGCACTGCGCGGGAGCAAACTGGCGCTCCGCCGCCATGCGGTACCAATAGGCTGCCTTCTCCAGGTCTTGCTCGAAACCCAGGGCCTCGGCCCATACGAAGCCGAGGGTGTACTGTTCGGCGAGATCTCCACGCTTGGCCGCAGCGATCAGCCTGCTGAAGCCACCCTTGAAGGTGGGCTTCCGGCAAATGCCGTACTGGTCTATTGTGGCCCAGGCCAGCCGTTCCTGCTCTTTGCTTGAAGGAGTTGCCTCCCCCCGTGTGCCATCAAACAGTTCCCAGTCCGGTCCCTCTTGTTCCTCCTCCATCGCATGACCAGCGGAAAGGAAGAAGCATGTCATAAGGAAAAAAAGTGTCGACTCCTGGAATTTTTTTTTTTTTTCCTTTCGATTGGAAAGGTTCCAGGGCAAAGAAGCGAGCCGTAAGGCTGATACCTTACAATCCTACATTACATTCAAAATATGAAAAGCAAGCTGAGATTGAGAGAGAGGAAGGAGGCGGGGGGGGGGTAGGTCCGACTGCTTGACCGCAAGCTGACCGAACCTTGCTGGATAGGCTTACCCTCAACCCGACCCCCTTAAAGCTATTTGATATCAAGTGGAACCCCCTCACGATGAACATGTCTTCTACACAATGGACAGATATATGACGATGCACTGATCTGACGGAAGCGCAGGAATTTGACCCTCAAAGAGAGCTTGAGGGTACCTACCGCCAGCCCTTCTCTCTCGACCAAGCCCCCATCCGCATCCAACTTTGACAACAAGTGGATTTGACTGTAAAAGTATATAATATTTGATGATACCGTGACTAATGTTTTTTGAATTCCGTTCTTGAGGTGGCCGACGATGTTGTTACCCAGTCTAGTCCTCTGCTCTGGGGTCATCACATTGCGATAGAGGACGCAGTTGCTGGAAGTCATGACGTTGGAGTGGGTGTAGGGCTTTTCTTCGCTGTTGCGTGGGGCTAAACATGGGAATCCTTATTGGGTCCCAACAGCGTTTTTGTTCGTTTGTTTCCTTTCCTGTACAGTCTTTGCACAGACACCAACTTGTGCCCGTCAGATCCCTGTTCCCGTACAATGGCCAATTACCTCGACTTCATCATCGTTGGAGGTGGCACTGCATCACTCTGACAGAGCACATGGAAGATTACAGATTTCCTTTCTCACTAGCCGAAATCTTGAAGTTATTTGATCTACAGTTGAGAGAGTAGCTATTGTTTATTAAGGAAAAGTATTAAAAAACACAAAACTTAAACTCCAGACATTTAAGAGTAGTAAAGTAACATAAAGTAAAGAATTTAGAAAAATTGGTACTTTTTTTGTAAAAGTAGAGTATTAAAATTGGAAAAATGAAAACTTTATAAAAATAAATGTAGTGTGTTAAAAAGTGCCTGTTAATAGAAAGGATAGTAGTTATAAATGTAAAGATAAAGGGTTTAGTAAGTAACCTCCAAATAAATGAAAAAAATAGCTCATTAAAAGTGTATAAAGTAAGAGTTTTAAACAATACTAATAAATATTTTTCTTTGATATTAGGATTATTTACCCTTTTATCCTCCCTTACTATTAAGAAGAAAATCACTACTAACTTTATTTTCAGGACCTTTTACTCTTTTTATCACAAACTCATACTTTTTAAGTTTATAATTACACTCTAATATCCATTATTTAAGATTTAAAGTAACAAATTTAAGTGGAATTATTAATGTAAATAGAGTTAAGTAACTAATGTAAGTAGTTAATTGAAGTAAAGCAAAGTGTTTAAATGTAAATACAGAGTTTTTAAAGATGTAAAACTAACTAAAATAGTTGTAAGTAAAAGTAAAAAGCTAAGTGTAATGATTATTATTAAAAAATAGTGCTCTGAGAAAGTAAGCTAAGTTACATTCTATTAAAAAAGAAAGAAACTACTTTTTAACCAAAAAGTAGTCAGATATTACTAAAGGGAATTAAAGTACAACAATTACCTTTTTTTGTTTATTTTGTTATTAAATTACTATTAAAACTATTTATAAAAACAATGTAAATAACTTATCACACTATGATAATTTGGCCATTATTACTACACATAATAACTTTCACATCATTTACAACACAAAAGAATTTTTTCCTACTCTAGGAATTTAATCTATTTATAAAAGAAGGAAAATCTTTGTTATGTTTATAAGAAAAGTATTCTTTCACAAAAAAAGCATTCTTTTACATTCATAAGTTAAAATAGTATGAAACAATCGAAAGGGCTTTTTAGTGTTTCAGTTGTGACAAAAAACACATAAAGATACTTATTAAAGGCCAAAAACATATTGCTAAAATTAGTAAGTAATTAAAATTTTATTAAATTAAAATAACTTACTTTGTTTTTTCTAATACTATAGATACTAATATACTACAATCAATGAAAAAAAAATGTTAAAATTCAAAATCTAAATCAAATGTTTTGATCAACTCTATTATTACAAGAAAACTTGTATTAATAGAATTATTAAATAGTTCTACAATTCCACAGTTAGTGTGCTTTAGTGGCAGTAATAATACTATGCTTACTTTTTTGCTTTTTTTGAGCTTAAAAGTAAAGGTAAGTAAAGCAAACACTAAAAAACCAAAATTTAATTCAAATTACTCACACTCACTATTTTACTTATGAAATATGTTTGTTATATTTATTATTAGTAATAAGTAAAATATTTTACTAAAAAAACTAGAATTGAAAAAGAAAAAGAAAAAGAAAAAAAGTATGTTTAAAATAAAAAAGTTTCAAACTTTTTTTGTTGTAACTCAAAGATTATTCACCTTCTTTGATGACATAATTTCTGTGAGTGCATGGCCATTTGTTCATTATACTAACATAGTTGATTATGAGATGGTCACTAAAAACTCTTCCTGGCCTAAAAACTTTTGTGATCTAGTGGAGGGAGAAAGCCAGGTGAGGACAATGTAGTCTCTCATAAACGAGCAGATGGTGAGGGAGTAGTGTTACCGGCAGGGTCAGGATGACCCTCTTTTCCAGCAGAGTGTTGGGCTTTATTATGCGCAGGATACCAAATGGCTCATGGTACAGGAAATAGAATTCTCCATAGGGTTGATAGTTTTGCAAATTTAACACGAAATCGGTGCTAGAGAGTTCGCCGCATCGCATCATCATTCCTACATCACCCTTTGTGCCAGCAAATATCTGTAAGTAGAGTGAAGATGACAATTGAATGGGATATGAGCACCACAGAATATTATGGTATGGGGAGCAAAGGAAAGCAAGAAAGAGGAACTGGCATACCTTTAGTAGTTTGACAGCAGCACTATTGCCAAGAATTCGAGGCACGATGTCGAAACGATTTACAAAGTTGTGCACATTGTGTTCGTAGTTCTTCATCAATTCACACCACCCTAATTTGTTCGAAGGTTGGGTTACACTTGAGAGCTCTGTATAAACACAAGGAGACGTAGAGGTTTACCGATCGAGCTTGTCGAAGGATCGGAGGGTTGGTGTATGGGACCAACAACGGCAGGAGCTCCAAATGTGTCACATCTGAGCAGGTCCGGTCTGATAACACCATCATCAAGAAGGTACAGATACATGAGCAGCGCATAAGCTCCTACTTTGTATAGTTTTGTTGGGGAAGGTTGGTATCATGCTAGGACCTCAATAAACACACCTAATGAATGTCCGGTTAAGGTGATGCCTAGATTTCCGTCATGATTCGACTGCATACATCCGTATATCTGAGAAGTCAGAATCTCTCTTTGTCCTTGCAAGAGTTCGTGACAGCCATCATGCACCTTTACTTCCAAGCCCTTAGGCTTTGATGGAGGGGCAGCATTGGTTAGGAGAAAGGGAAGGATCCCTGTACCAGTGTAACTGATTTCAGCGCAGCGTTGGTGTTGATGAGGGTATCGATTGTATTGGAGGTCCCCCGAAATACGAGGTACAATCGTGGTTGTGTCTAAATGAGGTGCAAAAAATAGATTCAGCAGCTAGCGATGGGCAGGTAAATTTTCAAAATACCTGATCCTTCAACAACGCCCAAAACGGCACATCACTGGGATTACTTGATAAGATGAAAGTGAATATATGTCCTGCGACTTTAAAGCTTTGTACCTTGACAAAGGGGCTTAGAGGGACGAGGGTATTTAGTTTAAGTTTACCAGCCTGCGTGAATAACCGAGATGCACGTATATGAGTCCCGACAACTCGGCGGCCAACAACGCATCGGACACAATTGGAGGCGGAGCGGCGTCAGGCTTTTGCAACACCTCAGCCCAAGTGATATATTGATCCACTAGCTAGTGAAGGATATCGAAGTTGATTGAGAAAAAATGTGTGTAAATATTTACCCCATCGAGCAGCATTAGACCGCTTTCGAGCGCCAATTGTGTTCCGAACCTTGCGACGCGAAGCCCTGTCATTGCTGTCCGCCATGGAATCCTCATTTGAGGGTAGCGATAGAGGAGTGGGTTGTTCTTCCAGCGAAATTGAACCTCGCGGCTTCGGAACTCCGTTAGCAGCTCAACAGAAATGGAAGGTATTTCCCCGACAGGAAAAGCTGCCAAATACCGCAACCCTTCTTCTAATTTCTTGTCTGCAGCCTTGAAATGCGTCGACGTTGTCGTTTTAGTCGGCGTAGGAGTGTCCTTTGAGCTAGCGCTGCTGGGTATATCTTTTCGCTGTTGCTGTTGCTGTAGTTGTTGTTTGGGTATCGCAAACCCTTGCGCGGTCGCAGTGGAGGGGCGGTCTTCATTTCCTGTTCCCGTCGAAGACTCGAAGCGGACAAATTCTGTTGTGAGTGCGGCTAACCATTCATCTCGTTCGTTGGCAGTGGATACCCTAAGCGAGAAACGTCAACTCATCAATACACCACTATGTCATCGCCGTGGGCCCATATATTTTTTGCCTTTGTTTTTTCCCCCCCCCCCCAAACCAATAAGAGACGCCAACCTGAAACAAAGGGAATGCAATCCATTGGCAATGACAAACGCAAATTCTTCCTCGGGGATCGCAGCTACCCCGTATTGTAGCATATTCAGCGATAACGTAGCTTCCTTTGTTATTTGTTATGCAGGAAATGAGTGAGCTAAAAAAGATGGGAGCGAAGGAGATATCTTCCGTGACATACATCATCAAGCAATTTGCGCGTGCCAAACGATCCCATCACCCACAACCTAAGACAGCGGTCGCGGACCAGGGCATAGCAAGTGCTCCAACTAGTTGTGTTGAGCAGAGAACACGCCTCAACTTCACCCTGTTTTCCTGTCAACATGCTCACAAGCCAAGTGCATGTTGATTGAGAATCTTGACTTGAGTGCCGTTCTTGAAAATAGCGTTTATCTAACAACGTTGTCGACACGTTTATCGTTATACCCTGGCCCGTTTTCACATAAACGCTTCAGCTTCCAGCAGGAGGCCGTTTTTCGCATAACCCACCTCAAGCCAGTTTAGGTTATGTTATAAACGTTATAATTCAAAACGGCCAGTGTGTTCTTTTCTTGTTGCCCTTTCTTCATCCCCTTTGCACCTGTCTTGCCCTTTTATTGGTATTCGTTAATTTTACAGATGTTTTGCCCCTCACAAGACAATGGAAGGCGGCTAGAGCCAACGATAACTCAACGGATTTTAACAAAACTTGCGCGTCAAACAAATCAAATGTTACAATGCATTGTACACCCCTTACGCCTACTGTAGGCAACATCTATGGTAAGAGCTTCGAAATGAGTACTTTCAGGCCAGCATAGTCTGTTTTCTTGGCTGCCTTATGCAACGCCTTCCAGGTGTCGGGCACCAGAGACTGTTTCCAAAACTGTCTGATAGCCCTCTTGTTTGATGAGCGTGCGATTCCTTCCTGGTATATGCCGTGGCACATAACC
>Ga0209935_1005679_pt1 | contig 10427 bp, 11 predicted proteins | sample ThiBio_1000_plan_2_FD_183958 | JGI IMG/M metagenome (GOLD analysis project Ga0209935, IMG submission 183958) | Wastewater bioreactor microbial communities from Cape Town, South Africa - Thiocy_cont_1000_plan (SPAdes) | ecosystem: Engineered > Bioreactor > Thiocyanate-remediating >... | reverse complement strand
AAGTGTGCCTGCTACACCGTTGATGGATAGTAAAATGCGTATCGGATTTGCCATCCCCTTTCAGTTCAGCTATTCGGTAATCACATTCCTTACGGTTAGACTTTCCTGCGTGTATACTAATGCCTATCGTAGATAAGTCTGCTTCGAGCTAATCTTGTAATGACATACAATAACCAAGCCATTGCCTCTGCTACTATTCCCTGGATTCCCGCCACCAGCAACGCTCATGAGATCCAAGTGACGATTTCTCAGAGTCCTATCGATGTGATAGACGAGGATGGCTTTGCCTCATTCATGTCGGCACTGTTTATGAATCGAAATGCCACGCTGAGATTGATTGGGAGAGCCAGTTGTGCTGTAGACTCAGCCATGGGAGAGGTCTTCCTATCACATGTCGCTGTCGATCAGCTTCTTACTGTGCAAGGTACACTATCTCTACATCGCGTTTTGCATTCGCTAATGAAATTTTTTATGCTCAGGTCTAGAAGATTTCAAATTGGCTCCTCTGAATATCACCGCAGCGGATGTTGTTGGCGGGGGCAAAGAGTATGGCATTTATTTACTTGCTGTTTATTCTAATATTCATGATATCTCCGCTCTAGCTATCTCAATTTGGATCTAACGGTAGCTATCAATGATAAGACTCCCAATGGCGTCAACGCGGGTCCCTTTTCGGTTGATATATGGTCTGGTGGAATGAAAATAGGTATTGTTTATTTCCTCTATGCATGATTTTATCTCACCATGAGCTTTTGTAGGGAACGGAACCATACCTGATATGAAAGTGAGTTCGGGGATGAATTCTTATCCTGCGAGTGGGTTTCTCGTGCGAACACCTGAAAATTCTGCTGTTGTTACAAACTTTCTTAGTTCCTACGCACGTGGTAAAGCTCTCTCTCTCTCTCTCTCTCTCTCTCTCTCTCTCTCTCTCTCTCTCTCTCTCTCTCTCTCTCTCTCTCTCTCTCTCTCTCTCTTTGTGTAAGGTAAAATCTTTAATCTATTTAATAATAGGGATACCAAGTAGTGTCAACGTGACGGGTATAGGAAATAGCACCACACACCCCATCCTTCGCAAAGCTTTAGGCGGTGTGACGAGCACAGCACCGCTGCCCCCACAAACAACAAGGATCATGACATATGCACAAATGGTCGTTTCGTGGGATATCCTTTTCAAAGGTGACAAATATTACTTATTCTGAAATATCAGAGCACTTACATCGAAACACAAATATAGGGGTGATGCCTTTCAAATTAAGTGTAGATAATCCATTCGGTGTGCCTATCACAATATTCCATTCCCGTTTCGATGTAGGCACACTCCTTTTTCTTTAGCTCTCTTCATTAGCTAATCACAATGATTTCGCACAGATAAAGACAACAGACTCGGATGGCAATTTAGTAAATATTGGGTTGCTTGATTCCTCAGTCAATGTGGCGGTGGGCGCTAAGGAGAAGACCGTAGCCGATGGTCTTGAGGTCAAAATCGTGGGATTGACCTGGGCAGAGGTTGAAACTTTCTGGGGCGCCACGATACTGCTGGATGTCAATGGCACTCTAGGGGCTGTTTTAGGCGACAGCTTCGAAGTGAAGATGCCATACCAGCAGTCTGGTATCCCCGCATCGTTCGCGGCTCCTCCTGGAAGGACTCTGGCAGATGTAGCGAACGAATTTGCTGCCAAGCGATCCATCGACTCGCTTGCTTGAACACACTTGTGAAATAGTACCCTACCTTCCCCCCCTCCCCACTTGCTTTCTTCCCTCTCTGTTAAATAAAGACTTCCCGCTTGTACAGACGAGCATTTTTTTAGACAAGACCTATTTCATACAAGGATACAACTTCATCCCGTCGGACAGCAAAGAATGGGTCCTTCGGGTCCACATCTACAGTCGCCTGTATGTCCTCTCGTCGATAGACCTGCAAGCCGTGACTAGCGCAAAGCTTACTAATCCAGTGGTGAGCTCCTGACGGTCCGTTCTCGAGCGAGTCCTTGTCAACAAGCCCCATTTGCCAAGCGAAGTCAGAGTAAAGCAACCACAACCTGCCGCCTCTGTTGAGTCTGCGAGACACACCGGCAAGGAGCCGTTTCAAGAGGCCACCCTCCGCTTCTTCAGTCTCGAAAACGGCAGTGTTGTGACTGCGAGTCATCGACGGCAAGTTAGAGCCGATATCCAGAGGGACCCAGGGAGGATTGCAGACGATGAGATCGTACTTCGAGGAGGTGGCGCCCCCTCCTTCAATGTCCTCGGGAAAGAGATCCGATACCCGAACAAAGTCGATGGCCTTATTCATGGCAGGTCCCAGGCGTCTGGCATTGTTATGTGCACATAGGATAGCTTCTCCGGATATATCGGTGGCGATCACTCTCCGATCGTTCGGTAGGTATTTCCGCAACAAGAAGCTGAGCACGCCGCTCCCAGTACCTATCTCCAAAACGAGTGTACGCAGTCTCTTCAGTCCCACAAAGGAGGGATCGGTGTCCTGTAAGTTGCCCCAGGGGCTGTTTAACAAAAGGAGCGAAAAGAGCTTCGAGAAATACCTCTAGTTTGGCTGACTCTCTTCGTTGAAGCATGCGAGTGAGGAGTTCGATGTAGTCGCTTCTGGTAGGCGGGAATACCCCGTAGCGAACCTTCAGATGCGTACCCCTGCCCAATTGTGGCACTTCGATTCCTTTCATCTCGTATTGCCACGCGCCTGATCTTGAGGATGAGTGACTTGATGAGTTGGCGCTAACAGGCTCGGAAGAAGAGCTACCTTTAAAAGTCAAGTAATCAGAAAACCCGATCATGGCACCTTGTGATGATTCGGTATTCTGTGGTGTTTGTTCTGCCAATGCAGCCCGAAGAATTCTTTGCAAAGGATTTTCTTCTGTCATCTTTGGGCCACCACGAACACCAAGGAGACTAATTCCCTGCTTATCCACGCCAACTGTCAATCTATTCAGCAAGCGTGATCGAAGGTATGACACTTGCTGCTCTTGCAGATAAAATTCCCTCCGATTATTTCTGTTCGTAGGTGTAGATAGGTTTTGAGGTCGAATTGAAAGAAGCCGAGGGAAGAAGGATGTATCGAGATATTTTTTGAACGCGGTGTGATGAGTGAGAAGATTGGTGTAATTGCCAGTGAATAGAAGGTATCTGTTGTTCTTATTGAGATGTGAATCCAACGCAAGAAGGTCTGTTATTCGTCTGGGTGCTGCGAGCGTTGCATGTTGAATCTTTCGAAGCGGCGTGTTGTCATCGGCCTCAATTAGAGTCAAACCGAAGGGGAATCGTGCATTTAAATGTGCGATGCGCGCTTGATGCAATAGCGGGTTTGTCAAGTCGTCTCTGTGTCCAATGTTCAGCAGTGGGTATAATCGGCCCACTTTACTCTGTGTACTATGCCAACTTCCCGCCTTTTGCATGTTCGTGCTGGAACGATTTTACAGGAACACAAGCGCTTTATTTACGCTGCGGGTCGCTCTGCTTGAGATGTAGATAGTGTTTCAGGAGTACTTCCTCCGAGTAGCGAAACTCATAAGGGCCAACCGTGAGGCGTAGGAGCTTCAATTTGTCGTCCACGAATTTGATAACTCGGTGTGGTGCTGGCGCACGAAACAGAGCGTGTGCAGTGAGCTCCCATTCCCGCCTCTCTGGATTATACTCTACCCTCCCTGTGTCGAACAAAGATGGGATATCCCCGTGGTATGTAGTCCACCGGCCTTTGAGAATTGTTTAGTGTTTATTTCAGCAAGCTATTTTAGGAGGGGTACCCTCGGTGTGAGCATAGGAGAGATCGAAGTAGCTGGCTATCAAAGAGGCATTGGGGTCCTTGTTGTCGAAGGCGAGAGGAAGCCGACCCCGGATATCCAACACTTCAAATTGGTTGAGGCTTCCTCTGACTCCCTCCGTGGTTGTGCCTATCCAGCAGTCAGGATCAGCAGCTAATCCATCGGCCTCTAATCAAGAAGGAGAGACGGAGAGAAGATGAGTGCACAGAAAGCAAGACTGCAGGTACTTACGAATATGAACGAGTTCTCCCTGTGAGCATTCCAGCGGTTCGCATCCATGATAGTCAAAGAGTAGCGTGGGAGGGGCACTCGTGAATCTGACCCAAAAGCGGTCAAGTCCTTGCGTGACGGCAACTACAACAAGGTAGCGAGTAAGGGAGAGATCTCGACGGATTCAAAAATACGTACCACATTTCCGAGGCACTAACCCGATGGATCCATCTTTCATGCATTGTGCGTACCAAAAATCATCATCTGAGGCAGGATGTCCTGGAATGCATAGATAGTATTCCTTCTGGTTTCGATGAAGGGAAAGCTGTGGGAGAGGATTCGTCTCGTTTGTCGATGCTCCGCTGCCCAAGAATGAAAGAAATTCGGAAGCAAGCGTTTGCAGCATGTTGGAAGCGTGGGGGCTACTATAATCCGCACTGACCGCTACCCTTTGATATCCTGTGTTACCGACTGTGTACATATCCTTTGCTGCCAATTCGTAAATTTCTCCTTTTTATAACAAAAATGACTACATTTAGTTACATAAGTAAGAATGGATCCTACCTTGCTGGTTCAGGACTCGCCACATAACGCAGGGGTCCTGAGCAGGCAGCTTCTTATTCGCATTGATGTCCATCAGGGTTACAAGTTCTGGTGGTTCGAAACAAAAAGAGTTAGGCCACAAGGCCGGAGCTTGAGAAGATATTTACCTTCCGAATTGTGCACAAGCCATGACAACCCTCTGGGATCTCTATCATACACTATCGCAACGTCTGCAGAGGGATACCGTATCGTTCCCTACTCAACGAGAGAAGTAAGGCGATATTTTGGCGAGAGGAGATATATATACGAACCTCGTGGCCGTTAGCCACAACCTGCCACTCTGATGACTCTTCGTCGCCAGACACAAACCTAACTACATCGAGTACCTCGCCCGTCTTGAAGGACGCCATGTCTTTCTGAGCACGCACTCTGAAAAGAAGCTCCCGAGTGGGCTCAGGAGAGTGGTATCCTGGTTGCCGGATCACCATCATCCACTCGGCCGATATGACCCCGGTCTTGCCTTCAGCGTTTTGTACTCGCCACCGGTATGGATAATGCGTCGGGGTATTGGATTTCTTGAAGACCTTCAATACGGTCAAGATCTCGCCCGCGCGGATCGTCGGAGGGAAACCTTCCTTTGATTTGATGGCGTTGAAAGTTCGAAGAGCTATCGCGTGGAAGGTGTCTGAAGCATCTAAGTGAGCGATGAAAGGAGGATAAAAGCGTCCTATAGAAAGAAATCATGCGCGCGTGAGTAAGCATGAAGCAGGATAGAGGTGTTTAGTACCGCTATCGCCATTTGTCTCGGATCTCGCAATAACGCCTTGCTGATTGGGCGGGACAAAGAGTGTCAGAATGTCACCTGTCAGCAGTGATGTTAAAAAAAATCAAATTCAAAACAACAAGGAATGGTATTAATACCTGCATCAAATGCCAGATAGGCGCTACAAAAACAAGACGGGTAGTCGTATAGCGCCACTGCACGCGGGGGTGTCTCGGCTTCAGCGAGTTCTTTTGCGACTTCTATTTCGTCGGACGGGGAAGGAGGGACTATCTCCACGTCTTCTACATATACAGGACCTATGTCTCCCTGGTTGTCGATAGCATAGTAGTACTTCTTCTCTAACTTGTTCGCAGTACCCAAGAATAAGAGCAGCTCATCCTGTTGTGGAAAGCACAAAAAAGTATAAAGACAAACACCCCAAAGACGAACGGGAGATCTTACCTTGAGATTGATGGTAGGTTGTGAACCGGGTGCAAGCCACACGCTAGATCGAGAGCGGATGACGCGCAGCCTCACCCTGCGCACCGACGCGTGGCGTAATGCCAATAAGAGTTTGAGCCAGATGTCTGATATATAGGCTGTTTCTGTGTCGACGCGCGAAGGTGTTGTAGAGGCAGAAGAAGGAGGCAACGATCTGGTCTCTTTGAAGAAGAGAGGCGGTACGATACTGCCGTGGTCGTTTTGAGCATTCCGCCCTGTGGAGAAGAATCGGAGGATATGAAGTACCATTGCACTTGTTGTGAATCCCCCCTCTAGCAAGAAGTGAAGCGCTCTAAAGACTTCCTGACGGATAAAATTGGATGGTTGTCGCTTGTGTTGAACGACCATTCGCGCCCAATGAGTTTTATCCAGCAGATAAAAAGCTTCGTTATATTTGAACATAAAGTCTGCGGTTCAAAAGGGGAGAAATGAGAAAAGGCCATAGGCAAAGGGGATACCCTACACAGGCGACTATCTGTCGTGATGCTCAACATCTGGACATGTGGCAGCACTAGCTGCCAAAGCTTTTCGATGCGCGGATTAATAAAATAACGATGGCTCCCTGTCAGCTGAGAAAATGCTGCATAGGGGTTACGCATGGAATACTAAGAAAAGGCTCAATACCAGTCCGTATGCTCTGCCTTTCGTTGTTGCGCTGCTCCACCTCTTGCATATTTTTTGCGTAATGCGACTCTTCTTTGGGAGGTTTGTCCTGCAGCAATTCCGTCATAGCTCGCTGGAACGTATGAAAGGCACTGCGAACTCCATCTGCGTCGTGTGTAGCATCAACCTGTAGCGGTAATCTCCAGGCGTTGCACTGCCTTTGCCAGAGTTCGTCATAGCTTGTGATAACATCGTTCCAAGCTCGGCAAACGAGCTTGCACGACACTAAGTCATGCCAGGGAAGGAGCGACAGAAAGGAGACCGCCATCTCGTGCGCAAGTCCCGCCCACAAAACCGTTGGGCTTGCTTCCTCCATTTGGGCGTTCTACTCAAGTGCAAGGCAATTCTTGGAAGAAGCCTACGCAACGAGATGTGGTCAGCTAAACTGCGCGGGTCGTTGTGGCCTGGTGGTTCTCTCGAAGGCGGTTCCCTCTCACGAAAGATGATTCAGAGTTGGGAACAACATCGCGCTCGGCCACTTTGGGGCTCGCGGCTGGGATCGTATCGGTACAGATGGTTTTCGTATGACGAGATCTTTGCGCGAGCTCAAGAGGTAGGGAGCCACATGGTGCGCTCAGGGGTTGTCAAACAGGGGGATGTAGTTGTGATCCATTGCCCGGCGTCCTCTGATTGGCTAGTTGCTGACTTGGTGTGTGCGTTGTATGGCTTGGTTTCCCTCCCCGTTGACACCCTTGCAGGACAACAAACCCTTGCCCATCTTTACGACCTCGCGCAGCCCAAGGCCATCCTCTGTACTACTTCTACTGCTGCCAGCACTCATCTCCACAAAGTGATCAATTCAACAAATACCAAGGTTATTGCTCTTGATGCCATCGAAGAGAACTTCTCCACCCCTACTTTCTCGCCCGACAAGATTCTTCACATGTCCGAAGAGGAGGACAGAACGCATCTCTTCACTCTCCAGCCCACCAGCGGATCGACGGGAAATCCTAAATTATTGCGCCGCACGCGGTGGAACTGGAGTCAACGAGATGGCGATGCAGAAACCACCATGCTATTGGGTTCGCTTACCAGCCCTGCCCCTCGTTCATGGATGTGGTTGAACCTTCTCGCTGGGGGAGCCACTGCGGAGTCATCAGTGGACACTCTTGTGGAGGACTGTCAGATAGCGCACCCAACACAAGTCTCCGCGCCACCACTTGTGTGGGATGATCTCTGCGAGAAAATCAACTCTGGTAGATTTGGAGTCACTGCCGATCCGGAGACAGGGGTGGTCGATTGGACCGCGAATCTCTTCGGGCCTCGATGTAAAGCGCTTACCAATACCGGAGCGGCGATCAGTCCTACCACATTGGCTTCAATGAAACGGTTGTTTCGAGCGGGTGTGGTCCATGACGGGTATGGGAGCAGCGAAGCCGGAGGAATCGCTGTCGATGGGGAGTTGCTGCATGGCGTCGAGATACGATTACGTGACGTACCTGATTTGGGATACTTCGCAACAGACACTCCCCACCCGCGTGGAGAGTTGCTAGTGCGAACTACGACCATGTTCGATGGATATCACAGCAACAACGAAGGAGCAAGGGAGGGAGCGGAAGCGGAGGGATGGCTGGCCACAGGGGATATAGTGCGGCTAAAGAGTCCCCGTCGAATCGAAGTAATCGATCGAAGAAGCTCCTGCGTTAAACTCAGTCACGGCAAGTATGTGGCGCCTACTCTTGTGGAGCATACCTTGCAGGGGTCGCCTTTAGTACATCAAGTGTATGTGCACGTAGACGCGGTGACATCAAAGCTGGTGGCGGTGGTGGTGCCTCAACGAGATTACTTAGTTTCTCATCTTACCGCGAACCCGCATGTTCGAGTCGATTCTTTGGCGGCTGCCTCGATCGAGGTCTTGTGTGACTCGCCAACCATTCAGGCAGAGGTGTTGGAGGAGCTACAAAAATTGCAGAGAGCAAGTAACGTCTCTCCTCACGAGCTAATTCGAGGAATAGTTTTAACCCCCGAGCCCTTCACCACCGAGAATGGTCTGTTGACTCCCTCCCTCAAACCTCGACGACAGGCTCTCGGTGAGCGCTATGGCTACCTAGCGGCGCAACAGGCAGCCACAAGCGTGTCAAGCGGAATTATCACTACCCCCGAGGCCACGATCTTGCGGATTATTCACGATGTCTTGGGTCGGCCTGCGTCGACAGAAGAGGAATGGGATGCGATAGGATTGGACTCTCTGGCCGCTACGCAATTAGCCCAACAGTTGAGTTCTACATTCGGCACGTCTGTATCCGTCAGTGCGATATTTCGATCCCGTACAGTCGGAAATCTGATGGGGTTGGTTCTCGGGGCCACTTCTCTGAACGAGCGACGGGATATTGTGGACACAGAGGCGGAGCTATCCCTCCTTGCAGAAGATATAGCCTTGCCGCTGCCGCCTCGTGTAGTCGCGAACTCCGCGGTCCCCACTATGCGACATAACAAGACATCGATTCTTCTGACTGGTGCGACAGGGTTTCTGGGAGCTCATCTACTCGAACAACTGCTTCTCGCTTCTACGGCCGACACCGAGATCGTCTGCCTAATTCGAGGTTCCGCGAACAGGCTTAAGGAGAGCTTGCAGAAATATGGCGTTTCTCTGCCTCCAACGGCCTCTGACCGGTTGAAGATATTGCCGGGAGACCTTCGCTCACCGCAATTCGGGTTGGACGCCGAACAGTGGCAGAAACTACAAGCATCTCTCGACGCGATAGTGCATTGCGCGGCACATGTGAACTGGGTGCTGCCATACTCAGGACTCCGCGCAGCCAACGCCCTGCCTACACTTCCGCTTCTACACCTAGCGCAAGGTGTAGCACTTTCAACTTCGCTGCCGAAGACTCTTCACTATGTTTCTTCTATCGCTGTGGCCGAGCCCGGCTCCTGCGAAACTCGAAGTCCAGAGCCCAACATTGAGTACGGCTACGGCGCCTCGAAATGGGCTGCAGAGGAATTGCTTGCGAGAGCGGAGAGGGAGTTAGGGACTTCCGTCGTGTATTATAGACCCGGGCATCTTGTACCGGTACAACAACAATCGGGAGGCCCTTCGCTCGGCTTCAATCGAGATGACTATCTAGCGCTGCTCATTCGTGCATGCGTACACGCGGGAGGCTATCCTGACCTTCCTGAGAGCACAACGACCGAGTGGACCTGTGTTGCTACTACCGCCCACCTGATAGCACAATCGGTTATAAAGAGACTGAGTAGCAAAATCGTGCGACTGCCGTCACACTTCAATCTGATCACCGACAAACCCACTTCCTATCGATTGCTCTTTGAGGCGCTGAGAGAGCGGTATCCAAATATGAATCCCATCCAGATCGCAAATTGGAAACAGGCCGTGTCCGCACCCGATTCACCAATGTTTGCGCTGTCCAGCGTCGTATCATCAGAGTTATCAGGCAGCAGGTTCAGAATTTCCCACACCCACAACAACCGCAAATACTTGAGCGACCGAGATTGGCCAGAGGTGACGTTGCACTCCACCCGTGCCTGGGTTGGCCAAGTGGTATGATAAGTTGAGAACAAAGAAATTTCTTACGCCTTTCGCTTATGTTGATAACAGGAAACCGCTTCTACCCGGTTTTCTCGTTTTGAGTAAACCACAAAAAAGTCAGAAAAAATAACGAAGAATAAATTCCCAGGCGTGTATTCCACAAGCTTGGGTGCCTTCGACTCCAAGATAGCATCATTAACCCTAAATAGGAGAACTGCTCGTCGGCTGGAACTCTTTCATTACCCGTCGCCACACCCACGCTCGTATGCCAGGTGCCGTGAATGGCACCCCGCACGCGGCTATAATTTTTGTACTAACCTTTCCAGCGCATTGTCTCGTCAAGGTAATCGCTCAGCGACCTGCATTTAGGGTTAGGGTTAGGGTTAGGGTTAGGGTTAGGGTTAGGGTTAGGGTTAGGGTTAGGGTTAGGGTTAGGGTTAGGGTTAGGGTTAGGGTTAGGGTTAGGGTTAGGGTTAGGGTTAGGGTTAGG
>Ga0209935_1005678_pt1 | contig 10428 bp, 12 predicted proteins | sample ThiBio_1000_plan_2_FD_183958 | JGI IMG/M metagenome (GOLD analysis project Ga0209935, IMG submission 183958) | Wastewater bioreactor microbial communities from Cape Town, South Africa - Thiocy_cont_1000_plan (SPAdes) | ecosystem: Engineered > Bioreactor > Thiocyanate-remediating >... | reverse complement strand
TCATCATCATCATCATCATCATCATCATCATCATCATCATCATCATCATCATCATCATCATCATCATCATCATCATCATCATCATCATCATCATCATCATCATCATCATCATCATCATCATCATCATACTGCCAGCTGCTGTTACTTGTGCTGTTGGCCTCAGTAGGCTTCTCAATGACGGCAACCATTCTTGGCAGACTTGATGATGTTCGCCCTTTATTCTCGGGAAACACGCATTCCTCGTTCTTTCTCACAGGAACAGGATGGCCGCATTACCTTGTGTGGCCGCATTACATTGCGCACCAAGAGTTGAGAACGACAATAGAGGTGGAGCTTCTGGTCCATTCATTTCATTTGCTTGCTTGCTTGCTTGCTCCCCCTCCTGCTCCTCCACTTCCATCAGCTCGTCGTGCTATCCCCCCTGCTGCAAGCGCCGCCCTCTCGGATTCTCTCAATGTCCCGCCCAACGCATCATCGACATCATGATGGCGCTGATGATGCGGGCACTATGACGAGCGTGTGCACCATCTGCCAGCACTCGCCGCGTGGTCCTCTCGTGACTCAGTGCCGCCACTGCTTCTGCGGTCCTTGCATCAAGGCTTTGCTCGAAAACGCGTCCATGAGACCCATCGACTGTCCTGTGTGTCGATCACCGATCTTCGATGCCTCGGAGCTCTGTTCTCCATCACCATCAGCATCAGCAGCATCGTCGTCATTGGGCGGAGAGGAAGCCGAGACGAGATGCACCAACCAAGCTCACGGGTGCTCGTGGCGAGGAGGAGCACGAGACTCTGGCCCTGCGTCTCTTTCGGAGCATCTGTCATCGACCTGCATGCACCATCCATGCTCCAATCGAGGCCGTGGGTGCTCGTGGGTGGGATCGGTGGGAGCGGCGATCATTCACCAAGCCACCGAGTGCGAGATCGACATCGGCAACGAGCGCCAAGCAAGCTCGAGCACCAAGAGCGACGTCGACAACAAGGCAGCGTCTTGTCGGGCCGACAAGTTAGTGCGAGCGATGCTGTCGAGTCGAGTATTCGCGATCGATGTGGGACACCGCACGTTCCGAGCGACGGAGCGGACTCTGCGAGCCGAGAAAGGCTCGGTGCTCGATCGAATGTTCTCGGGAGAGTACGAGCTTCCTCGCGACTCGTACCATCTCGGATTCATCGACCACGACCACGATGATGATGGCGATGATGTGGAGACCAATCGACACCGACGAGAGCGGCGAGTGTTCATCGACTGCGATCCTCGATCGTTCGAGCATGTCCTTCATTGGCTTCGTGCGTACGTTTCACTCTTGCTCATCAGCAGCAACAGGAGCTTGTGTTTGTTGATCTTGATTGATTGGTTGATGTCTCTCTCTGACTTGTGTGTGATACCCTCGTAATTTTCATCACCAGACTTCGACTTCCACAAGGACTGAGCGAGAGAGAGCGAGACTCTCTCGGTGTGACGGCTCGCATTCTCGAGCTCAAGAAGCTCCAATCGGCCCTCGAGGAGCTCTCGTCCAAGAGCCGACGCAAGAAGTTCACGGCCGAGCAAGTGACAGCCAGAGTATCGGCGCTCGCGTCGTCTCGCAAGGCTGGCGGCGATCATCATCAGACGGCCACAGGAGTGAGCTTGAAGCACGCCAATCTCTCGGGAGAGTGGCTGTGCGGTCTCGATCTGCACGATGCCAAGCTCAACCACTCGGTGCTCGACAACGCCAACCTCTCAGGGTCGAACCTGTCGCGAGCCGACATGAGCGGAGTGCAAGCGATCGAGGTCGATCTCGACAACGCCAATCTCGAATCTGCCATCCTTCGAGACTCAACATTGAGAGCAAGCTCGATGCAAGGAGCTCGATTCAATAACGCTGACTTGAGTCGATGCGACATGAGCAACGTGTCAGCGAGCGAGGCCGACTTTTCGGGAGCGTCGATGGCGGAGGTCGATCTCTCTCACTCGGACATTGATCGATCGAAGATGATTGGGAGCGATCTGCGAGGAGCTAAGCTTCCACGAGAGATGGTGGAGGTCGACATGAGCTCGGCGAACCTCTCAGAGACCGATCTTCAAGACCGCAAGATGACTCGGTGTGTGATGAGAGGAGCTCGGTTTGAATCCAACGACATGAGAGGGATCGACTTATCGAGCTGTGATGTTCGAGGGGCCGATCTTCGGACAAACATCTCGGCGACGATTCTTCCTCTCAACTTGTCGGGAGTGAACTTGTCGGGAGTCGACTTGGGAGGTCTCGATCTCTCGCGCTACGATCTCTCGAACGCCAACCTCTCGGGGACCAACCTCTCGAGCACGATTCTTCCTCGCAACTTGCAAGGAGTGAACTTGTCGGGAGTCGATCTCCAAGGTCGAGATTTCTCGCGCTACGATCTCTCGAACGCCAACCTCTCGGGGGCCAACCTCTCGAGCACGATTCTTCCACGCAAGTTGCAAGGAGTGAACTTGTCAGGAGTCGATCTCCAAGGTCGAGGTCTGTCGCGTTACGATTTCTCGAACGCCAACCTCTCGGGGGCCAACCTCTCGGGTACCAACCTCTTGAGAGCTCGTCTTCCTCGCAAGTTGCAAGGAGTGAACTTGTCGGGAGTCGATCTCCAAGGTCGAGATCTCTCGAACGCCGATCTCTTGGGGGCCAACCTCTCGAACACCAACCTCTCGAGAGCAACTCTTCCTCTGATCCTGGATGGAGTTAATTTATCTGGAGCAAACCTCCGAGGCATTGATCTGTCGAAGCACGACCTCTCTCGATCGATCCTGAGAGGAGCCATTGTGAGTGAGTGGTTGTTGTTGCTCAAGATCGGCTCTCATGGATCAGGAGATGGCCAATTCAGCTACCCTGTTGGAGTGGCAGTCGATCAACAAGGCCGCATCATCGTTTCAGAGTACACCAACAATCGAGTGCAAGTATTCTCTCCTGCTGGAGAGCTCTTGCTCAAATTCGGTTCTCATGGATCAGAGGATGGCCAATTCAGCGGTCCGTTTGGAATGGCGGTTGATCAACAAGGCCGTATCATTGTTTCTGATTACATTGACCATCGAGTGCAAGTATTCTCTCCTGCTGGAGAGTTCTTGCTCAAATTCGGTTCTCATGGATCAGCGGATGGCCAATTCAGCGGTCCTTGGGGAGTAGCCGTCGATCAACAAGGCCGAATCCTTGTCACTGATCACAACAACCATCGAGTGCAAGTATTCTCTCCTGAAGGAAAGTTCTTGCTCAAGTTTGGTTCTCATGGATCAGGAGATGGCCAATTCAGCTGTCCTAATGGCGTAGCAGTCGATCAACAAGGCCGCATCATCGTTTCAGAGTACACCAACAATCGAGTGCAAGTATTCTCGCCAGATGGAGAGTTCTTGCTCAAGTTCGGCTCTCGAGGATCAGGAGATGGCCAATTCAACTATCCTCGAGGAGTGGCAGTTGATCAACAAGGCCGCATCATCGTCTCGGATGACAGCAACCATCGAGTGCAAGTATTCTCTCCTGAAGGAGAGTTCTTGCTCAAGTTCAACGGATCAGGAGATGGCCGATTCAGCGGTCCTTATGGAATGGCGATCGATCAACTCGGCCGAGCCATTGTCACTGATTACATCAACCATCGAGTTCAAGTGATTCTCATGCCTCTCTAGGCTCATCTGTATCTGATTCACCCTGATGAACAGCAAGATTCTCTTCAATCCTCTCTGACAGACCAATACATTGAATACTCTTTCCCGGCATAACCGCTACTTGTAGCTGCCATCACAGTGTCACACTCAAGGGCAAATCGCACAACCGCAAGACGGGTCTAACTCTGGCCCAATTTCCATCACACTTGCCAGATTTCGATCTCAGTCCGTTGTGAGGATCATCTTGATTTTCATATCCTTGAGACAACGGCCAGATTCCATGTTGCTTTACGATGACGAGCATGATATTCGGTCCCAACATTAGAGGCTGGCGGCTAATTTTGCCATGTGTATGCGAGTAAAACTGTGAGATTCTTCGGCGCGGCACAGGAAGATTACAAGGAGGGCACGATTGCCAGGGGAGCGGTGTTCGCCGACTGGGCATGACCAAATAACCGCCGTAGCTTGGGTTGTTCCTCGGCGTTGCATTGAAACAGTGCATTGAAGGCTCGATGCGCAATCTGTTGAGCATCTTGCGGTTTCAGTTTGGTGGGGAGCTTGGATTCGGGCATGTAATGCGCCAACACAGTTGCCGGGGCCCATGGGTCGGTTTGCTGGCAGTAATCAACGACGTCAATCGGCGTCGCTGGTCCATAGAAGGAGGCAGCAGCCGCTCGCACGAACTCAAGAGACGACTCGAGTGCGAGAGTGGAATCAGAGAGTTGATCCGAGAGAGTACGCCGCATTCACGAACCAAAGCAGTGGCTTGGGCGTACGGCCTTAGCATGTTCTCTGTCTCGCAAGAGTCACCTAATCAGTAACGAACAATGGCAGGAAGGAAGCATGGAAGAAAGGGAGAACCTTGAGCGAATGGATCCATCAAGATCTCAAAGAGTGCCTGTTCCACGCTGCCCGGAAGCTCGATCGCAGGTAATGGATAGCAGTACGGGTGCAGCTCAGCGATGCCAAAGAATAGACGCCTTTGATACAACTGGCAAACTACCCTTCCGACGCTGAGCCAGTGGTGCACTTTGCCCTCGACATGTCCAACGACCACAACCAGTGGGCATAAGCCACCTGAAATGCGCTCGAGACACTGGTTAGAATGAAACCAGTCATTAACAGTTTATCGATCAACATTCGACGCTACCGTGTTGGTAATACTCGCTGGCGATCAGCCGTCGTACGTCTCTCTCGAGGAGATTTCTCTCTTCTGCTCAGTTGGAAGGAATTGAGTCAGTATTCGGGTTACAAAGCATCGCTAGCGTGCGTACTTTCAGGCAACTGGTTGAACGCCGTGAGCATCGCCGTAGTGGCACGCTCCCATTTCACTATGGCTGCCAGAAAGTCTTTATCAGTGCCGCTGGCGTGCTCTCTGCATCGTGCGGCAGCATCCATGCGAGCGCGTCGCTTGATGGCTTTGGCGGCACATACTGCGAGCTCTCGTCGAGCCTCGCTACCGCCCCTTGCCAGGCTCTCTGGTTAGCCGAGTGCATCAATAATACTCCCACAGAATCCATAGTCGTACTTTCGGCGGAACAACCTCTCCATGCTACGACTCAGTTGCTCTTGTATCTCGAGTAGCCGCAAGCTTGGAACCATCTCAAGTCTCTCGAAGGCCTGTAACGCAATGCGTTAGATGCTGTGGAGGCGTTGGCTCATCAAAACAGAAAGAGTATCAACCTCCTGGCGCGATTGAAAGTGATACGATGCACGATTGCCAAATACTGGCGGAAGCAAGAGTGTTGGAGCTGGCCAAAGCAGCTTGCCCACAGCGCCGCCCATCGTACGTGGGTACAGTACGATTACCCGCGTGATACTGGTGAGGGAGAGCGAGAAAGAGAACGAAGGCGCGGTTTGGGCTCGGCGGCCGCTCTCTCATATTCTCTGCGTCCCTCGCTCGTGCTGCTGCTGCGTATCCGCATACACGCGCGTCTCGTTTGGAGTCGTGGAGCTACCCCCTGCGATTGCGACACTGATAGTCCAACACATCTAACATGGCGGTGCCGGCGGCGAACAGCGGTCTTGGCGGCATAGCACGATCTGAACTGCTTAGCGTGAAGGATGTGCGTTCGCGCCTTGCCACGATGATATCCGTCAATGCTGCTGCTGCTGCTGCGTACTCGACGACTTGCTCGAAGCACTCATCCATCGAACAGCGCAAATTGTTGATGGCTTGTAAGATTCCAAGAATCACTGGAGAGCTAGAGGCTTTGTACTCGGGCCTGGATAGTGTTGCCAAGACGCAAGTGCGCGGAGGTCTCTCGCGCGCGTCCGAGCGTATCATCGGCTCCAAGCGAACCGAGGCCGAGAAGCACGAGCTCTTCGAGCGCCTCCTTCGCTCGTCGGACGTCCATTCGATCGCCAGGTTTGTCAGCACGAACGGTCTCAGGAAGCCAAGGAGTGGTAATCGCACCATTACAACCACCAGCACCACCACCAGCACCAGCACCAGCAGCGCGACCACTTCAAGAGCCGCAAGTGGCTACGACAACGACAAGGCCACCGACGCCATGATCGACGACCGAGAGGGCGCTAGAGCTGCTGCAGTGGAACCTTCGCGACAAGGTCTCGCGTGTACTCCGGTTCGTCAGACTGCTGCATAGCCTCGTGTATGTTGCCGCTCCCAGGAGCTCTGATGACGAGCAGATGCACGCTGTACTTTGACGACAACGACAACAACGACGACGGTCACGATGGCGGCGGCACTGGCGATAACCACGACCATAGTGGCAGTAGCATCGCCAACGACAATATCAGCGACTCGTAACAATGCCACGGTTGCACACCGAACGGCGCCCACACTGGATTGCGCTCGTACACTCGCTGGCCTTCCTCCTTCAAGCCCCGCCTTAGCCTTCGCCTCGACCATCGCCAAGTCGTTGCTCAAGCTTGAGCTGCTTCGACCATTGCTTCGAGCGAGTAAACACTCGATACCCGACGAGACTCTCTCACTCGCTCGTGTTCGGCCATCATCGACAAGGTATTCTCGCTCGAGATAGATATCTCTCTCTCTCTCACACACACATTGGTCTCACATCAATAAGCCCAACCAGGTGTTGAACTCCCCATCCATTCTTTGCGGTTAGCCTTGTTGAGACGAAGCAAGAACACAAGCTTGCGCTGCCGGAACAACCATATCTCATCACACCGGTTACCGTTCATCCGTTCGTCAATCGCGAACACAATCCGTTTCTTATTGAGTATCCTGGCGGCGAGGAGCAATGGATCGATACCTGCGCGATTGTATCGCAAGCAGCAATGGCAAATCGCTCGGCAAGGAGGAGACAAGCCACGGCATGCCCGCCCCATGACCTGTACGTGGTATTAGATGGTTGTGTTGCACGGCGGCAAGTGCGCGCCATTGCTAACCGCGCTACTTGCTTCAGGCAAGAATGCGCAACCGAGTGAGAACAGCCATCATACAAACAAACTCTTGCTTCGCACTGTCTCGGGCCAGCAGGGGCAATGCAAGAGGAGTTTACGAAGCAAACGGAGGGATAGAGTTGAGTAGCGCGGGAGATATGCGAGTGGGCGCAGGAGCCATCCCTCTTGTTCTTCTTCTCCTGTCTCTCTCGCGCGCATCTCTCTCTCTCGCGCATCTCTCTCTCGCGCATCTCTCTCTCTCTCTCTCGCATCTCTCGTGTACATCTGGTTGATTATACGTGTATTACTCTTGGTAGAATGAGTGATAATGATGAATCTCGATTCAAGTTCTCAATTGGTTTGGCGGGAGTAGGTGCTGGTTGCAGCCCGAACATGTTTAATGAGCCGCGTGGCTTGGCGTTTGGGCCCCATCTTCATCAAGAAGGCCACTTGTTGTTCTTTTGTGACTCGTTCAACCATCGCGTGGTGGTGTATTCTTGTTTGGATCGTGCCTCGTACGTATCGACGTTCGGCGCGTTTGGGTTCGGGAACGATGCAAGTGCGTTCGACCACTCGTGGGGCGTGGCTATCGACCACGCGAATGACCGCATCCTCGTCACCGATAACCAGCACCATCGAGTGCACGTGTGGTCCTTGGCGGGGCGACGCTTCTTGACGTGCTTTGGAAAGGAGGGCTCGAGCAAGCGTTCGTTCCGCAACCCCAGTGGCATTGCGATCGACCGGCACCACGGCCGTACGATCGTCAGCGACACGCAGAACAATCGCTTGGTGGTGCTGTCGTCGCGCGAGCTTTCGGTCTTGTTCTTGATCGGCGCCAAGCGAGGGTCGCAGCGTGGAGAGTTCAACTGGCCGACCGGAGTGGCGGTTGATCCTGTGCAACATCGAATCATCGTCGCCGACACCAACAACCATCGCGTGCAAGTACTGTCGTCGATCGATGGCTCGTTCTTGTTCGAGTTCGGCTCGCAAGGCTCAGAGGCAGGCCAGTTCAAGAGTCCCTTTGGCGTGTGCGTCGATAACGAAGGCCGAATCATCGTCGCTGACACGAACAACCGTCGATTGCAGGCATTCACTCACAGAGGCCAGCACGTTTCATCGTTTGATTGCGGCAGCGAGTGCCCATACGGCATTGCGTTCGACGAGCACCGAGGCCTGATCGCCTTCTCGGCAGGCCATCGAGTGCATGTGATCGGAGCCAATCAATGGCTGCCAGACACTGAGTCGTTCGTATGGGCGCCTGATCGACATGTGTATGCACCCGAGTCAATCAAGCAAGCAGTCGAGACCTTGACGATGATTCGATCGGTGGCGCTCGAGTCGTCATGGTCGCTGCTGTCGAACGAGCTCTTGTTCGTGATCTTTGCGCTGCTCGAGCCTGGCGCACACGTCGCACCAACAACACGACGCACGAGGCAATCTGACGATCGCAAGTGTTGCGTCATGTAGTCATTTATCTCGATCGATTCGGCCCGCGTACGCACACGGCGCGCGAGTATCCACAGCGGCAGCAGCGGATAAACGAGAGGCGGAAGTATCTCCTTAAGGTCGCTCGTGGGCTTATTGTTGCTATCGTAGTCCCTCTAGGCCGGCGCATCCAGTGGGAGCTCGAGACTCTTGCTACACCAGATGGTGGCATTTTGGTAGCAACCCACCCTCGTTTTCCCGCTCTTTTGTTTGCTGGCTCGCGCTCGATCTCCGTGTTGCTTCACGCTGCGCTTCTTGCTTCGTATCTCCCTCCTCGGCGGTCGTTCCTCATATTTTGGTTCAATCATAGCGCGCTTGCGCGTTGATCATTGTGCAAGCAGATAAATCGAGAGAGACCCAGAGACAAGCAAGAGATTTTACTCTTCCCCTCGACATTATTCATTCCATATCCCTGTCTTGAGCAAAGCCACATATATCTCTCGCGCTCCCACGCACCAGGACACATGGCTTGGCTTCGTACGCCTCGGCATGGCGTGCTCGAGGTGGGGGATAGCAGAGAACACCACCAAAGCTCGTTATGAAACCCCGTATCTGCTCGTACCTGTGCTTGCGCGGTCGTGCACTCTGTTGCGCGGTCGTGCACTCGCCTGAAGCGAGCACACGCAGCTCGAGCCTTGGGCCAGTGTCTCCCACTCTCCCCCGAGAGCACGCTTGTCGCACACACTGAGCCATGTATCTCTTGCCGCACTCGACTCGCGATATTACGGTGCGCTATTACACACTGGCAAGGTTCAGTGGTCTGATTGCGACGTTTGAGCACAGCAGGTGTTGGTGCGGCAGTAGTGCCACCTCTGTGAGCGCATGCGTGTGTCAGAAGGAGGATATGATTGCTCACGGCTTGGAACGCACTCACCGCAAGAACTTGTGGTCAAGACCGAGGCATGGATCGAAAGCCGCGACGTGGCGACGACATATCGCGTCGATCCAGCGCAACGACTTGTGTCTCCAGCGCCTGCGAAGCAACCGCAGCTCGCTGGGCTCTTGATTGGTCGATGCTTGGAGGTTCGCTCTTGGTGACGATACCATTGGCACAACTGCGTGCAGAGCGCGAATCAATCTGCCGCTCAATCAGGTACGCATGGCTCGCTGCTTGATATTGGCTCTCACTCACTCATTCACCGCCCACAGATGCCTTGAAGAGCCCAAATTGCGAAACGCAACAGCACGCCGAGATAGTGGCTGATTATTACGGTATGCGCGATGGAGGCTCTCTCTCTCTCTCTCTCTCTCTCTCTCTCTCTCTCTCTCTCTCGGTGCTTCGAACGAGCCGAGCAAACGTCGTGTCGCGGCATCCAGATGCATTATCTCGTTGGTTCGTTTGCGCGAGAGCTGCGATAATACCTTCAACAAATCGCTGTGCAGCTGGAGCAATGCGTTCTCTCGGATGGAGTTGAAGCAATTGATGCACGTTCGTGGCGCTGCGCAGACCACACGTACCCGCGCGCTTCTCGCGAGAGCGACAGGAGCACGGCACCCGACGCGCGATCGAGGCCGTACGGATCGATCAAGCAATCACGAGCCCAAATAAGCTCACAGGGAGTTACCAAATACAATGAAGAGCTTAATGATATTCACTAAGCCTCTAGTTGAGGTACAGATCGGGCAATGGGAGCTTACGTACTTGCTGGCGCGCGGGATGGTGGCATTTGGGCGTTGTTTCGTTCTTTCTTGCGTATTGCAGCGCCGTTCCTGGCTCATCATAAGGAGTACGCAACCCTTGCAGGCCGCCAGGAAGCAAACCTTACGGAAGAAAGCGTGTTTATTGGGTCGACACCAAAAAACATACACGCAAACTCACAAAGTGAGGGTCCACGGTATATATTAGGTTTGTGAATGTATGGGATAAAGTGATCCACCGGCCGGTGGTGTTGCTGCGGATCTTGGCAGACCAATCGAGACTCTGGCAGCAACGACGGTAAAGTCATCGTATTTGGCGCCAGGGCCTCG
>Ga0209935_1005676_pt1 | contig 10431 bp, 12 predicted proteins | sample ThiBio_1000_plan_2_FD_183958 | JGI IMG/M metagenome (GOLD analysis project Ga0209935, IMG submission 183958) | Wastewater bioreactor microbial communities from Cape Town, South Africa - Thiocy_cont_1000_plan (SPAdes) | ecosystem: Engineered > Bioreactor > Thiocyanate-remediating >... | reverse complement strand
GATTCGAAGCGGACTTTAGACTAATAGAAGAAAGAGAAAATATGAGAGTATAAATATGAGGGAATAAGACCATCCAAATAAGCAAGTAAGTTATTAGTTTTCTCTTTCTGCTTTACTAGGTTAACGAAGAGAAAACTTAAATCGTATTCTAATTTGAAGGAGTTTTATTTTTGTTTTTTTAGTTCGCTGCAGCATTAATTTTCTTCATTCGACTTGAATTCGATCTTCAAACAATGGTCGCTGTGTCTAGGTAACCATATATCTTATTTCGTAGTTATATTTTCTTAAATTGATACCTTTTTTATTGAGTCAAGATTCGACAGAATCAGTTGTTTTAAGTTCTGAGTTCTGAGAAGTCTCAAAGATATAAATGATTCTTGATATATACTATGACATAAGCTAAAAATATAATAAAATACCTATAAATCTGAATTTTGATATTTTTCATAACTCAATGTGAAGCTAGAGTATAGATCTAGACACGCACAGCTATTATCTATATATCCTCTCTTAACTTCTTCTACAGCTACGCATGGCTATTTTTGCTGACAATTTGTTGTTGGCATTGCTTGGCTTTGAAAGTAAACAACAAAAAGCCGGCTTCACCCGAATCACATTCAAAAGAAGCATCATCGCATTCAGAGGAACATGCAGAGGAATATTCAAAAGAAGCATCCTCACATTCAAAAGAAGCTTCATCACATTCAAAAGAAGCATCATCACATTCGAAAGAGGCTTCATCACATTCAAAAGAGGCATCATCGGAACAGAAAGGTATGTAGGACTTTTACGTTTATATATTTTCAGGTCCTTTTTTCACTAATTTGAGTTAAAATCCGACTTGATCAGTATTTCCGACTGTTTCTGAAATCTTTTTTTGATTCCCAAAGCTCGTCACTAACGAGCTTGTAGTGAGTATCATAAGGCTAGTAACGATGAGTACATATTTTCACAAGGATTCATATTATTAAAGTTTAACACTCCAAAAATTCTAATGAAGAATGTATAATAATGTAACCTTTTGTTGCTTTTTAGGACATACTTGTAAGGATCTTAAAAAAAATCAAGATGAGACTGACACTGATTGTGGTGGCAAGAAATGTGGAAAATGTGCCGATGGAAAGAAATGCAAAGTTAATCCTGACTGCATCAGTAACTCTTGCAAAGATAAAAAATGTGCTCGTAAGTATCGAATAATGTTCAGTTTCAAATTTGAATTCAACCTTAGGAACTGATCCTACGCATTTCAACCACCTACTTTCATTTTCTAAAAAATAGAACAACCAACAACAACAACGGTAACAACACCTGCACCAACAACAACGACAACACCTGAACCAACAACGACAACACCTGAACCAACAACAACGACACCTGAACCAACAACGACAACACCTGAACCGACAACAACAACGACACCTGAACCAACAACGACAACACCTGAACCGACAACAACAACGACACCTGAACCAACAACAACGACAACACCTGAGCCAACAACGACAAGACGTAAGTTACCTATAAAAAGTTTTGATGGCTGCATATTTTCATTGTTCAATTAAAAATTTCCATTGAGTCAAAGTGGAATGCGTTTTTGAGAAATATGTCGGTGCTCTATTTATCAAAAAATGTTCTTAACCATCGATTCAGTAGCATAGACTAGTTAAACAAACGCCTAGGCCACTATCTTAGATATCTGTGAGGGATGTTTGATCTATTTTAGATTTATCTTATCATTTTAGCTGTTTGTGAACCTGAATGTCAGAATGGTGGAATGTGTATCAGCGATAATGTTTGCACATGTACAGCTGACTTCAGTGGTCCAACTTGTGAAGTCCGTATGTATTGAATTTTCTAGAGTTTCGTTTTTATCTTCTTCTTCTTCTTCTCCAAGAATCGGCTGGATTATGTGTTAATAATGACACATTCGACTCGGAACCAATTTTATTGATCACATTCGGAAATGGTAAAGTCCAATATTCTACTTCCAGTCCCAATGACTTCGATTTTAATACAACATATAAACAACGATTTGCACCTACAACAAATGACGGCATGTTTAGTTTCGTCAATTTGGTTAATGAAAACAGTGCATGGCACACAAATGCAAAAGATCATACAGGTGATGATGGCGGATATATGTATTTGGTCAATGCGGACTTCAAACCCGGTCAATTTTACAATGGTAGAGTTGATAATTTGTGTATTGGTCTTCGCTATGAATTCTCGGTTTACTTGGCTAATCTATGCAAACCAAGTGGTAGAATCAATCCAAATGTTCTCTTTGAAGTTCGTTCAACAGATGAAAATATTTTGCTTGCTCAACTGAATTCAGGCGACATAGTTGAACATGGAACTTTAAGCTGGGAAAAGTATGGACTTTCCTTCATAGCACCAAGCAGTTCAGTCAATTTATTAATGATTTCAAACGCTTTTGGTGGTAACGGAAATGATATCATCATTGATGATATTGCACTACGTGTTTGTGCACATAAAGGCAGCGGCTTCTGTCCTTCAAACTAGGTCACTCAATGGTTTGCTATTATCCTATTATTATTTTACTCTTTCTCTCTCTCAAAATCTTTTTGGGGTCTTTTCTTCTTCTTCTTCTTATTGGGTTCAACAACGTTTGCCATTTTTCATTGGAATTAAACTGTGCATGTAGACTTCTTTTGCGTCGATTTAAATACGTGCGAGTGACTGGATTTTGATTTGAAATAAACACTGTCTTGTTTGCACTTAACATGAGTCAATCTTTCGCATTGAATTTGGGTATAATTCAAAGCAATGTGCTCAACATTTATTGTTGTGTTCATGGTTGATGATGACGAGATAGAAGACCATAAGTAGATGTCGATCCTAACACCTTCCGTTTCTACTAGGAACAGGTATATCTCAGAGACATGAAAAGAGAAAACGAACAACAAGAGAAAAAACCTAAAAATACAAAAAACTAGAAGAATGCACCTCCTTCCCTGTATACCCGGAGGTCTATTTGCACAAAAAATTATTCGACTAAAACGAAAGACAACTGTTCATGAAATTGTTCATATACTTGTAGGTTGACTCTGATGTATAATTTGTTACCGATTGGATTCACGTTCCGATAATTCAACGCTATCAAATCGAGTTTCTCCTTTGCTGCAGTCACCGTGTATAGTTTTTGTCGATCGAAATCCATCTTGATAAATTGGACTAGTTTCATATATGAATAACGTAACATCGGTTAATGATAAAACATCGTGAGTAACATAACGAATTATTTTGAAAGATATCTTTGTGATATGTAAACAATTGCATCTCGCAGACTCCATTGTTCGTATTCGACCGATAATTGTCCCCATGTGTACATCATTGTACTTGTTTTTAGCATTTTTCGAAAGTATCCATTCCTACCTTATGCAATCATTACTCCAATTAATAGAATAATTTCATATAAGCGAATGAAAACTGAAAGTCTTAAGAAAAAACGATTAAATATGTAGCCAAATCCATGATTCGATTGAATTATGTGTTTTGGATGATCCTCGAGGGGGACCTCAATATAGAAAATATTATAGCGGTCGTTCTAAATTTAATGCTTATAGAGACAAAGTAGAGTTTGCACTGGAATCAAAATCAGTATATTATAAATCGAATTGGGGAAGTCATGAAAAATTCTACATTGGTCGAAGAAACATCAAATTCAAGCTTAGATACACTAGAAAAAGAATTGTTTTCTACGATTGGTACAATCAGAATATAACTACCAATAATGTAAGACGATGAATTCGGATAAAACTTGTAAATTATTTTTATTTTGAAAGTATAATAAAAGAAACAATAAATATTAAATTTCGATCACAGAAAACCGGAAACTATACCTGCGACTGTCGTTGCAGCACCTAGTATACGTTTAGTCCAACATGTTTTAGTCGATGGTTGAAATCCGAATGCTACACAATCATTTGTTAGTCTGCATAATGAACAACATAATTCAAGATTGCTGGTTAGAACCGGTTCACCTTGCGCTCCAACAATATTAGTACCAGAATATTGTGTATTATTACGAATTGAAAAACCAAGACAAGAATCTATTATTATCAATTGAAACAATTTCAATTTTTAATTCGATGAAAAAGAAAAAAGAATCAATTAACCTTTGCATGCACCAGAGAAACACCAACCACTTTTACAATTTGCATCTTTTGTGCAATAACCAAGTTTATGACAAGTATATAATTCGCTACATGAACCACCACAATCGATATCTGTTTCGTCTTGATTTATTTTACCATCGTAACAAGTTGGTGCAATTGAACTTGTCGATGTACCTAAACCAATATCTACATAAATGATTCAATTTAAGAACGAGTTCCTTACTGATTGTTGTTGTTGTTGTTGTACTAATAGATGTTATATCTGCTCCAAAACAATATTCACCTAAGAATGGAAATGATGTCTGTTTTTCATATATCGTACCATCTTTTTCTAATTCTTTTATAGATGCAACTCCGATTTCTGCAAAAACATTAAGTTCGAATTTCAAATAAGGTGCAAGCGACAGTCCACCTGGACATTTTTCAGACTGTTTATCATAGCCGATTTCAGCTCCTGCAATAAATTTTGTTGCAAATCCTACAGCTGCTCTGAGCACGCCATTAAATACAGGTAGAGCCAATTCGAATTTTGGTTGCAAATAAACACCAAGATCCATTTCAAGTTTAGTTTTAAACTCGAATTTCGGTTCTATTTTGTTCGGTAGGAGCCCACTAAATGTAGATTGAAGAGGATTTCTAACGTCTATTTTGATATAAACATTATCCCATGTGAAATACGCTCCAAAGGTTGCTCCTAATTCACCTTCAATGGTAACAAAAGCACCAACTTCTAATGTAATTGTTGGACCAAGACTAACTACACCGGGAACAATGAGTGGAGTTATCGGAAATGAAGCAATAATTCTTGATTTATCAATGTCAACAGTAACAAAAAGTCCAAGAATTGCTTTAGCCAATATTTGTCCACTGACTTTAACAAAGCCAGTTTCCATAACAGTTAAAATACCATTCTTTGTAAAATGAAATTTGGCATGAATATTAAGTGTTTCTTGTACTTGACATTCTTCACAAGTTAATTTAACGGTAATTCCAGTTTCAAACTCATGACTATAGATATCAAACGCTGAATTAGGACCGATTGTAAAGCTAACTGGTTCAGATTTCTCGTATGTTCCCCCTAAAATAGCAGTTTTAATCACCGTAGCAACTTCTTTGACAACTTTAGCTGCTGTTGTAAAAACAGTCGCAACAGTTTTAAAAACCGATCCAACAGCTTTAACAGCTTTTTTTACCCAACTAAAAAGTCCACGTCTGCGCCTACTGAGAGCTCGTTTAGTAATCGTATTATCGGTTTCACTCTCAAGCGTAACAAAACTTTCGAATTCCTCATAAGCATCTATTTCATTGTAGTATCTTGCATCAAGTAAATCATAAAGTAATGCTTGCGAAAGAGAATTAAAATCACCACCTGATTCAACATCTAATAGTGCATCATCGCTTTCATTTAAACTTAAATAAGAATTCTCATTTAAATTTCCATTTGCATCAGGAAAAAACGATTCATCAACATATTGAACATTGGATAAATAATTTGGCGCATAATCGATTTGATTCGTTTCCGTTAAAACGTCAAAAGAATCACTTGTCGTAGAAGTGCTCGGATCCTCTCCGGTTGTAAGATTTATGAGATCACTTGCTGTAGAAATGCTAGGATCTAATCCAGTTGTAACATCAAAAGAATCATTTGTTGCCGAAGTGGTGAAATCCAGTCCAGTTGTAAGATTGATCGGATCATTTGTTGTAGAAGTGGTAGAATCTAATCCAGTGCTAAGACTGATGGGATCATTTGTTGCAGAGTCTGTTGTATATGCTCCAATTGTAGGATTAGAAAGATGATTTGTTGTAGAATCAGTTCGATCTGTTCCAGTTGTAGGAATAGAAGGACGACTGGTTGTAGAATCAGCTCGATCTATTCCAGTTGTAGGATTAGAAGGATGATTTGTTGTAGAACTGGATTCACTGGTTCCAGTTGTAGGATCAGAAGGACGGTTGGTTGTAGGAGTAGAATCACGAATGGTTATAGAACTGGATCCACCTGTTCCAGTTGTAGGATCAGAAGAACGACTGATGGTAGAACTAGATTCAGCTGTTCCAGTTGTAAGAGTAGAAGGACGACTGGTTGTAGGGTTAGAGCCATGAGTGGTTACAGAAGTAGAAGTGGTTGAATCTCGCGTAATTATGGTGTTCTTAGGATTTGTTGTAGAATCAGTTCGATCCATTTCAGTTGTAGCGTTGAACGAATAATTTGTTGTAGAAGTAGTTTCATTTGATCCAATTGTAACATTAAAATCGTTTGAAATATCAGAGATATTTGTGTGACTGTAGTTTGCTGTAACGGTTAATGAATTGGTATCATAAATAAACCCATTTAAAAGAATAACATCATTTGCATTGGAGGATAAACATTGACCTTTTATAATAAAAGCAGTTCCATTTTTCGGCCAATTTAATGATTGATTATATGATTGATGCTTATCAAATCCAAAAACAACTGTTTCATTGGTCAAATTTAATACGAAGATATGAGATTGACCATCAAATACTATACTTGGTACTGCAAACTGATAATTAATTATTGCTGTCGATAATTTATCTGTCTTATATTGATTATAAACTTCGGTATAATAAATTGTTTGAAAGTTATTTGCACGAAGATTTTCTAAAGAATCTTTATCAATCGAAGGATTAGTTGTTGGTAGAAGAATTTGTGATGATGTATCCGTTGTTGATGATTGAGAATAAAATAGATTGATAACTAAATTGAAAATTGAGAACATTTATTTATTTTTGTTATGATCTTACAAGTTGAACTATTAAATTCAAGTTCTGGAAGTAATTCATGAATAGCATAATCAACTGACGATTGTGGACAATAAGTTACACATGATAGAGTAAATGAAATATTCAGAGCTGTTGCTGAAGTTAAATTATTTTTATGTTGACTGAGAATAAATCGATCAGATTTTTCAATTACATTTATGGATTGCCGACGAATCTTAATTTAGAAGCAAGAAAAACATGTTTATTGACGACTTTTATTCAAGAAAAACATGTTTATTGACGACTTTTATTCAAGAAAATCCATATACTCGACGCGATGTTCGAATATGTTCAATTGAATTAATTTTACAATATCCTCCACCTTCAACATTTGAACTATTGGTTAATGTTATTCTAATGCCACTTGTTTTTCGATTTTCATAGATTTTACTTTGCATCTAAATGACAAACAAAACTTCAAGAATGAAAATGTTTTCTGTTTGTTGATATCAAACTGTTGTTTCAAGTAAAAATCGTTGTTTTTCATTAAGATATCCATTGTGAACCAATGCCATTTGAGTACCAATTGCTTTATTAAATGAAACTTGTAAACTTGATGAAAGTTCATAAACTAGATAGTAATTATTGTTTTTATAACCTAAAGAAACATCTTTCTTTGACAAATACACTGGAATCAACGAGACAACAATTGTCGTTGCAATGAGAAATAGTGCCATTGCCAAACAACAGATTGATCCCCAAACAAAATAGCCACTTGTTGAAGAGAACGAAATATTTTCATTCACAATCATTTCGAGAAAACAAAAACAGCTTACGTCCGATTCGTAAACATTCTTTTTCGAAATCGAATGAAAGATTGCTAGTTTCAGGGTATTTAAATACGCTCGGACTTTGTACGATGATTGGGAATGATCGAATATGTGCATGCAAACAAAAAGAAAAAGCTTGCCTATTGCAATGCAACCATTACATTCTTATTATTATAAATTATTGTGGGTCAAAAAAAGACAAAACAGGTTATATCTTTCTGCTTGATAGCTTTCCTTTATATTTATTCAAGTCATTCTTATTTGAAAAGATCAATAATTCGTACCTATAAGATAAACTGAATAAGCATACGTTTGCTCTTATTTTTAAAATTAGTGATCACTGAAAATGTAAGTTTGATGTTAATCTTTGTTGTAAAAATCTTTCAATCAATAGATTTCTTAGGAAATATCACTTATTAGTGATTGTTTGTTGTATATTGGCAATACTGTTGAGTATCACATGGATTATTGGTCTTAACCGAACGGTTTTACCATTAACGTCTATTCAGAGTTTGTTTCATTTTGACGATTCGTCTGTTTTTTTTCTAATCTGTTTTATAGATTCGAATTTATTTGTATTTCTCTATGAAACTGATGTAATTGATGGAAGTTCTTTAACAATTGGAAATCTTGATCAACTAGAAAATCTTGTAAATTGTTTTTATTTTTCAACAAACTCTGTTTTTTTGTGCACATAATTTTTAGTTGAAAAATGAATGGGAAATAAATCGATTGAATATTTTGAGTGCACAATTTATTCGATCATCCACGGAAAATTTTGATCGACAACGTCGTCAAACAAATCCAATTGAAATATTAAAAGGTGATCCATTACTAATCTCAGTAATGATTGAATATCCGCCTGCCGATATTTCAAAATTAACAAATCAAATTGCAAAGGAAAGGAAAAACCTTCAATTTTCAATTCATTTTACTACTGGACAAATTCGAAATGTTCATTTGATGTTTTCTTGTGATCAACAAACTGCAAAAGGTAGAATAAGTTGATTTTTTCTTTTCGTTAATTTTTTTATTCGCAATAGATTTGTACAATAGAAATGATGAAATTCAAGATTATGAATTGAATAAAATTTGTTCAATGTATGAACATCATAAATTCAAACGTCAATTGGATGAAATTGAATCAAATAGTTCTATAGTTAATATAACTGTTCCAATATTTGATCCTGAAATAGTTGGATATTTCCAATTAGGATTAAGATCAAATCCATCTATTATTGTTTTAATTGGAAATGATAATAATCTTTATCTTTCAAATCTAAAAGAACTAACTGCAAATTTTTCATTTATTGATTTAATGACATCAAATGATAGCAATACTGCTCTTATAAAAGATATAAAAACTGATCGATATGTTCATAGTTATAATGATATTCGTGACAATGGCTATTCACGTATTCGAACACATTTCGAAAATTCAATGCCTTATAATGCAAATATTATGTTCTGGACATTTGCAAGTGGTTTTCTTCAATTTTTTCGAGGCGGCAATTGGTTTTATGATACGGCTGCTTGTTTCGATTCATCAACAAGTTTAACTCGAATTTGGCTTGTTAACGGACAAGAAGGTTTAACAAATTTAACAAACGATAAAGGACATTGTGGATTAGCTCCACTTATTCCAATTAATTATGATTAAGTAATCACTAATTTTTCTAAACACGAGCAAGCAATACTGTCATTCATTTGTGACAGCAAAAATCTAAATTATCTATACAACATAAAAACAATTTTTTCTTTTCTCCTACATACTCTTTATCGATAGCTGAGTTAATGTGACTTGAGATTGTTGTGTTTGTCATTTTGAAGCTGCTTCTTCAGCAATTATATCAATACGATCATCTTTCCACGTATAACCTATACCATGAAAAGCCTTTGCAATATCAACGCTTTTCAAAGTACGTAGTCGTGTGCACATGACATGAGATTGAGATGCGGTAAGTTTAATATTCACTCATGAACGAGATTTTTCGACAAATTCTTCAATCTCGTTTTGCTCGTAAATCATTGATTACATCGGGATTAAGATGAGACCCAGCATGATCAACTATTAATAGTTTTGGATGAGCATCCTTGATCTAAAATATACAGTGGAGTGCAAAAGTCCTTGCCTTCAGTATTTCATTTGTTTAAAAACCAATGAATGATCAATAAAAAAACCAAATATATACAATGATAGAGCAATGTTCAATGTACAAAAGTATCACAGTTAATAATTAATTCTTTCTCCTTTTGATTCGATTAAAGCTAAACATCGTGTTTTCATCGAGTTTACCAAATGACTTAGGAGATTTATATCAATATTATTCCATTCTTCGATATTTCCTGGTTTTCATTTTTCTATACGACGTTCGATGATTGCCCATAAATTCTCCATCGCCTGCCAAATTGATTTTTCGCATTAGAAATAGATGATCTTGTAGAATTCGAATGAAATAGGGACCATCCATGATATTTCGAAACGAATGACAGCCGATAAGTCCTTTAATACTGATCCCGCCCCATACCATAATCTTCTGTCTATTCTTTGGTATTCGTTTAACTTCAGCACTCGGATTCAACGACCAACGTCGAATTGTATTACGAAACAATTGGTAGCACGTTTCATCGGTAAATATTGTTCTACTCCAGTCATCATTTTTATGCTTGATTGCCCATTGAACACGCGCGTTTTTGTGTTGTTGTGTCAGCATTGGAGTACCACGTGGTAAAGTACTTGT
>Ga0209935_1005675_pt1 | contig 10435 bp, 9 predicted proteins | sample ThiBio_1000_plan_2_FD_183958 | JGI IMG/M metagenome (GOLD analysis project Ga0209935, IMG submission 183958) | Wastewater bioreactor microbial communities from Cape Town, South Africa - Thiocy_cont_1000_plan (SPAdes) | ecosystem: Engineered > Bioreactor > Thiocyanate-remediating >... | reverse complement strand
CTGTCGACAACCTAACCATTCAAAATCAGGTAAGTTTCCAGCCAGCCATATAGGATTACATACTCTGATTTCCATTGAGTTTTGGTTGGATCTTTGAGCTTCAGCTGAACACTGTTGTACACTGCTAGGGTGTCCTTTAGTGACCACGCCTTGCTATTTTGCATAAATTTCACCACACTCCTGAACCACGGCTCTCCTAAAAGGAAAATGGTAAGTCATGGATACAGCGAGAAGGTTAATTGTGCTATACCAGGTGGATTATGAAGAGTTTCATCTTCGTCAAAATCATCGTCGTCATGTGGGCCTTCCACGAATGGCAACAATCCACACAACACCTCCAAAAGGATGCCTCGATAACTTCCCTCCCCTACTTGAATGATAAATTTGTCAGAGCACGAACAAATAAATAAGGTAAGGGTGTGTCATACCTTTTAGCTGTTCAAACAGGAAGCTGAGGGTGAAAATCAGGAATTTGGGGAAGAATCGTTTGGCCAAGACTTTGACCATGCTATTCAGGAACATCTGAGGAGTCTCATAGGCTCCCTATTATCATTTTAACATTGTACAATTATACAAAAATGAACTAATAATAGTTTCTTAAGGGAAAGATTAAGATACCTTGCTGTAATTGTCAAAGATTGCGCAAAGCTTGGGGTGAGAGTGGCATAAGTGGGTCAATATCTTGCACACTGTCTTGGGATCTCTCATCCCTTCCCGCTCCTTCAACGAGTCCTTCAAGGACTCCTGTTGAAAAAAATTATTAGAGGCCTATTTATAACACTAATAAAAGAATTACCGTTCTAGGAGAGGTTTGGTCTGCCAACTCGCTGGGCACATAATTTTTATACAACCAGGGGAGGAGGCCAAGCTATGTTTGAATAAATATGCTTTTGTTGCTTGCAAAAGGAAAGGAAAAATCGCATACCAGTACACAGAGGCAAGGCTTTCTATCGTTGCTCACAAAGGAAAGTAAATGAGCAATATGCTGCAACACCTGAAGATTATTCGGTGAGTAGATGCTATTTGACATGAGAGATATTTACCATCAAGGCATCGTTTTCAGTGGCCTTGACCAATAGCCCTCGAAGGATGAGGGGGACCACATCCAATTCCCTTGTAAAGAATTACAAAAAATTTCAGTGGACATCCAATATATGTAAAGAGGTGTTGCTTACCAAGTGGGGCTAATGGCGACTTTCAAGAATTTCACGATGTCCTCATTGCTGCAGTCCTCATAGACATACCGTATAATTCTATCCAAGGATAGTAGAGCCTCTATAAATAAAAACATGTGTTTGTGAGGAAACAACGAATCATAAATAAACACTAGGAATATACCATGATATTCAGGTAATAAATCAGAGCACAAAAATGACGCGCATCCCCAAAATACGGTCGGGAGTGCTGCAAAATCGAGTCCGTCAATCAGCTCCTAAGGAGATACAATGATTGGATAAGTAATTGTTTGGGTGGGAAACGAGAGGAGAGGTTAGATGTACCCTCCAAGTTTTAAGGATCTCAATGGGGAAGTTAAGTTTAGCCTTCTGCAGGAGGGGAGTGGTGGCCCCTTCCACCGAGGTTGAAGAGAGATATTTGGATAAGCTCGACAACATTTTGGCCACGTCCTCTGTTGTCATGGTGGGTTTCAACGCCCTGTACACCTACATCAATGAGTGTCAATCAATGATGGATATCCTTCAACATATTCCTTTGGCTGTGTTATGTACCTGATAGGATCGATTGCAATGTTGATAGAGTTGGAAATTAGGTGAGCTCAGCATCCAATTCAATGCTACGATTTTAGAAATTAGAAAGCGGTTCCAAGAAAAATGGGGTAGGGGGACTACCTTCATCAGCCCAGGCCTTGCAGAGGTCAAAGGCTACTTTATCCTTATCCACAGATAGACATTGCAAGGTGCGCAGGACGAGGGAAGGGAGGCTACTAGATAGTGTGTCCTTGTCGATGCTCAAAATATAGGTTGTTCCACCACTCACGGAAGGTTTGCGAGAGCTGGTGCGTCTGTCCTGCCTTCTTGCAGAGCGGGAGGAAGGTTGGTGCTTCAATCGAGGATCCGCTTTCCGGTCCTTCGAATCTTTGTCCCCTTCCTTTTTATCGCGAGGACTCGGGTTGTCGCTAGCTTCTTTGGGAGCCTCACTGCTTGCAGCACCACTGGTGGTTGTGTTGTTGGCAGTGGTGGAGGATGTAGCAGCCTCATCAGCGGCTTCACGAGTATCCTCAGATGATTTGCCCGCTGAAGCTCCTCTTTCGATTTTCCTCGAATTTGATGAGGATTCTGAAAAAAGGAGCAAGAATTTAAAGTCTGAGTGGAAGCAGATTGAGATGGTGCATCTCTACTTTACCTAGATCAAGATCCGTGCTAGGAGAAAACAAAAGGTTCAATAGCAGAGATCGGCAGTGATTGTAGTTGTGATCGAGGCCAAGAAATATTTGATGCAAGAGAATGGGGAGCCAAGCATACAGGTCCACGAGGATCTCTTTCTTTGCCAACAATACCAGCTCGGCTAGGAAGAAGAGTCCCACGTGCGCTTTCTCCTGATGGATTCAAAGAATATTTGATTTGATTTCCAATAAATGGCTTCTTACCTCATTCTGACTCCATGTGTCAGGAGTGAACACTTGAGCGATGGCCTTGAAGAATCGGATCTTGGCTATCTTACTGGTGCAGCAATGCGTGATTATTCTCTTGGCGAGATTTGATTGTTTCTGCAAATACACAAACAATTAGTCGACGATAACAGAGGGCAAGATAAATATACCTCATCCATGCCAAGCTCAAGTAGGCACTTAGTGATGGGGGAAACATTGCGGCTCTGCGAGAACGATTAGGAAAACAACCTTTGCAAGTAGATAGAGCTATTACCTTTTTGCTCAAAATAATCCACAAATGCTTAATTTCAGGGTGCTCATCTCCATACTTGCTCGTAATATCTATCAAAATCTGTTCGGGTGAAATGAATGTCAACAAGGTTCTTGGGGTATCAGGGAATAATCACACGCACATTCAATACAGTGGCGGCGTCTAGTGCATGACGCAGTACTACTCTAGACAGCCAAGGAGATAGATACCCTATCAATCGCTCCCTCTGATTGCGGTTGCTAGCAGCCATTCTATGTTTGATTATTACTAAGGTGAGGTAGGGACAAAGAACAAGTTCGCACCTCGAGGAAGTAATCTGCATAATCAGTATTGCGTCATTAGGCCTTTCTTCAGCTAGAGTTTCTGCCAGCTGTCCCTAGAAAGAAAAAGAAAGCATTGAATTTAATTGGGCTCGTAGTACTTTGAAAAAATTCATCTCTAGCTTCCTACCTGATAAGTAAGACGGGTCTCGACTGATTGGGAATCAATGGATAGCAAATAGAATGCCTTATATTTGGACTCAATGCATGACAGCACGCTGAGATATTCAACCGCCATCCTCCTCACTTCCACCGAGTCATCAGTAACCTGTGTTGCATTAACATTTTAATCAAATTTAATTGCAGCTATAAGCTCACCTTGAGGAGAATCATGGCCAGGAGGGTAGGGGTGGAGATACTCAGATTCTCCTTTTTCTTTCCATCTGTTTTCTTGCTTCGTCGACTGGCAGCACTGGCGCGAGATATATCGAAGAGGCACTTGAAATAAGATGCAGAGATGATGGAATTGAGCGAATAGCATCGATCCACCACCGTATCGAGAAGGCGCGTTTGTTGTTTATTCCACCGAAGGACATTTTTTATCGCTTTTCGCCCAAAGACGTGCGTTTCTCCTTTTTGACTCTTCTGTAGAAAAGTGGTATGCTTAGTCTTAAAGTGCGAAGTTATTTAGTCGTACATCATCCTGCTGCAGAAGTTTGTCGATCCATTGAAGCACTGATACTCCATTTGATGAGGATTCTTCTTCCCATATTGTGCCTCGAAGCTAGATACAAAAAGAGGTGAGGGATTGCGCGATTGTTAAAACGAGATTCACATACCAATACGACTTGCGCGCGATAGATATGGTCGCGCATTGAACCTTGGTCCTTCTCCTGCAGAAAAGCTCGTTAGCCTAGTAATTCATCAAAGTTTGTTTATGTAGCACCATGAGCTTGGCAAGCATTTCTTCTTCACGCAAGCTCTCGAAAGCATAAAACAAATTTTTACGTAGTTCCTGGGTAGTTGAGATACATTAGTGACACAAAAACCCAATGGGAATATGAAATAGAGAAGAACCTTGGGTAATTGCTCGACCAATCCCGAAGATGGATCGACATAATGCAGAAGGGTGAGAAGCCGTCGGACCAGAACGGAGTAGTTATTATACATATTCAACACTTGCTGGGTTGAAAACTGATCCAATTTCTTAGGTAGCGTGCGCACCACATATTCGGCAGCATTCTGAAGTACGTGTTAAGAGAGGGAGGGAGATAGCTTGGGTGAGTAACCTTGGCAAAGTCGACAAATACGTCACGCAGTGCTTCATCTTGTGAAAACGTTGTGCGGGTGGCCCGTTCCGATATGAAACTATGGATATGTACGCCCTAATTAAGGAAAGCAACACGCATACTTCGATTTAAGGAAGAATGGGAGGGTAGTTGAAGGATATAGATTATATCGGCCCACATGTGAGGTTTAGGGCTTCGAATGACAGGGTGGGCCAGCAGTGGCCGAAACATCACAGGAGAGCATTGTACCAGTGCCTATTTAATACAAATTGCAATTTGTCGATATGAGGAGTAAAAAAACAGTCATCGGGTACATACCATTACGGCAGAATGCTTTGACGTTCCTTCATTTCTCAACAGATGAGAAGACAACATGTCCACCATCATATCTGCTCCGCTATCCGCAACAGTACTGCATGCAAATATAGCATTGTTCCTCCACTGTGTGACCAATAGATTAGCAACCGAATAACTTAAAAAAACATGGAAATAAACACAAACCCAAACAAGGCTGGGATTGATCTCCTCCGCCGACTTCTTTTCATCCAATTTGAGGTCTCCAACCTTCGAGGCAATAAATCCGCGAGCAAATCCAACCGCCTGCAAACACTCTTTGGATGTTAAATACATCAAGTCCCCTAAACAGCCGCTCCATGTAATTTGATCATCCTATTAAGAAAATTAGCATTCCTTCCGCTGCCTTCCAAGAAAGCGCACCTTCTCAGGGCTTGACAAGATGGTATCAATGGTGGCATCGTGTGCGATACCTATGCTTTGCTATAAAAGTAGAACATAAGCCAAATAGTCGATTGACAGTATACGATACGCACATCAACTCGCGACTGAATTCCACGCCGAGCGGATAGGATGGATGCAGCATTCTTGTCGACGATCTGAACAACATGGGGTGCCTTCTTTTTGGAATCGGTCACCGGGGCATTTTCGCTAACAAATGCCGACTCTATGGCCTTCACCGAGCGCAATATATCCATCGCGCAACCTCTGTTTAGGATATGAATATATGTGTAGCCTATCACGCGTGTGTTGTTGTTACCTCATGTCGGGGTAAGGACAACACAGATAGATAAGCGCCATAGACTCGATCACGCTTGCTCGTTCTTTCAATTTTTCATCCCCTTGCACTGCTATTTCTTTCCATAGACGGAGGAGGTCTTTCAACTATTTATTAAAAAATAAAGTAAGAATATGTTTAGGAACCAAAACAACAAGAGCCATACCTTTTCCAATAAAGCTTGCAGTTGCTTTAAAGAAAATTCAGCCGAATCTATGAGAGGTTCTCGCAAGGCCATAGCTATGAGAGGCCGAACAGCAGGACAGTCAGTCATCAGTTTGGTCAGCATGAATAGCGCAACGTCATTGGCACCTAATTTACCGACGTGCGTCAAGTTAGTTATGAGAGCTCTCAGCACTGAAAAACATTTGTTTACCCTCAACAGTGGCGTAGGATGCAAGCAATTTGCAATAACGATTCTTTCGCTCTTCATCTTGTCGGCTGATAATGTCAGGAATCAGCAGCACGGCATTCTTCAGCATTTCCAAGCTCGACGGAGTTTCTAAGAAAAGTAACCAAGTTACAATAACGTGGGAGGCAAGCACAATCTTACCTTTTGGTTTACCAGAAATGGCGCTACCCTTCATTTCCTCGGAACAGCGGGCGTGAAGGACATCCACTATATTATTGAACAGATTGCTAGCAACCAGTCTCTCCGCTTTTGCGACCTCCCTAATAAGTAATAGGTTAGGAGTGTTGAGTGAATTTCAAGATATCAATTACCTAATTGTGGTTACATATACATCCAACAGATCGGAAGGTATAGCTCTCTTCAACATAATCGTCTTTTTGATAAGGTCGAGCAGAGGCAGCATCGTTTGATATGTATCTTCAGCATTCAAGTTCTGCTGGGCGTATGCTAGTGTCTTCAAGCAACTTACTGTGAGGGGTGAGTTCTTCTCCTGTAGAATTCGTTAACTCTCCGCCTCTAAAACGGTGATACTTGCCATCTTAAGGAATTCACTCTTGAGGGAGTTGAAGGCTTCTCTGTCAACTGGTCCGCGATTGAGGGTGATTACGATGCTCATAGGCACTTGGTTCTAAAGGGCGGCAGTTAATTAGTAGTCAGCGCTAATTTCCTTATAAGCAAACGTACCTTTTTCTCTAATCCATTTGTGAGTTGACTCAATTTCTTCATCTCCTCAGTCCATCCCATCTCTTGAATATCAGCCGCCCCCGTGCGTTTTTCTTCATACACCGAGGTGTGTGGTGATGTCTCGGCCAACACAGAAAACCATAGCTCACACAATACTGCTTCAGCGGCACTCCTCTTATTCTTCTTGTCCAATTTTTTCACCTGTGTATTTTAAAGGAATAAGTTATGTGCTTCAAAGTCGTATTAATTATTCTTTAGATCGGCGCACCTTCTCAAAAATACTGCGCGTTTCCCCCAAAAACCACAATGTCTCCTTCATACCGTCCTGTGTGCACGTCTGTTTTAAAAAGCGAGTACATATATCTTTGAGTGGATTGTACAGGAGGCGAGAGGGGATATGGATACCTCTGGTTGTAATTGCCTAAAGCCCCGTAGATAGTTTGTGAATACTGGCATATCCACCCCCTTTGCGTCAAACAACGCGTTCACTCGCTCGAGCCACTTTGTAGACAGACTTTTAAACCTATGCTTATACATTAAACCTAACCCCTTTCAAACTCAATGCAAAGAAAAGAGGGTTCCTACCTATAAACGGAAAGGATCCTAATGATGGAACTATACTCGGTGTCTGTCTTAGCACGAATGTTGGTGAGAAAGGCCTCCACCAGCGAGGAATCCTTTTCCTTTTTCGTTTGGCTGCTGGCATAGAAGGTCAAGCAGTTGTCCTCCAACACATTTAAGCACTCCTCAGAGCCCAGCGATTGATCCACCCTTTCCTCTAGCAGACTTCGAAGGGTGTGACTGTAAACATATTCCACCACCACCTGAAAAAAATTTGCCAACTTATTACCAAAATCGACCTTGTTGTGGTTCGGGGGGTGTGATGCGTTACCACAATCTCCTCCTTGAGGGTCTTCTGCTTCGACTGCCGCCACTCCGCGAAACGAGCGATGAAGCTGCTCATACAAAAATTTTTCTGGGCCTGCCGTCTCGCGTTGTGGACAATGTCTTTCATCCCTTTCACTATTGGAGTCACCGACTGCAACAAAAAAAGCATCACCTTTTCATCCTTGTGTTTGTGTGTGCATTGGTGTTAGTGCGCGAAACTGGCGCGAAGGCGAAAAGATGTCAGGGTACACATACCCCCCAATTTTGAATAAACCCCAAGCTGTCGTCCGCGTCTTGACTCAGTACGGCGACAGCGTCCGCGAAGAGATGGAAGTAGTGCTCGATGAAGAACTCAAGCGTCGCCATGGTGTGTGATATCAGCGGGAAGTCCGCCGATGCGACACTGCACTCGACAGTTTGTGACCGTTAATTCTGTTTGTTCACAAGACGAAGAAAACTTCTTCCTCAAAAAGACACCAACCAATCATCAAGCCCTCCCTTTTTAGGTCTCTAGAGGTTCTCCCTTGTTTTTTTACCTTCTTGCTCGGGGGTGCAGCTTATGCACAGCTCGACAGTGCAATTGCATGAATGACAACTATTACAAATGAAAAACGTTTTTATTTTGTTTGGTGTCGTTTGTTTGGGGTTTGGGGGGGGGGGGAGAGGGAAGAGGAGAGTTACGGGGACTACTTAGCGCGTTTAGGGTAGGCAAACTCGGTGAGACGGGGTAATCTGAGATCGAGGAGACCAAGGTTCTCAGAGGAAAAGTTGCTGCCCAACAACCGAAGCTCCATGAGGGAGGTGAGCTGGAGGATGTGTGGGGTGGAGGCGTCGGAAACGGAACCGCAGAAGGAGAGGTCGAGGAGGGTGAGGGTGTGAGGCAGGGTGGATGGGGCGAGGACGAGTTCCTGGACGTGTTGGTCGGTCAGCGATCGGCAGGCGGTGATCCGGAGAGTGGTGAGGGAGGAGAGGTGGGTGACGAAGCGGAGGGAGCAGATGCGGCAGTTGTCGAAGGAGAGGGTTTGCAGGCGCGTGAGGTTCTCGATGCCCTTGCGCTCGGGGTCGTCGCAGGTTGTGTGGAGCTCGGTGAGGGAGGTGAGCTTGCGGAAGGCCTTGTCCTTGACGGCCTCGCAGCGGACGACATGGAGGGTCCGCAGGGAAGGGAGATCCTTGAGGAAGCGGAAGGAGGTGAAGTTGATGGGGATCGAGAGGATGACGCTGGTGAGGTTGTGCATGTTGGAGAGGTAGGAGAGCCCGTCGTTCTCGGGTCCCGAGGTGTCGAGGCTCAGCGAGGTCAACCCTGACAACTGCGCGAGCGGGGCGAGATCCGCTGTTCCGAAGCGAGTCGCGTAGAACCGCGCCACAATACGCAAGTGGTCGAGCTCGACCAAGGATCCGATCTCCTCCAAGAAACTGGCCTCTCGTACGTCGATCGCGTCTAGCCGTTTCAAGGATGTCAACAGCGCGAGTGCTGCGAGTCGTTTTTGATTGAAGAAGGTGAAGGACAGCGCCAGCTCCCGCAGCTTCGGCTGCTCGCTCAGCCGAGTGACGGCTTTTTCCAGCAACAAAAATCCTGAAACTTTTAATCGTTCCAGGGAAGGCGGCAGGGACTCGAAGATGTTGCAATTGACCCCCGACCCACAATGCACCATCACCAGCGAGGTCAAACGAGTCAGGTCTGCCAAAGGTGCTAATCCCGAGACGGTCAAGGCCTTTCCTTCGGTGAGGTCCAATTCTTCCAAGGTGGACGGCGTGCATTGCTGCAAAAATCCTCCTTGTAGAGCGTCGGTTTGCGTCAAAGCGAGGCAACGCAATTCTTTCAATCCAGAGAGAACCGAACCCACCGAGGCATCATTTGCGGGCAAATAGGCCAACGAGAGGCGGGTCAACCGTGGCAAATTGGCCAACCCTTTCAATCCTTCGTCGGTCAAACGATCACAATGCGAGAGTGCCAAGGTGGTGAGCGAGGCAAACGAGGATGTGACGAACCAAGAAAATAATTCATCATCCACAGGCTTCAAATGGGAAGCCAGCTGTTGCATGGGCAGAGATCCTCTGGTCTTTTTCTTGTTGGTCAACAGTTTCAAATACTCGAGTGGTTTGTCTTCATAATCGAATTCTGTTGTAAGCGTCCACACCAGCGAGTGCCAATCACGGCACACAAGCATGATGCGCAACCTTTCTCGTCCTTGCCGCGCTCCCAACAATGACGGCAGAGTGACCTTCAGCACCTTTTCCCAAAGCTCGAGTGGTAGGGTGCTACCGCCATTACAAACCGCATTACCATTCTCTTCCCCTTTTGAAATTACGTTGCTTTTCGCGTCTTTGTGGTTTGATCCCCCTCTCTTGCTTCCTCCTTTCTTTTTACTGCTTTTGCGCTTGTGTTCCCCTTTCTTTGACCCCACCGATTTGACTTTCTTTTTCTTTTTCCCCTTCTTTGGCGTTGAGCTCGAGGCCTTGTTGTTGTCCTCAACGTTCATGTTGTTGGCAGCCTCTCTTCTGCCCCGGTCGTCAGGAAGTTTAAAAAAATTAAACGCTCAAAATGGGAAACGACACTAACTCCGCCAACTCCGCTAATTGCATAGAACAAGGCGAATGTGCGGAGAAGCGACAGCAAGGGATTTCATTGCTTTATTATTATTATTACAATAATAGAACTTTAAAGCTGTGGCGTCATTTAGGGCTACTGCGCCCTTTCCTGTTTCTCTTTCTGTTTCCTTTTCGCTTCTTTTTCTTTTGCAACCATTTGGGCACAGCATTCCTTCCCTCAGCGTGGTCCTTCTGATTACGTAGCGCGTCTTTAAGGGTCTCAATGTTATCCTCCAGTTCAAAGAGGTCGGTATGGAGGGAGACGAGGCACTCGTGGAATGTCGAAAGCACCTGCATATCGAGTAGCTCTCCTTTCATCTCGAGGAGGGCTTCGAAGGACATGCCATACCCTTCCAACCATG
>Ga0209935_1005673_pt1 | contig 10439 bp, 16 predicted proteins | sample ThiBio_1000_plan_2_FD_183958 | JGI IMG/M metagenome (GOLD analysis project Ga0209935, IMG submission 183958) | Wastewater bioreactor microbial communities from Cape Town, South Africa - Thiocy_cont_1000_plan (SPAdes) | ecosystem: Engineered > Bioreactor > Thiocyanate-remediating >... | reverse complement strand
CTTGCCCTTGTAGTAACGAATCCACTCCTTGCCGTAGATGGGCAGTCGTTGGTAGGGATTGATGGCGACGAGAATCGAGCTCGTGTAGGTCTACAGGGAGGCAGGGAGTCGGCGGCAAGGTACAAGTGAGAAGAGAGCGAAAGGGACAGCGAGGTCGCTCTCGACAGTAGTAAAGCAAGAGGCGTACGTAGATGAGATCGCGAGCGTAGCGCTCCTCGAGGTTGCTCAAGACGCCGTCGAGCGTCATGTCCTCCATCTTGGTCATGTCCTCGTAACCGATGACGGGCGGAATCGTGATGCCGACCACCTCATCATCCTTGGACTTGGCGGGCTTCGGGGCCTTGACGGGCTCAGCAGGAGCGGGAGCCGGCGCCGCAGCACCCGAGGTGGACGATGACGACGACGAGGAGGAGGAGGACTCCTTCTCGCGCTTGGGCGTCGCGGGGCTGTCGGAGGTCTTGCGGCCCACTTGCGGCGAGGCCTTGGAGCTGCTCGACGAGCTCGAGCTCGACTTGGACGACTTCTTCTTGTCATCCTTGGAGGAGGAGGAGGAGGAGGAGGACTTGGAGTCCTTGTCCTTCTTGCTGCTACTGCTGCTCTTGGACTTCTTGTCCTTGTCCTTGGACGACATGATGGCGAACGGCGACGCTGCTCCTCAACGACGAAGAAACAAACCTGCAGCGCGTGAGCGAGCGCGATGTCAACGCAACAAGCGAGTCGGTCAGTACGTGAGGGGGAGTTGAAGGGCATCAGGGTGGCGCGGAGAGCGGAGAGAGCAAAGCATAGATGAGAGCAAACGAGGCGAAGTGACACTGCGCGTATGGTTGGTAGGAGGCGCTAAAAGAGCAGGGCATTCCTCCTGGCGATACGAGCGACACGACACGAAGCAACGCGCGCGTACACACACACGCTGGTATACGCGCACTCACACACACACATTCATACTCGCGGACAAGCTCAAGAAGGGCTGTTGTGCGCAGGGAGGGCGAGAGCGCGCTCGCGCTAGAGAGCGACGCAATCATGCGACGTACGACAAGCAGGTGTCACTGGCGCACAAGGGAGTGTGCGTGTGCGTCTCGATACAGCAAGCGCGTCTGAGCACCAACGGGCCAGAGAATGTAGCACCACCACTTGTACAACAACCACCACGACAACAACACCCTCTCCAACTCAACCCCAAAGCGGCTCGGTCACCTCGCACCTAAGACGATGGCGACGCTGATGAGGATGAGCACTAGCAACGAGGAAGAGGAGGAGCAACAGAGAGAGCGCGAGAGCGAGAGAGAAGGAGCGAGGAGAGAGGAGGGCTCAAGAGAGGGAGTAGAGCTGGCGCCTCTCTTCGCTGCTCGGCGCCACCGTGGTTGCGCGATACGGGCTTAGCCTCTAGGCCGTTGATCCCAACCGGGGTATGATTAACGGGGCACGGCGCTGTTTTTATGTTGTTTGGTTTGGTTGGCGCTGCTGCTGGCAGCAGGATCGACGAAGGGCCCGCATCTACGAGCGTGTGACACTGACGGCGAGCATACTAGGGCCGAGCTATCGCTCCGTTGGGCGAGGTGGGAAGGTTCGTGGAAGCAAGGCAGGAAGCGTATGCGTATCCAGAGCAAGCGAGCGAGAGGAGGGTCGCGCGCTCTACTTGGCCTCGCTCGCCAACTTGAGAATATCGTACAATGCAATGACGCCGACTGGCTTCAGCTCGTGGACCACGTATGCGCGATGCACGCGCGTGGCAACGATCTTGAAGAGCACCTCCTCCACGGTAGCGGCGGGAGTTACGACCACCAATCCACGAGCCTACATAACCGCCGACGATCATCAATCATTTGATCGTGACTCTTCACTCGGTCGCTCGCATTGTCTACCACGTACCACACGGAGAGCCTCGCTCGCGTAGACGCGATGTGAGAGATACTCGACGACGTTCAGGTTGAGAAGCGAGAGTGGCAGCGGGTTATCGGGCGTGCTCTGCTGCAGCAGGATTCGCTGGTCGGAAATGCTCAGCACCTCGACCATCACTCCGTCGGCGTTGAGCACCGGCACAGCGCTTACTTTCTGCTCTCGCATTCATTCGTTCGTTCATTTTCAGTCAGATAGAGATAGCGGGATGAGTTGCAGCAAGCATACGTACGCTCGCCTTGATGACGGCGAATGCCTCGTGCGCCGTCACCGTGTCGCGGACCGTAATGACCTCTCGGTACCCGAGTTGCAACTCACCGACCCTCCTCTCCGCAAACGGGAAGCTGTGTCGAGTCGTGTCGGTGTGGTACGCGGTGAGTGGTTGCTGCGCTGGTGCCTGCGAGAGCTCGCGAGGCGGAAAGGCAGGAATGTACGTACGCACTAATGTGATCACTGATGAAGCGCACCAACGCCGATTGCGACAGGATGTTGTTAAACCTGCCTTCGGCATCAAGCACCGCCAAGCGATGGAGCTGCATCATTCATTACCATCATCACGTTGTCGCTGTTGTTAGCTGCATACGCCTCGTTCTCCGTGCTTGTGGTTGACGAGTCTCGCGAGCACACCAACCTTGCCACCGATGATCAGCTGCAACGCAGCATCGAGCGACGCACGCTCCTCAACGGCACGATAGGGATTGCGGGTCGAAATGTCTGTAACGCCCCACGCGTTAGAGCGAGCGCTACTCGCGAGGCCAGCGGTGGCGCAGACACGCACCTGCAAGTTCGCTGCACGTGTGCGCCGCCAACTCGCTCGGCGTGACTTCTGCGTACTTGTCAGTGACAAAGTTCGAGATATCGAACATGTCAATGAAGCTGGTGTATTGGCGAGTACGAGAGTCGAACACCGGCAACGCGAGAATGTGCTTCACTGTCAGAGTCTAGTGAGCGCAAGTGAGTGCGTGGGTGAGTGGGTGAGTGAGCCATCGATTGGTTGATATTGGTGGAATCCTCCAGATATTGGTGGAATCTATGAGCTCGAGAACTACCCAGCCACCAGCAGCAACACGTTACCTGCAGCGCAACGAGGATCGATTCCTCGCCTCGCACCGAGAACGCATCATGCGTCGGCAGGATCGAGTTGATACTCGTCTGCTGCAACAACTCCCTTCCGCTGAGCTTCTTGACTGGTGTCGGACGAGCATCCTCAGGGATGAGAGCCGGAATATAATCGCTCGAAGCCATCGATACTTGAGAACGCGAGAACGAGAGCGAGAGCGAGGGATATCGATAGAGAGCGAGCGAGTCTCGTGTGTTGGTGAGGAGGGGAGAAGACGAGAGAGAAGAAGCGAAGAGGAGGAACGAAAAAAGGAGATAAATACCAATAAATACAAAGACGAGCTCCTATCGAGGCTTAATACTACTCCTTAAGGCTCCCTTCCTAAGCTCGATTGCGTTACTTCTTCAAAGCGCGCAATTCCCCTCTCGTCAACCAATCAATCGATCAAATCGATATCTCTCGTAAACTCATCCCTCACACTACGAACGACGGTCACTTGGTAGCGGAGATGACAGACGAGGACCTATGGGTGTATCTGGTCGCGGCCGGGAGCTTCGTGTTGTTGGTGTTCGCGTCGTGGTGCGTCGGTGAGGGCGGCGAGATACTCGGCAAGAAGTACGACGCGTCGATCATTGGCGGACTCGTGATTGCGTGGCTCAACACTGGTACGCCGCGAGCGAGCACAGCTATTCGGAGTTGGGGATTGTGTATACTGATGGGTAAGGTGTGTTTGTGGATAGCTCCGGAGGCGATCTTCTTCATATCGGCGCTGCAGAGCAACAACCCCAGGTTCGCTATCGGAGCCGTGTCCGGCAGCACGATCGGTACGCGCACCAACGACGAAAGACGAAAGACGCAGCCTGCAGCAGGATCACGGGCAGTCTCGCCGTCGTGATGCTGATGCCATATGGATGAGTACTTGTGCACAGTCGTGTGTACGATCGCCTTGGGAGCATGCTTGTTCATTGGTGCGCGAGCACGCAAGGGCGGAACGGTGGTGCTGCTGCCCTCGGTACGCAGCTCCTCCTACTCGTGCCGCCGACGACGATCTAGACAAGCATCTACGCCGATTGGAGCACTTGGTCCATCTCGCCTCACACATCGACCGCTCGCCATATGTAGGTCAAGCAACAATGCAAGATCTTGATCTCGTCGCTGATCGTGCCATTGGCTACCATCGTGTTTGGCTTTAACTTTGGTACCGGCGCCTTCGGCATCGTGTTCTATGTCGGCTTCATGGTGTACTCGTTGACTTCCAAGGGCCCCGAGTCGAGCAAGGAGCACGACATTGAAGACGGTATGCACCACACGGTCGATTCCGTGAGATACCGCTGCTGCTGCTGCTGCTGCTGCTGCTGCTGCTGCTGCTGCTGCTGCTGCTGCTGCTGCTGCTGCTGCTGCTGCTGCTGCTGCTGCTGACTCGCCGAATCGACCAGGCGAGCACGACGAGGACGACGACGAGCCCGAGCAGCCAACCATCAAGGGTATTGGATACCTCGTGGTCGGCGGCGCGTTGATCGTGCTGTTCTCCGAGTACTTTATCTCGTCGGTGGTTCGCATCGCGACGCTGCTAAACGTGAGCCCGACGCTGCTGGCGTTCTTCTTGGCTCCGATCGCCTCCGAGGCGCCCGAGATCCTCGAGAGTGTGTCGTTGTCTCGTAAGGGCAACGCACAAAGCATCAACGTGGCGTTCAGCAACTTGATCGGTGGCACCATCACCAAGACCACGCTTCTCTGCGGAGTACGAGTGGCACTGCTGTTGCTGCTGCTGTTGGCGCTGTTGGCGCTGCTTTGAACGAGCTTGCTCACACGAATCGATCGTGCAGATCTTCTCGTTCTATGGCATCATTGGCGACTTTACGTGGGAGTCGCCCAACTACTCGATCAGCTTGGTGCTGCTGAGCAGCTGCGCTCTGGTTGCCGCGTGGATCGGAGCCTATCAGAAGTCGCAGTCACGCGAACACGGCGTCATTCTATTCCTCGTCTTCCTCGTCACGAGCATTGTACAGTACGAGTATAACTCGGAGTTTCCACAACAAGAGGGTACGTCGGCATGCTATCCGTCAGAGTCACACGCTCACACTGACTCGTATCTCGCTTGATAGTGGTGGCCCTTGCTGCCGCGGTCAAGAGCAATTCCTAGGTGCCAAGCTGCAATGGCTCAACATAACATTACCAGCGCTGGTCGCAGTACCAGCAGCACCTGGCAATCCATGATATGTGTGCGTCTGTGGTGCACGTTGCTCGTGGAGCTATTGCACGAGTGAGTTCTTGTAGTGTTTGTTGCATAAGGTTTTTGTTTACGGTACAATAGGATCGATCGTTCGTTCGTTGTTCGATCGATCGAGTGAGTGAGTGATACAAAAAGGCCTCGCAGATTCAAGGTCTGCAACATATACACATGCATTCGGGCGACATGATACACCGTTGTCGTTGCCGTTGTCCTTGTCGCTGTTGTTGTTGGGAGAACAGCAGTCGTATCAGGATACGAGTGGCGTCGGTCGCTTCTCGAAACACACGGTCGACGCTTTGAATCCTTCGACTCCTCCGAACGTGAAGCCCGAGTACTTGGCAGCGAGTCGGAACGTAAAGTGCGAGTCGAAGATGGCCTGCAGCTCGGCCTGCGTAAAGTTGCACGACGAGATGACGAGGAACGACGGCGAGCCGTCGTCGAGCAGCAGCGCGTACACGGTCTCGATGTACTTGCTCTGTGCTTGCTCGCGATCGGCACTCAGCATGATGGCATCGAACGTGCCCTTGTCCAGCACGACGTGGAACGAGTGGCGCTCGAGACGCGAGTCGAGCACGTCGTCCTGCACCAGGTGTATCTGCTCGGCGAGCTGCTCCTCCTGCACGTACGCCGACGCGAGCGCCACGGCCTCGGCCGAGTAATCGGTACCGACGAGTGCCGTGAAGCCGCCCTCCTTGGCGAACTCGACCAGCGTGTGGCCGTTGCCAGTGCCGAGGTCGACGATGCGCGAGTGCTTCGTGACGCCCGGCAGCGCGTCGACGATACGCAGCATCTTATCGACGTACTGCTGTCCGAACCACACATCGCCCGGATCCTTCGTCTCGTCGAACGCTTGCTTATCTCGTGCATAGATCTCCTCCCAGTACTCCTTGGTACCGAGTTTCGATTTGTTGAACTCGATGATTTCCTCACGAGTCGGGGCAGCCATTCTCCCGCACTCTCTCAAGCAGAGCAAGCCAGCAAGCGAATGAAGGAGATCGAATATCATAGAGACAAGTACGAAGCGATCGCAGACTGGATTGAGTTAAGGTGCCTCTGTTAAGCTCGGATTTGGTCTCGTCTACTACTTCGTCAGAGAGAGCGAGATCGTCGCATTCGATCTCTCCCGCACATCCATCACTGAAGGCACGCGCCACCAAATAGATATCACGATATTTTCTTCCCCTACACCCCACACAGAGGTTCTTATATTCTTATATTCCTGGTGTCCTGGTGTATAGTGACACTCTCGTTCTTCGGAAGGAAGGATGCGCTCGTTTGTGCTCTCACTCGCCGGCTTATTGCTGCTGGCGGTGACGGCATTCGCGCAGTCGGGCTTGAACGTCACCTGCGTCAATCAAGGCATGAGCGGCAGCTTCTACGACTTCACGTTCCCGCTGCTCAATGGCACCCTAGTCAAGTTCAACAAGTATCAGGGCAAGGTGCGTCTCTCTCTCTCTCTCTCTCTCTCTCTCTCTCTCGTGCGCTCTCTCGCGAACAACAACAATCTCTCAAGAACGGAATGCGTCGACTCACTCACTCATTGGGCGGCGGCGGCAGGTCGTGTTGGTCTCCAACATGGCAAGCTTCTGAGGTATGACCGTCACCAACTACAACGAGAACAACCAACTCTACTCCAAATACTCTGGCAGGGGTCTTGAGATCCTCGGCTTCCCTTCAGCCAACTTCAACAACCAGTACGTCGGGGCTCCTAACGATCTCGCTCCGCCTTGGTCACTGTTACTGACTGGCGCCTATCTCGGCCCTGCCGCCTGAAGGGAGCCTGGAAAGGACGACGAGATCCTCAACTGCCTCAAGTATGTGCGCCCTGGAGGCGGCTACTCTCCCCTCTTCACTCTCTTTTCCAAGGTATGACAGAACGAGCGAGCCAGCCCAACAACAACAACCACCCCTACTCATTCACTCGCTCATGCATTGGCTTGGCGGTAGTCGGATGTGAACGGACGTCTCTCGAACCCGGTCTACCCCTGGTTGAAGTCCCGCTGCGGCCCTCCGACCTCCTCGTTCACGGCATCGAACTTCATCACTTGGAATCCAGTTCTTACTACCGACATCACTTGGAACTTTGAGAAGGCACGCTGCTTGCCCGTGCGCTCTCTACTCGCTGCGATGCTGACTGTTGGGCGCGTGTAGTTCTTGCTCGATCGCAATGGCAACATCTTCAAGCGCTACACTCCGCAGACGAACCCCTCGTTGCTGACGCCGGACATTGAGTACCTGCTCAATGGCGGTACGTCTCGAGTGAGTGAGCGAGGCACGCACGAACGAGTGAATGCATGAACACTCACACGTGGTCCAACGCCTCCCTCCCTCCCTCTCCTCCTCCCTGACATACCAGGCCTTGCTCCTTTGTAAGGAGCGACGTAGCGTCGTTGTTTCAGCCTCGCCATCATGTTGCCCATGATGCACCCGTAGTGGTTTGGCGTCGGCGGCCCGAGTGCGCGAGACATCGAAGAGAGCGTGCAGCTTGGTTGTTCGACACGCTCTCGCCAATGATCAACGAGCTCCTTCGACTGCTCAATGACGACTCCCTCGCCTCCCATCAACACTTTTTTGCCGCTTGCCCGAGCGTCGCTCAAGGTGACGGTCAAATCGCGTCGCGACGGCGGGCGGTTGTTGGTTGGCGCGAGTGCAGAGCTTGAGGGCGGCTCGAGAGTGACGCCGAGACCGTTGCGTACGCTAATGACGGTAGAGCCGTAAATGGATTCGCTCCAAGGGCTCATGCTTGACACGCGTACAATGCAACGATCTCGCAATGTCACTCGGCTCAAAGATCGATGGTAGATGTCGTGCGTGGCGGTGTCGTCGATGTCAGGTCGCTGGCGTGTGTGTATGCATGGCGGCGTGCCCTGGCTTGTGCTCACTCCAATAAACTCTACCAATTCACTCAAACCGTGGCCATACGAGCAACGATATCCTCCTCATCTACAGATATCTCTCGCTGCTGGGTAAGTTGGGTTGGATCCAGAGAGCTTCCAGGCAACAATTCGAACCAAGAAACAAAAGGCGGCTCGAATGTCGCTCGTGGTTGCTGTTCTTTGCTTCCCTCGCGCCTACCACACCTCCCTCTCGTCTGATGGCGACCGAATGCACGCCTCCAACACTACAACCCACCGCGATTTCTACCGAGACCGAAGATGTACCCGCCACACCGCGTAGAACACCGAAACGCAAGCGTACCGAGGATGACGGCTCTTCCTCTTCCGCTTCCCCCTCCACAAAGCGCGCTCGTACACCCAGCCCCAAGAGCAAGAGCAGCTCCGAGCATGTGTTTGGCGCCGAGTGGCCCGCTCCGTCGATCGATCATGTGCGGCAGGCAGCGGAGCATCTTCGGTGCGTGCGCGCGCCATCGTACTGATTGAGGCATTCGCTCACCCGCGCACGTTTGTGCGCAGGGCGCTGTATGGCGAGAAGGTCCCAGCCAAGAGCAACAGCAAGACGCTCGTCGAGTCGTTGATCTCGTTGATCATTTCGCAGAGCTCGTACATTGAGTTCACGAGAAAGGCGATCGCGAACCTCGCCGAAAAGTACGAGAGCCAATGGGAGAGATTGGTGCAGGCGCCGCAGGAGGACATCGAAGCAGCCATCTACTGCAGCGGCCTGGCGCAATACAAGGTATGGTCGTCGCGACGCTGAATGAATGCCCGCGTGCGCTGGTTGCCGCTCGCATTGCTAGATGGCTGAGGGAGTATGAATCGTGAACCCAGGCCAAGCTCATCAAGGGATTGGTGACGGCCATTCACTCGGAGCGTGGCGAGGTGTCGCTCGAGCATCTCACGACGCTACCGACGCCCGACATCAAGCGCCATCTCCTCAAGTACCCAGGCATTGGAGAGAAGACCGTGGCATGCGTGCTGATGTACTATCTGCTTCGTCCAGGTATGTCGAGGCACGATGCCACCGCAGCAGCCGCGTGCAGGAGCGAATTGAGCTTCCGTGACTGACGCCTGTGCCGGTGTGGGTGCACAGAGTTTGCTGTCGACACTCACGTGTTCCGAGTCACCGAGAGACTCGGCTGGGTGCCGCCGTTCGATGCTCCGGTCAAGACCTCACGGCGGCCTCGCGTTGCCAAAGCTGCCAAATCCAAGTCCACCTCCGCCACTGCAGCCGCTTGCGAGGAGGCGACCGAATCTCACGAGCCAGGAGCCGTGGAGGACCTGGAGGATCTCGGCACCAAGCAGCTGCCCCGCTCGCCGTACCTCAAGACTACGCGCGAGCGCGTACAGGTGCATCTGAATGCCCGAGTACCGGACGACCTCAAGTACGTCTCGCTCAGCGCCGCCCGGAACCGCTCGGCCAAGCCTCTCACGGATCGATGGTTCAAGATACGAACTGCACCTCAATCTGGTCGAGCACGGCACACAAATCTGCCGGCCCACCAAGCCGCGATGTGGCGAGTGCTCCTTGCGTTCGTTATGTACTTGGAACGCGAGGCACCAAGAGACACCCACATCCACGACCACGACCACGACCAGCAGCACAAAGTAGCGGTGGCGTTCCGATTCGATACCTTCAATAGCAAATCGAAACCTAATAACCAAGCAGAGTAGACGTGTGCCTCGGTCGGTCGTTTGGCTGGTTCGTGGTGCTGGTTCGTTTGGCTACGAAGCGATCGACTGGCGTGAAAAGCGGCAGCGCGGAATCTTTGGTAGATTTCGCGTTCGACGTGTGATCGTCGCCAGAGAGAATTGGCGTGTTGGTTGCGAGCGGGGCACGCGGTCCTCGTGTTGTTTGAGTTTCGCTGTTGAGAGGAGGAGCGAGAGGCTCAGTGCTCTCTTCTCCTCGCTGCTCACACACCACACACACACGCGTGGGCACACACTCTCTCCTGCTCGCTCTCGGTTTGTTGGCGAGGTTTGGACTTTGGGTCGTTTGAGGGCGAGACATTGCGAGAGAGTATTTGTTCGGGGGTTTGGTCATCGTTGATGGAGTCGAAGCTCGCGATCATATCGGCCGATTCGGTCGGTAATATCTTGTCGGTCAACGAGTATGCGTGTGGCTTGTTCGGCATACCGAAGGAGGAGTTCGTGGGCATGAGCGTGCGTGGTACGTCGATGGATGACGAACGAATGGAACGAGAGGAACGCACGATGCTTACCGACGATTCTGATATGGCTGGCGCTTGTATCTCTCGGTGTGCGTGCGTAGAAATCATGCCAAGGCCCTACCGAGAGCAACACGATGATTATATGCGCAACTACATGCTCACGCGGCAGCCTCGAGTGCTGGGCA
>Ga0209935_1005672_pt1 | contig 10441 bp, 5 predicted proteins | sample ThiBio_1000_plan_2_FD_183958 | JGI IMG/M metagenome (GOLD analysis project Ga0209935, IMG submission 183958) | Wastewater bioreactor microbial communities from Cape Town, South Africa - Thiocy_cont_1000_plan (SPAdes) | ecosystem: Engineered > Bioreactor > Thiocyanate-remediating >... | reverse complement strand
ACTTTTTCTAACTTAAAGAAAGTTTTCTTTCAATTGTGGCGTTTTACTACACGCTTTTTGCTTGAAACATCAATAAGATTATCATTTATTAGAGGTCCTGGTTTGTTTGGTCCCCTTGGTTTCTCATTCCATAAGTAGGAAAAGCACCGGTCCTAAGGCCAGTGTTCTGACCAGGGTCGGCGGGTTGCAACTTCACAAACATCCATGTGTAGAAGGCCAAACTGATCGACTGGCATGCAAACAGGATCACGTTTAACATCACAAGATTACGGGCTTCCTCTCTGATTAGGATCAACACCGAGAGAATCTCTAACAGAATGAAGATGCCGCACACAAACGTCTTAGATAGTTTCCACCACAAAACATCGAAATGAGCAGGGCCAGTCGTGAGCACCTGCCACAAGATTCCCCCTTTTGCTACTACTTCCATAAATAACAAGGGCTGCAGGAAGGTTGAAATCGCTTGGCCAACGGTTACGTTGTCACTGCTGCTAGCATTCAGATTATCGTTTAATCTGTCCAATGTAGCTGATATCCTCTGCAGAATTGTTTTTAACTCATCTGGTTCCTGTTGAAGTTCAGTGATTACAGTGCCCAAGAAAAGTAGCAGGAGGATAGGAAGGAAACGATGCATACTGAGCAAATGAGTAAAAAAAAGAAAAACGCTACGTTGTTTAGTCGTGGAATCAAATTAGCATACTACAGGAATTTCATAACTCCAGTGCCTGGCGGCAACGGTAAGTAAACGATTTGGTACATTGTAAGGCACATTCGAGTCTTGGTCGACAGCTTGAGCGGTTGTTGGTACTTGCACAAGCCATGCTTTGCTCCGGGCCACCGAAATAGCCCACATAGGACATTTGCTCTCTAGACCACGGGCTTGCTCGGCTCGACGTCGAGGGTGTTAAAACCACGCAGTTGATGGCATGCGCGACGCAGTAGATCCACGGCAGCTCAAGTTTTCGCGTGGCACTGCATGTTTGGCGCTCCGTCTGTCTATGCTGTAACCAAAAGGTCAAGGATAGGTTAACCTTTTTACAACACTGCATCCCCACCAAGAATAATAATTTTTTTCTTCGAAAATACTTCCACTAATCATGGGTCACGAAGGAGGACGTCAACCTCGTGCTTTTTTTTTGACACCCGCTTTTTTGGTGCAGAAAAAAGACGGAAGTTGAAATTTTAACAAGCTGAAAACAGTGGCAGCGCAGTCTCTAGCCTAGCACCGTCAGAGAGGGGCACAACTGTAGTTTGAAGTTCCAAATTGAAGGCGTCAGAATTCAGAAGCCATTGAATCTTGTCTGCGGTACGGCATTTTACTAGCAACCTATTTAGTTTTATTTAGAATGCATATAATTAACGAAAAAAACAATTATTATTTTACTCTATTTAGAATTACATTCTCACGGTCCCGACATCATGCCGGAAACTAGTCCCCAGAAAGACAGGTTGGTGTACTCTCCCCCTCTTCGTTATTACACACCAGTATGTATCTGATTTTGATCTGCTTATTAATTCATCCCTCTTCCTTTTCCCAACTCAGTGGCGTCAAAGAAAGCTAAGGTTGAAGAGCAGAATGGAACAAGGCGAGGGACACAGTATCCTTCTAATAGAAGAGGACTATAAAGCGAGCGGACGAGGACAACTTACGTCCGTCTCACAGGCCAACAACGACAACAGACAAGCGAACTCTTCTGTTTATCAATGAAAACGTAAAGATACGGCGAGAGACGTGCAAGCAGAACCGTTGCACCGTCTCAACAAAAGAGCTCGTACTGTCGTGTCCTCATCTGCTGCAACCACGACAAAAAAGTCACACCAGAAAAATACCAGTACCAGCTGTAGATCACCTCCCTCGAATGACGAGTAAGAAGTCAAGCCGCAAGAATGATAAGGGAAAAGAGCGCGTCAACTGCAAGAGAGTGCAACCCACTGCACACAACTCAAAGGCTAAGCAGATTCATAAGGAGCAAAATCAGAAGGAAGGTCCATGCAGTACATCTTCAACTCCGTGCACCCCAACTCGTTTAAATGACGGTGAACAGTCTTCGCAACTAGCCGAGTTAAATCCCATCCACAGAGAATTTGGTGAGGGCGATGCTCTACTTGGCAAGATAAAGGCGAGCTTCAGGGAACACGATGACGGCGGAAAGAGTTGCATCCATTGTGGATCCCATTTTGCAAGCACCACAGGCAACTCGAGTCTGAGATACCACTTGCAAAGAGCATGCAAGGTGTCTGACGGAAACAAAGTTCCCACATTCACCACAGAACACGCCGACTCGCTCGTCTGCTGGATGATCATTTATGGCTGTCTTTCATTGCACTGACCGACGACAAGAATCTTAAGACCCTCCTGTCCTACTTCAAGCCTGGATACGAACCGCCATGCAGGACCACACTGGCTAACAAATACCTACCGAGGATGACAGCGGTTGCGGAAGCGGCGATATCAGCAAAGTTGAAGACCATCAACTTCATCTCGATCAGCTTTGATGGATGGACAAGCACCGCTGGACGCAGTTACATCGGCGTGATATGCCACGGGATCACTTCGGAGTGGACGCTCGAGACGATCTTGCTGGATGTGATTGCCGTGACGAATCCGAAACAGCAAAGTACATCGTCGGAGCTGTCAAAGATGTCCTCGAAAAGTGGGAGATATCGCTGATGCGCGTCGTAGCGGCAGCAACGGACGGTGCACCGGCCATGCGGTGCAGCGTCAAAAAAGAGCTCAGGCTTCCGTGGGTCTACTGCGTGGCTCACGCCATCAATCGTTCGCTTTTCACCTCTTTCGACATCGAACTGATCAAGACTGTATTGGACAAAGCTCAAGCGGTGTGCAGCCTGTTTAAATATCCGGCAGCAAAGCGTAGCTTGCGTAGACTGCAGGAGAAGCTTGAGCTTTCGACAAAGAACCTGAAGCGTATCTGTCCTACGCGCTGGGGATCGGTCGACAGGATGATCAAGAGATTGAACAATGCACGACAAGCGGTCGTCGTATATCTGGCCGAGCACAGCAATGAAGGCAATCCAGTGCTTACCGAAGAAGACTGGCTGATTCTGACGGATCTACGTGTTGTGTTGCGCCACTTCAATGAGGCAGCGACGGAGCTCTCACGGCAAAAGGTTGCTACCGTGGGCTCGGTGATTCGCATCATCACGAGGTTGCTCAGCGTCCATTTGGGGAGCGAAGGTCAGTCCACAGGGGATAGCAATAGGGCTTCCGTCCGGCAGCTTCATCCAGCGGTGGTGGAGTTTAAAGACCATGTCATAGAGGATCTTAACGATCGCTGGGATATGCTGCGGGGCAGCGTATCGACGGAACTGCTAATGTCGACATTCCTTGATCCCCGCACGAAGGATTTTGGCTTTGTGGATGGGGGTGAGCGCAATAAGTGCTTGAACGAGGCTGTCGAGCTAGCAAAGACATGTGCGTCGGATATAGTACCCAACTCTGAAGCACAAGAGGCTCACGGGCATGGCGGCGATGAATCACCGAAGCAAAAAGCGATGAGGAAACGGATGATGCGTGTCTACGGTGAATCGATCGGAGCTGAACTGCAGGGCCATGCCAGGGTGCCAAATCATCTCGAGGAGGTCGAACGCTACGCACGGTCTGAACGCTATCCATTTGTTGCTTCAATAGCCAATGACAACCGTCCGGTTATGTCCGATCCCCTTGCGTGGTGAAGGGAGCACCAACACGAATACCCGAGGCTGGCTCGGCTTGCGCAGCGCTACCTTTGCATTGCAGCTACCTCGGTACCGTGCGAGAGGGCATTCTCGAAAGCTGGTTGGATCGTAAACAAACGTCGTTGTTCGCTCTCCGACGATCGCATATCTACTCTAGTATTTTTGTCGTTCAATAGACAACACTTGAACAAATAAAGAGCGTCAGTCTGGTTCTTTGTAGTGGCTATTAGTTGTCTCCTTCGCTATGATATATTTATCGGCATGAATCGCCTCGTGGTACGCTGCCTGACCAGAGTCATCCCACACATTTGGTTATGGTTAACCAAAGGTTAGCCAATTTTTAACTTAACCAACGGTTAGCCGTTTTAACTTTTTTAACCGGTTAAAAACGACAGCATTACATGACGAACGAAAGACAGTTTCTTTGCTTTCCACTTATTTCGAAAAAGTTTAATCATAAAGTTTTGTTGTAAATGCGGTCTTTCGAGACATCATTGGCAACGGAGTCATCTTATGCCTAGGAGTGCTTTGCATACATAATGGTAGTAGTGCAAGAGCTGTTCGCGGAGTACCACTGGAAGGTGGAAGACAAACAGGGAAGAGTCCATGGGCCGATAGAAATGGCGCCATTGTTGAGCGTGACTTGCGCATGCCAGTTGAGATCCAATAAGTGGAACCAGATTTTACAGGCCATGTTAGTGATGTTGTTGCCCATCCAGTAGACGGTGGTTCCTTGAGCAGGAGGTCTATAGGCTTCGTCGCAGGGTAACAGCACCGCGCACACATTGGTGTAAGAACCAGAGCACATAGTGCTGTTGACCATAAGGATGCCACCCTGTTCTGCACCTACAGTCAGAGTAAGTACTCCGGAGATACAGATAAACGGGTACCTAGTTTTGCCATATTGGCGACACTACTTTGCGGTACGATAAATGGTGCGGATATCACCTCACTAATCAAACAATAAATTAGAAAATATAGGCAATAGAGATTATTGTACGTAGTAGCCGGTCGAATAGCTAGCGCATAACAAGCAAAGGCAAGCATTATAGTACAAAGAATGAATCTTACGTCAAACGGCATTTGGATACAACGGGAGATGTTGCCTATGGTGTAGAGAAGATTTGTTAGAGAATGCGAACGTTATCCTCTTGCATTTACAGTATCCAATGGCAGATCGGCCATCCTACGGCCAACCACGGATATCCCCGTCAGCCACTGTACGGTGATTAAAGAACACGGATGAGAAGATTTCTGTGGTCCAAGTAAATGCGCCCGATTTTCTCTTCATGCGGAGACATCGACTCTATTCGGACGTGCAATGTCGTGCACCGAAGTTGGAGGTCACCGATTTGGCAACCGCTCTTTGTTACAGCGAGTGGTATACATTGCATTCAGTATCGGAACATCCCAACTCTTAGTCGACGAACGCACAGTCGGATCGGGGTCACAGAGTTTGTGGAGATGGCGGGAACGCGACAGAAAAAACAAAGAACGGGAGAAACTTCCTGGTACAGCTTGATCTATTTTTTTCAGAGGGCAACGCCAGACACTTGTCTGTAACTGCGGGTACTTTTATCTTGAGTGAGTAAATCGAGGATTTTTGAACCAGTTGTCTGTTGTGGTACGCTCTCGTTTATCCAATGCATCACTAACTGAAAACTTTAGAGCATAAATTATTAGTTTTCCATATTATTAGGTATTTTATAATATAGGGCGGTTTGTAGTAGTATTACTTGTTTCACCATGTCGAGACTATACAAGCGTGACAAAAAGGTTCGTGGGAAAGTTGTATGTTATTCTGTCAGTAGGAGAAGTGTTATCTTCTGCATAGAAGTCAGCGAGGTTACTTGGATATCCGTTTCCTGTCTTCTTTCCTCTCTTCTGGACTATATTAATCGATTTTGATCTTACAGTTTGCGGTTCTCTTTTTTTCCCGACCTAGGGTGTCCAGACCAAAGTAAAACTGAGGTGCAGAATGGAGCAAGACGGCGCAGGAGGAGATGACATCATGCTCCTGGACGAGGACAACAAAGACCATAATGATGACCGCAACGACGGAAATCACGACGACGAGGACTTACAACAACCACCGTCCGCAGCTCAAACGCACGGCGAGTCCCAAAAAAAATCGAATCGTCCGATCTATCGACGGAAATACAAAACGCAAACACGCACCCGCTTGGCTATGTCTCAAGACCTACTCAAAAAACCACGAAAAGAGAAAACCAAGTCAATTTTCCCGTCCTTCTCGGATACTGCCAAGAAAGCGCGGCGAGCGAAAAAAACTCGTGCCAAGCACCAAACGCACGCACAAACAACAAACAAAAATGCGACAAGCAAAAAGGGCAAGGAGAAGGTTCGCGATACATTCGAGAAACCACGTTCGAAAATAAGAAAACCGACGCGTAAATCGAGTAAAAAGAACGCCCGCCGCCAGTCTTCGAGCACTCCATCCTCGACCTCATCCACCACAAAGCACTCTGTCGACGATGATCAACACACTTCGTTGTCGCCCGACGCTTCTTTCGCGTACGAAATACTTGACAGCGATGCCGACATGCCCACCAAGGTAAAGGTTTCTTTCACCACTCAGTCTGATGGCACACAACGTTGCATCCACTGCGGAAAGTTTCTTTCGGGTGGCTCAGATTACTCGACCAAGAGATACCACATCACCACATCCTGCAAAGCACTGAAACACAACAAGATGCCGCCGTTCAGCAAGGAGGAAGCTGACATGCTCCTCTGTCGCATGGTTGCCGAGGAATGTCTTTCGTTACGGTTGACCGACAGTCCGAAGCTTCGCCTACTCCTGTCCTACCTCAGACCTGGCTACGTACCGCCATGCAGGACCACATTGACCGCCAAGTTGCTGCCTAAGTTGAAGGCTTCTCTGAAATGTGCCATCGAGCGCAAATTGAAGAGCATCGAGCATATGTCCATATCGTACGATGGCTGGACCAGCATCGCTTTGCGAAAATACATCGCGCTGTTGTGTCACGGCATCACTTCCGAGTGGACCTTCGAAACCTTCATGTTGAAGGTGATCCCGATAACCGAGTCCGAGACCGCAGAATTTATAGCCGACGTGGTGCGGGATACGCTTGACGAGTGGAACATTCCATTCACTGCTGTTATGGCGGCGGCAACGGACGGTGCGCCGAACATGAAATGCAGTGTCGAGACAAACCTTGAGGTGCCGTGGATCTATTGCATAGCACACGCCATCAACCGCTCGGTGTTCAACAGCCTCGAGCGAAACAACCCACTGAAACAGATGCTGTGCAGAGCAACGACACTGTGCACCGAATTCAAATATAATAGTGCGTTGAAAGCCGGGCTGCGCAAGCGTCAAGAGAGGCTCGGATTGTCCACCAAGAACCTGAAACTGTGGTGTCCTACGCGCTGGGGATCGATCAACAAGATGCTCAAACGGATGATCGCCTCGCGAAGCGCCATCGCAGCATATTTGAGCGACCATGATGTCCCCAAAATCACATTCGGTGGCAAAGACTGGGATATTGCCAAAGATCTGCTTGTGATACTACATCACTTGAACGAATCAGCACAGGAGCTCTCGCGACAGAAACTTCCAACGATCGGACTCGTCATACCGGTCCTCACTCGCCTCCGTGAAAATCTGGAAGCACAAGACGGATCTTCACAATCCGATAAGAATGGACGCCGAACTCTTCTTGCCGAAGTCATGCAGTTCAAGGACGATTTTGCGGAGGATATGCAGGGACGTTGGGATATGTTGCAGAACAACGCATCAAGCGAAATGAAGATGTCGGCATTTCTCGATCCCCGAACAAAAGATTTCGGCTTTGTAATCGACAAGGACGACCGCCAGCGATTCTTGGAGGAAATGCAGGAGATGGCCAAAGAGCTGGTGAATGAAATGAGCGTCGGATCCAGAAAGAAGGATCGCAGCGGAGGTAATGATGAGGAAGAAGAGGAATCGGATGTGGGTCCCAGTGAATCACCGGCAACGCGCAAACGTAAAGCGAACATAGAACGTCTGATCCGCGTCTATGGAAAGCAAGTGGAAGCCACATTGCAAAACTATAGTGACGAAGCAGATCATCACAGCAACGAGGTTGAGCGCTACGTGCAAGCAACAGTTTGCCCATTGGTTGCTTCAGTGACGGATCAAGGAAAGGTGATCATGTCCGATCCGCTTGCGTGGTGGCGAGAGCACCAACATGAATATCCTCGACTGGCCAAGCTTGCACGCCGTTACCTCTGTATCATGGCTACATCGGTGCCCTGTGAAAGAGCATTCTCGAAGGCCGGATGGATCGTAAACAAACGCCGCTGTGCATTGTCTGATGATCACATTTCTACTCTTTTGTTCGTATCTTTTAACCAACAACACAATCCTGAATAAAAGATAAAAGAGCTACTGAAAAAAATACCTTGCGTTCAATTCTGTCTTTTTTTCGAGTCTTCCAAACTAACACAACTAACTGCACTAACCATCTGGCAATACATTATCCTGTGCCTGACACTTCTTTGTGAGTTAACTTGACAGACCAAGTTAACCAAGTTAACTTAATTTTAACTTAACTCAAGTTAACTTTTTTAACCTGTTTAACTAGTTAAACACGACAGCGTTAATGTTAACATTGGGGGCACCATTAGCTGATTCAATGTTCTTGAGGGTGTTGGTTCTTTGTTGTGGATTTTGGTGATTCTTTTCTTTGTTGGTTGTGGTGTGTTGGTTCTTCGTCGTGGATTCTGGTGATTCTTTTCTTTGTTGGTTGTGGTGCGTCGGATATCAGTGGTACCTTGGGAAAAACAAGGTAAGTTGTTTTAATTTAAATTCATTTCAATTACTTACTAGTTTTGCAACTCCTTCTTTGGCCTTCAGCGAGAATCTTGTTTTTTGCCACAACTGAAACACCAGCGAGGCCCTTTCTATAGTTCCAACAAATGTGTAATTACAAAAGCAAATAACAATTCCCAACAGATCCATTCTACTATTATGAACTTTAAAAAGTATCTTGCAAGTGATTTGCAGGCTCACTAAATCACAATACAAATTAGGTCATTTCCTAAATTGTTGATTTTGCATGCTTTGATCCTCATACAAAGCTAAGGATGGAAAGGACCACCTTGGTAGACTTCAAGCCAATTGCTCTGTTGCAAACGGACGATTAATTTCACTGGTGTTAGTTGTAACACTGTGAATTTTAACTCAGTCAAAAAGTAAAAATGAATTAACTGTGAGTTAAGTTAAAAAACTGAACATTAGAGGAGCTAGTAAGTAATGTAGGTCCACTTTCTTTGTATTTATAAACTATCATCTTATTTAAATAATTCAACTTTTGGATTTTTGAAAAGCCTTTGCAAATTACACAGTGAAAAGTTTATTTAATAAAACATCTTAAGTAGTCCTACTTTGGAAAAGTTTAAGTTGTAATGTTTGGGTAATTTTTTACAATCCAAATAACAAACTTTTACAGAGGCTTATTTTATACTTTCCAATAGCTCAAAGTAGCAAAAGAGTGTAAAGCTTTTTAGGGAATGGCTATGAAAAAGAGCTTATTAGTTTGTTAAAAAAAAATTTACGCCACATTAGCTTTCTTAAGGCCAAAACGTAGTCCTGCAAGAAAATGGACTATCTGGGACACCTCCTAGTATGAGAAAATGTACCCGGACTGTTAATCTAATATTTTATGAGGAAATGTAATTATTTGCTCTGGTGATTTTTTCTCCCTATGATCTTTTCTGTCGACAGGGGCAGGAAGAAGAGATGGCTGGTTGGGTTCCTCCTCGCAACAAGTTCGAACTCGATCAACTCACACAAATATCTGACAACGACCATGAATTCGAAGAGGATCTCTTTGGGGCCTACAAAGACGAACTCGTAGTTTTGTTGAATAATCTAGAACCCCTTTTGAGCAAAGATAACAAAACAGAAGAGGAACATAAAACCTGCGAGCGGTTGGCCCACGACGTGAAAGGCTCGAGCAACAACGTGGGTGCTATTGGTGTGGGGGCTGTTGGGAAGGAAATGGAGGAATTTGCCAAACAAAGAAAATATGCGGCAGTGCTCGAACTGATGCCCACCGTGCGGAAAGAATTTGAGGAGATGTGTAAGATATGGGAAGAGTACAAAGCAACGTGGTAATGATACATTACATACAAAAACCCCCTAAAATATACATATATTTACAATTAACAACTGGTTCACTCACTCAAATTCCTCAATCAACTCTCACTTACATCAAACGGAGAGAAAACCAGTTGAATGAGCAAATGTTACTACTCCACCATGGATAACACATATCTTTACTGGAATGGATCGGTGGGTAGTGTTAAGCAAGGAAAACGGTGCCGGCAAAGAGGCCGAATAACTAGTGGCAAGGAAGCAGGTTAGGGGGAAAATTAACCCGTAGGTTTGAAGAGGAAGAGGTTTAAACCGCCAATACCTAACAACGCGCAGGTAATAATGTGGGGGAGGTGGGGCCGATTTCTTGAAGTTCTTTCGCACTTTCCATACTGCGAAATGAACTGGAAGCTCTTCCAAACCGAGTGTTGCCTCCTGCCCTGGAAGCTCTCGAACGACGAAACCCCGCTGCCATAGGTATGCGAACGCGATAAATCTATCCAGCGGTATCTCGGCGAGAGCGAGCAGCCCATAGATTTGTTGTAACGACAGTGGAAGTCCTTCACTCCAAATTTCTAGCACACCCTTATCAGCAAGGTAGCTAAGAATAATTATTAAAGCAACAGG
>Ga0209935_1005671_pt1 | contig 10444 bp, 7 predicted proteins | sample ThiBio_1000_plan_2_FD_183958 | JGI IMG/M metagenome (GOLD analysis project Ga0209935, IMG submission 183958) | Wastewater bioreactor microbial communities from Cape Town, South Africa - Thiocy_cont_1000_plan (SPAdes) | ecosystem: Engineered > Bioreactor > Thiocyanate-remediating >... | reverse complement strand
ATACATAGCGTATCCTGCGGCCACCTGGATTAACAAATTAACATTCTGCATGAGGAAATGTATTTAGTCAACTTACCAATTTATTGCCTGGTTGGAGTACATCCTCCAAGGTAGGCTTCTCTCCCTGCGGGGTTGTGCGATGATAGATGCCGAAAATGGTGCCAATTGAGATGTTGGCGTCAATGTTTGAGCTGCCATCCAGTGGATCAAAAACAGCCACGTACTTGCCTGAAGGATCTTCAACAAGAATAGGATCGGTATTTTCCTCACTAATTGTGCCGTCAATGTGTGATGTGCATACACTTAATTTCTTACCTGACCATAATGCATACTTTCTTCGAGCGCTTCAAGGAAGTAATAAATGCATCATTAGCTAGTACATCAAGCTTCTTCACTTCTTCTCTGTGAACATATTGTGATTAATTCCGACGTATATTTGAGTATTGAAAGTGTTAGGTTACCCTTGGACGTTGACAGATCCTTCGGCACCGTAAATCTTAAATATACCAGCCGCACGAACCTGCGAGCTAACGTATTTGCTTGCAATTTCGAACGAATGAAGCAGGATCGACAGATCACCAGACGCATGAGGTGCAAGGTGTTGAGCTTCCAATATGTGATGTGTAAGTGTGATAGGTTGTTCTACTGCCTGCATGGTGTGTGGGGGTGGAAACTTCGTACTTCCCAGGTAAAGAAACAGTGGTCACGTTTGCGGCTTTGAGGGTATTGCGATGGACCAGGAAAAGGTCGGCGCAAGCGTACTTAGAAAACCGCAATTTTCGCGCTTTCTTTTCCTTTTTGTGGCTGACAAAATAGATGCCTCTACAATCATCTGCGATGATAATCCCTGCTTTGGAATGTCATCGTAGGGAATGTTATCTGTTACTAACAAGAGTTAACAAAGGAACTAGTGGCAAACTTCTCTTTACTATTTGTTTTAGGAAATTCATTTTTAGTTTAAATAGTTATTGTACTTGCTTTTTTAATTACTTTAAATAATTAATTTTATTACTATTACCTCTGAGTTGGTTGCCCAGCAATAGATGGAATGTAGCAAATGGATTTTTCCTATTCCATGATTTACTCCAAATTTTTGTTTATTTGTCTCTTGTGAAAAAAAAAAAACAAAGTGGAAAAAATGTAGTTATAGTACTTACTTTGAGTAAAAATATGTGTTTTAGTATGAAAACAACAACTAACAAACATAAACTTTATATAATTTGAAAACTTGTTATAAATCAAACTCAAAAAGTTCTTGGCCAAACTTAGCTAAAGTTTTTCTAATGTTGGAAATAAGTACAAGTGATAAGCACTTTTCAGTTGTGAATAAATTCTGCTTGTTTGACCAGCACAGGACCATGAATCTTTAAACTGCAGTCAAAACAATTTCAACACTTACAAACAAGTACAGGACCAAAAATCGTGTACTAATTGTTGAATTATTCACCAATTCCCAAAAAAGAGTAAGCACACAGGTGTTATCAATAAACTAAATAGAATGAAGTTTTTCAGGATGAACAAACCAAACTGTCAGGAGCCCCAAAACTCCCTTCCCTATTTTGGATATTGGTTCGTTATGGACAACTTTTTTTCCCTTTTCTTTTTGCTTTGTTAAAACAGTTAAAGGGTTATGGGTGTTAGGTGTTTTCTTTTGTCTGCTGTTGCAGTTTTTCTTTTTGTATGCATAGTACATCCATCCCACCAATCTAATGTGACTTCCACCTGGATGTTTAGGGATTCCACTGTGGTGAAGGATTGCTATCAGGCCCTAACACAGAGAGGATTCACAACCATCTCCATTAACCAGATACAATTGGTATGTAGATTCACTTTTCTCTTCTCTACTCTTTCTCTCTTTCTCTCTCTTTGTTCTCCCTCCTATGAGAGAAAAGTGGCACCAAGAGCCCTAGCATTGCCAGACCCTAACAATACATCTCCCTCTCTCTTTTCTCTAAAAACAAATGACAAAAAAGGTTGTATCAGTACTCAGCAATGGACAAGCAAGGCCTACAACTGGTTGCACCCCTTTGTTCATACAGCCCCAATTTCCCATCCCCACAGTACACATGACCAGAGGATTCATATTCCTTGCCTCCTCCACCTAAAACTGTCAAATGGCATGGCTCAATCTTAATCTGACCATGTACTCATCCCCTGGCATCTGCAACTTCTGGCAGAATTGTGAAACCATGGCATTTGGGGTAGGCGTGCAGCTGGCACCTCAGGAAAAGGTCAGCTCTACCCTGTCCTTCTCATGGTAACAACCACAAGAGATTGAAAATGTAGGAGCCCTCTAAACTACAAAAAAATAAATGAGACTCTATTCTCTTCACTCCTGTTTTGGCAAAAAATAAAAGCTGGCTCTATTAAAAACACTCATTTTTTTAGCTGCAAAGTTCTTGAGTAGGAGTTAGAGCTGCAAATAGGTGGTCATTTCAATCCATTATTTTATAACAATTTACCCAAATGGAGTAGTGTCTGTTTTTCTTTGTCCTTCAGGTCTTTATTTGCATTATGGGCCAACAATAGCTTCACAATTTCTGAAAAGCACCCAAAAACCATTCAAAACAAGTTCAAAAATGAGCAGTGGCTTGTCATGAGTGACCATGAGGAATACTGGATCCATGAAGTGGGACATTTTCTGGTGGACCAAAGTTCTTTCTAACTTGGCGAGGATATGCACTCATTACACTAGTTGTAGCTTGAAGTGGTTTTTATAATGGTAATATATTTTGATCCACTCCTTGGCAAGGGCAAAGGATTCCTTGTCATAGCAAACAATTCACAGTTGTTGCATCCACATATGTGAAAAACATTACATTGAAGAGTAGTTCATGGCTTGTACTCACACCCCATGTATTACTGTGATGATCAAAATCACAATGTTAGTAGCTAAGATAGAAAAAAGTAAACATGTGAAGTATGCATAGTTTTGTTTTGTGTATACAAAACTAAACAAAGGCTTAAAAATGGGAGACAATGATAATAGAAAATCAATTGCAGGGAAATGGGAAGCCATTCAAAAACTAATATCCATTTATCATGAGTTTTCTAGGTGTAATGATTATTAAATGATATTTACTATTATTTTTTACTAATGTTGAAACTATATGTTCCATAACTGAGGTAGTTTCTACTTAGACTGAAATTACTCAAGAACTCCTCAAGAGAAAAGCTCCAAAATATAAAAAGGAGTTAAAATATACTAACTCCTTTCTTGAAATAATTTAGTAAAGCTGTGAAACTTCCTACACTTGTTAAAAAACTTTATGAAGAGGATGCAAAAGGAAACTTACATATTGACCCTGCTTTAACTTTGAAGGAATTACAGGAGATATTTCAATAATATTACTGTCACTATTTAAAATATTGAAGCCTTTTCCTTATTACTACACTTTAACTAGGCTGCTTTTTTTTATGCTAGAAGAATAATAATTGATGAGTACATACTAATTGTTTACTAAACTAACTCTTTGAATTGTTAGTGTAAGGTATCTACTTAGTAAAAACTGTAATAAGAAAAACCCTCAGTATTAAAAAAAAAAGAAATTAATACTGAAAAACATAAGAACTGGAAACAATGTTATTTTCACATCTTTGATGTATTTCTAGTGTATCATGGAGAAACATATGATAAAACATTCAATTTATAGTTTTAAAACTATAAATTCATTTTGCTCCTTAACTATTGAAATTTGGAATTCAACACTCTAAAGAAAGAAACTACTAAACAAACTTTAAAAGTAAAAATGTTTTGATTCAGGATATTTTTGGGGTATAATATCACCATACAAAGATGTATAAGTCACTTTCAGGATTTAAGAATGCATTTCAGGATTTTTAACAGCTTGATTTAGTAGCTAAGAAAGTAACTAAACAATATAAGGAAAAGAAAGCAAAAAAAAAGACTAAGTTAGAGAAAAATGTGCATTCTATACTGAAATCACTATTTCTGGTTACAAAAGAAAAGGGGAAAAAATGCCCACACTATAAACCTTTACCATGGAAGAAAGTTTGCCTAAGTTGGTTTTAAATGATGATAGTGTTAAAGATCCAGGACAATTGAATTCACCATCAGTTGTTACCAGGGAACAAAATCCAATTATTAATAATTCACTAGTAACTTCAATGTAGTTAACTCTAATACAACTGTTAATTGAGTTTCATCAACACTACAATTTAATAACAATAAGCTAGAAACTCCTTTTGGTAATTTTCCATCATTTTTTGACAATTTTAAGACAACTTTCAATACTGAATTACATAAACATAATTGAGAAAAGAAAGTTGATGAACTTAGTATTAGAGTTGAAAAAATTGAAGTTTACAATAATAAAGTCATGAAAGATACTACTAACTGAGTATACATTGTTAGTAGAGGAGAATTTCTTTTTTATTATTTTAGTTTTTTGCAATTCTTTTGATTTTTGATTTAATAAACTTGAATTATAAGGATAGTAGCTGTTTTAAGTAAATGTAAGTGTTAAAAACAAGAAAATAAGCACTAGTTGATGAGAATTTCTTTTTTATTATTTTAGTTTTTTGCAATTCTTTTGATTTTTGATAATTTAAGTTTGATGTATAATGGAAATAGTTACTATTGAGTGTTTCAATAAGCACTTCAAAGCTAAATCAAAGTTTTTTCCCTCTTAGTCAAGCAAAAGGTTCTAGGAAAAAAACTTCAAAGTTTTTAATGAAATGCACCCATTGTCTTCATTTAAACAGTGTTTGTCCACTATTTTCAACAATAATATAGTATTTACAAGCAATAACACAGGAAATACTATTGAATGTTATGTTTATAACTTAAGCTGTATGTAAACACTTATATACATATTTAGTACCCACATTGAGTTCTTTGATTTTGTAAATCATGAGTTTTTTATACATTTTTCATATGCTACAAGTTCTAAACAATCTTTAGGTTTATTAAACTTTAGTACTTTTATATTTATTCCAAATTCAGAAGTTTACACTATTTATTTCCTGAATAGTGCAAACTATACTCTTAATGCAAATGGTTAGACTCCCTTTTGTCTTCATCTAAGATGTAGTACTACTTTCAATACTCCTTGGGTTTATACTTATCAATATATATCAAGTGATACCTATTATTTGGTTATCACTTGTCAAAATCCCAATGACTGTAGTTTCAACTTAAACTTCAATTTGGCAGATTTACTATCAAAATGACTTACCATTATTTGTATTGAAGCACATTGCAAAATGTATTGAGAAAAAGTTTAATATCTTTAATACAAATGAATACATTGAAGAATTTTATTTATTTAAAAACTAAAAATTCCTAAATTGAGAATCATTTTAGTTAGTTTATGACTAACATTCTTTTTGGTTTTAATACCTCTTAAAGGGATATAGTTTGTGTAAACTTTGAACTTTGTTTCCCATTTATATGTTCTCTAATATCTTACCTAGTAAAATACAGCTAACATTTCTCTTTCAGTTGTGTTATATTTCCCACAGGTTTCTATCTTTTGTTACTTTTCAATTTACTTTAAATCTAAACTTTACCTGCATGCCTGCAGAACAATAGTCTTTCTATCCTCTGCCCAGCACGAGCAAGCTTCCAGTTCAGCACAACAGGAACAGTTTGATCAATCCCAAACATGCAGGCCAACCAATTCATGCCAGTTTCAGTTGGAAATGGAAGGAAAACTAGCCTTCAGTCCACCACAGCAGCTTCTACACAACCGATGACGGCAATAGTAGGCCTCTTCCATCGTCCGGCAGGACACAGCTGGAACATACAATGCAGTTTCGACAATGAACAACCAAAAGAGTTATCTTCCTCCGCGAGCTGCCAAGAAGGGTCGCAAGGGAAAGAAGGAGCCTGCCCCGAAGCGCGCCAGGACTGCTTTTTCTTCTATGCCGAAGAAGCACGGCCGAAGATAAAGCAGTTGAATCCCAAGATGAAGTTCGGCGACATTCACAGGAAGGTTTGCGAACAATGGAAGGAACTGAGCCAGGACGAGAGAGCTCTCTATCAGGAAAAAGCTGCGCAGGACAAGCAACGCTATGAGAAGGAGAAGAAGGCTTATATGGAAAAGCAAGACAACAACGAAAGTGACGAGACTGGAGAGAGCGAGGAGGAGGATGGTGGAGAGAACGGACAGGACAAGGCTACAGCGGATAAGGAATGGGAAGTGGGCCCTGCACTGGACATTGAAAATCTTGCGTCCGGTCCACTACCACTCAGAATAGGGAAGGAGGGTATCATCACCTTCGACGCTCGAGGCCTCAGTGGCAATGCCAGATTATCACTACTGAGTGGTGGCACAAAGAGTCCCGTACTGAAAACCCCTGAATTCTACGATAAAGAACTTCTCCAGCATCCGTTTCCCAAGATACTCTGGTACAAAGACTCTAAGGTGGAGTGGTATGACATCACCCTGAAGACAGCTGCGTAACATTCAGCGCCAGGAAAATGCATAAGGAATGCGAGCCTTACGGCGTCATGGTACTGAACGCATTGGGGAGTGTCGTGCCCTGTGTGGAGTACATGGTGTATTGTCGCCAACCTCGGCAATGAGAACGCTGCAGTGTGGAGGCCGGGACTGCAAACAAAAAAGAGGGAGTGACGTGCCTTGAAATAGTCGCACACCTCTTTCTCACCACAATCCAAACCGAGGTTTTTCGGCCGGTCATAAATTATCGTTGGTCCGCATTTACCCCCTAAAGAGATTCGCTGGCGAAAATTACCGATGGCTTGATCGATGCATTTCTTTCTCTTACCGTACCGCTTTGTCTTGTGCCCAAAAAAGGATATCCTTAAGCCCTGGTCTCTTGTGCCCAAAAATATATCCTGCTTTTGGGCAAGTGTATGTACCAAATTTGTACAATCCAGGCCTCCGTATTGCCTTTTTCTAACAAGGTTGCTGTTTTGGCGCCGTGGTGGCCTGTGACTCTTAGCATACATTAGTCTGCTCTGGTGGTTTTAGTGCTTCAGTGCAAAGGAACCAGTGACTAAGTGCAAAGAGAAAGGATGCAAAAGAGTCCGGGTTACCAACGGAGCCGCTCTGGGGTGGCCTCGCTTCGAAGGTCGCACGCGGATGCCCATCAAACCAGATTGAAAGAACAACAGGGTGCCATTCAAAGCGCAGATTATCGCGCGAGGAAGCTTGAAGACGAATTGAAACAACTTGAAGAAGAAAACGCACGTCTTGAAGCTGAACTACTCAAAGAAGCTGAAGCTGAAGAAGAAGAGGAAGAAGAGGAAGAGGAACCAACAAGTGAGGACGAAGAAGAAGAGGATGAAGGCGAAGAAGGTAGCTTATCGCCTGATCAGCCTTCGGATGGTCATACATCAGAAGAACAGGATGGCGAGGAAGGATTAGAAGCTGCCAAGGATAGTCCGCGCGATGAAGAAAAAGAAGGCGAAGGAGGGGTGACGGAAGAGAATCCTGAAGAAGAGGCGCAAGAGGAAAAAGAGGCGGCGGAGAACCCCATGGTTGTGGATGTTGTGGATGTTGTGAACGCGGATGAGGAGGATGTTGTTGTAGTCGCGGAGGAGAAGGCGGGGGAGATGGAAGAGCCTAATGTTATGGTGGAGGAGAGGAAAGAGGTTGTGATTTTTGAGGATGTTGTGAAGGAAGAGGTGGCAGCAGAAGAGATACAGCGAGTAGAAGAAGCAGAGCCAGAGGAAAACGAGGTTGTTGTTGTTGAGGATGTTGTGAAGGAGGAGGTTGTCGTTGAGGGTGTTGTGAAGGAGGTTGTCGTTGAGGATGTTGTTGCAAAGGAAGAGATTCAGCGAGTAGTTAAAATTGTAGAGGTGGAGGAGATTGTAGTGGTTGTTGAGAAAAAGGAAGGCGAGACAGCGGAGGCCCCACGAGAAGCTGCTGTTATTCAAGAGGAGAAAGAAGATGCGCTAGAGGTTGTTGTAGGAATTGAGATTGATGTTGGCTCGCCTTTCAGGAGAGCCAGCGTGTGTGAAGCGGAGAAGGTGGTAGTGCCCAAGGGTCTTCTGCAGGAGATTTTGGAGGGATATTCGAGGGATGACTCTGATGATGAAGAAGACGAAAATGACGATGGAGAAGGGATGAACGATGGCCTCCCCAGCATGCGACGGAGTTATTCGAGTGACAATTTAGTCCAATACTTTTCGAATGAGGATGAAGAGGAGTTGGAGGGGGACGAAGGTGAGGGCGTTGTGATAGGAGGTGAGCGGGTGCGGATGCGAAATGGAGAAAAGGCGCAGGGTGCAGCTGAGCCAGTGAACAAGGCGAGTGTGTTGGGCAAGCGTGTCCTGATAGTGAAAATAGGAGGCAATGGAAACATCGACTCCTATATCGCCCTAGGTACTGTGTTACAACACTCCTCTCACTTACACTACAGAGCACTACATTACACAACACAACACACCAACCCACAACACAACATAGGCACTCGCTCACACAAGTCACACTATCAAAAGGCACCTCACAACACAACGCAACATCACACCACCACAACGCAATACCGCACCACGCAACACAACACAACACTAAACACACCAGCTAATGGATTGGTTGCGGCGGGCTATGTGGTTGCGTTGGCTACACATGATTGCTACATCAAGGGTATACGGCCGCTGCTCTCGCCGGCCATATGGAGTTATCCCCTTGTAGGCAATCCAGTTTCCTTATATGCTCTGAATGGGTTTAAGGAAGCGGTGCATCACGCTGGTAAGAGTATTTTTCTTTCAAAGAAAAACAAAAAAAGGAAGGGTGACTTACCTCCTTCAAAATCAAACTAGATTATGGCACACAACAAAAGATGATGTTGGAAAGCGCGAAGGGTTATATGGAACAAAATCAAGTCCTATTGTTTCAGATGGCGCGAGAGTTTCGGCCTGATTTGTTGGTCTCCGGTGTCTTGTCTCTAAATGAGGTATGAATCATTCAATAGGTAAATAGGTGCAATGCTCACCTTCTACCCCCAAAAGGTAGTTGCGATTGGTCAAAAACTCCGCACCCCTGCGGTGGGTGTCTGCAGTAATCCTTGGTTCCCTACGAAGGAGTTCCCTCCTGCGGGTGGAGTTGATCTGCCAATCAAATTCATCAACCCTCTCCGTCACTGGTTTTCATTCAATAACATCTGGTCGAATATCGGTGAGTGGTCTTTGTGTTGTGTGGTATTGTGTTGTGTGTTGTGTGGTATTGTGTTGTGTGTTGTGTGGTGTTGTGTGTTGTGTGTGTGTGTGTTATGTGCTATGTGTGTGTGTATATTGTGTGTATGGTGTTTGTGTGTGTGTGTGCGTGTGTGTGTGTGTGTTTGTATTGACAATATGTACCTCTACTAGGTGAGAGGGTAGAGCGATTCAGGAAGCAGGTGTTAGATTTGCCTCCCCAAAAGGGCTTCGCATACAATGCCACCCCTCTCCTATGTACCTTCAATCCTTTCATCGTCCCTCGGCCAGTTGATTGGCCCGAACAGATTCGGCTTACAGGCCATTGGGTGCTCGAGACCCCTCAACACTACACCCCACCTCTTCGAGTGCTCGAGTTCATGAGGTGGAACGAAGAGGAGGGTATGGGTACCCCTATTTATTTTGGATATGGGAAAGTCCCCCTATTCAGTACAAAGGTAAGAACAAGAAAACCTGAAGAAAAACGAAAAAGGCAAAAGAGGCAAAGAAAACAAGAAAACGAAAGCAAAGAAAAAGAAAACGCAAAAGATAACACAAAAAAAAAAAGAAATAGAAAGAATTGAAGGTTACTAAAAGAAATAACTTACCTTTGCCTAATCTTGTAGGAGATGCTGTCTATGTTTGTGAAGGTGTTGAAGAACCTGGATAGATGTGGCATCTTCTGTACCCGCAACGATGAAGGCGATGATGAGGCCATTCTCTCACACGAAGGCGGCAAGTCATTGTTGATCCTCAAAGAAGGAGAAATCCCACTTGACTGGCTGCTCTCCCGATGCTGTGTGGCAGTGCATGAAGGAACCTCCTTTGTCTCTCTCTCTCTCTCTCTCTCTCTCTCTCTCTCTCTCTCTCTCTCTCTCTCTCTCTCTCTCTCTCTCTCTCTCTCTCACTCTCTCTCTCTCTCACTCTCTCTCTCTCTCACTCTCTCTCACTCTCTGTGGCTCACATATGTACCTAAAGGCGTACCAACGGTAATCTTCCCGATGCTGAGTAATCATTCTTTCTGGGCACGAAAGGCAGCCGCATTGAAAGTTGGCCCTCCCGATGTGGTTCCTGTAAAACGATTATCCGCGGTCACTCTCGAACGACAAATCTTGGCGGCGTTGAAGCCGGATGTTGTCGAAAACTGTCAATATCTCGGCGAGAATCTCCGAAGCACCAACGGGGTGGCTCACGCTGTCACTCTCATAGGCTGTTATATCCGCCATTATGCGAAGCAAAGAACACAACAATCCAAAGATCCATCAGCACAATCATCTAATTCTGAATTGGAAGAAAGAGAAGAAGATGAGGATCAGGTTG
>Ga0209935_1005670_pt1 | contig 10445 bp, 15 predicted proteins | sample ThiBio_1000_plan_2_FD_183958 | JGI IMG/M metagenome (GOLD analysis project Ga0209935, IMG submission 183958) | Wastewater bioreactor microbial communities from Cape Town, South Africa - Thiocy_cont_1000_plan (SPAdes) | ecosystem: Engineered > Bioreactor > Thiocyanate-remediating >... | reverse complement strand
GCGTTGGCACACGCAAACCGAATCCACTCGTCTGTGGCATCGCAGCGATGGGTACACTCGCTGCAGGTGCCGGGTTCGCTACACTCGGAGTTGGTGATGGTGTCGCAACAGGAGTCGGTGTCGGAGCGGGTGCTGGTTGAATAGGAACGAAAGCAGGCGCTGGTGTCGCGACAGGGGCAGGTACTGGTTGAGGAGGGACGAAAGCAGGCGCCGGTGTCGGGGCAGGCATCGTACGGTTGGCATACGACGCAGTCGTGACTGCCACAGGCATCACTGCAGCGGGCGCTGGTGAAGGAGCAGAAGGCGTGGGATTCGATTGAGAGAAGAGCTCCTGACGAATACGCTCCAGCTCTGCCGCCTCGGCTGTCGACAAATTCGTCGTGGTCGTCGTACTGGTGGTAGTAGACGAGGAAGAGGCAGGAGCAGCAGCAACAACCAAAGGCGACTTGTAATACGAGGTGGTGGTCGAGGTGGTGGTGGTCGAGGTGGTTGTTACCTTGGGCGGCGCAAACGGTGAGGATTCGGAGACCGATGGCACGTGGGCAGAGGTCGAGCTGCCACTGCCCAATGGTGGGATACCGAGGTCGGCAAACAGCTTGTCCATGTCGTCAAACTGCTTGTCGAGCATGGCATTGTGATCGACGTCGTCGAAGCGATCGTCTTGTCCCTGCTCATAGTCGTCATCGTCATCATCGCTGCCACCTCCGTCAGCAAACGACGAAGACGACGCAGGAGCGATCGATGGATAGAGGCCAGTCGACGGCGTCGGCGCGTAGATGGTCGTCGGAGCCGGAGCGGGAGCCGGAGCCATGAACGGCGATGAATCCGACGTGGTCACTGGTACGACCGTAGGCGCCGGTGCAGTGCTGCCGCCAGCAGCAGCGGGAGGAGCGCTCTTCTTTTTCTTGGCCGGCATCGCAAACAGTGCCGCCTTCATGGCAGCCACATCATCGTCTGCCGGAGGTCCCATGGCCGTGGAGGTATGGCTCGCAGCATGCCTACGAGAGGCACTCGAGGAGGAAGATGAGGAGGAAGAGGAAGTACTGGCATGGCCAGACGGTTTGCTTGCACCACCAGCACCAGCACCAGTCTTCGAGGTCGGAGTGGCAAACAGCTTGGCTCGCATCTCATCGGCAGCTTGTTCCTCTTCGCGTTGGCGTTGGCGTGCTCGCATCTCTCGTCGCTTGGAATCGTCGTCTTCCGCTGTCCAACGGCCAATCTCGAGCAGCTCACGTCGTTCGAAGCTCACCTCCTCGGAAGGCGCCGGGGCAACTTCCTTGGGTATCTCGTCGGCGGCAAACGGATCAAGAGGCGGTCGAATACCACCGCATACCACAGCTACCAAACGAAACATGGAATTAGCGAGCGAGATAGTGAGAGAACACAAAGAGACAGAGGAGGTCTATGGTTTGTACCGATGGAGCGAGAGGAGCATGTGACAAACGAAATGTTGCTCTTATCAGTGAAGCCTCGAATCGCCTCGGCATGTGGTACCTCGTCGATCATGGCCTCAGAGTTGGACCAGGTGCAGAGCGTGTTGGCAGTCGTGAGCAACACGTTGTTGTCCCCACGTTGACAAACGTAGAGAGCAGGCGCAGGCGTGGTGACCTTCTCGGGATTCAGCAAACCAGCTCCCCACACGAATAGCTCACCCATGTCGGTGATGATCGCCGTCGAGTTGCTTCCGCACGACGCACGTCGCGCTTGTTTGGAACCCAGGCCATCGACTGGTGTGGAACAAATCTCATTGCATCAGATCGAGCGGCATTCGGTCGAGAAGCTGAACGCTGCATACAACGCACCACGTCGAGGAGCCCAGTGATCTTGCTTGCCACCATAGCCCAATTGACCATCGTCTCCCTTTCCCATGCACAACACCTCTCCCGAAGCTAGAATGCATTGAACCAATCAGCACGAGGCACGAGTGGTGCATTTGTGCGAGGTTGTAGCAGCGCATACCGGTGACAAGTACAGTATGATCCAATCCACACGCAGCATAAATGACTGCTCGGGCCTTGAGATATGGACAATCGATACGTCTGTTCATTCATTCATTCAGCCATTCATCCATTGATTGATTGCAATAATGAGTAAGAATCATCTTGAATGAATGGCTGAAGCACATCAGATCATATCTACGGCAGTAGCAGTTGCATACTTTGGACGAGGCTCACGGCCTGTGACATTGGCGCGAGGATTGTACTCGCCATGACCCAACTTGCCATTGGCCGTCGAGCCCCATGTGAACACCTGACCGACGCCGTTGATGGCGAGCGAGTGGTTCTCGTTGCCAGCAATGAAGCGAATGTTCTCGAGGCTCATAATACGAGAGGGTGTGCTCGAGGTCGCTCTGTTGTACTCGACTGGTTTAGGAGCTTGGTATGATGATGATGATGAGGAACGACTCGTGCATGGCGACGTACGATGAACCAAGACCAAGAGCTCCATCACGAGATGAGCCCCATACAAACACTTGGCCCGCGTCTATCAGTCAGTCGCGCATCCATCCATCGGACGCATCAATCAATGGTGCACCATCATGGTTCAGTTCAGTGAGTGATCCTTCCTCCTTCGATTGATTCGATTGATTCGATCAAGAGAGAGAGAGGGAATGACGAACCAGTGAGTAGCATCGTATGCGAGCTCATACAAAGCACCATCCTCACAGGCGCATCGCTCCTGTGCATCGCATGTAAGCAGTGGGTTCATCATGATATGATCTCCTCGCTCCTTCCATCGAGCTCTCGAGCTCAGACTCGGAGCAGAATCACGAACAACATACGAGAGATAGAGCCGCGTTGGACTCGGCAGATCCTTGGTGGTATCGCCCGTGCCGAGACGACCAGCAGAGGCCTTGCCCATGACATAGGGCTCGCCCTCCTCGGACACGAGCACCGTGTGGTTGTCGCCGAGGCCGAGGAAGTACAGCAGAGCGCCCGAGAGCGCCTTCTGTCGCACGACGCGCTCGCCGTCCCATACCAGCAGCGTCGGCTCGGGCGCCTTGGTCGCTTCGCCTTCGACGAGTCGGCGACCTGGTGGGTGAGGGTTAGATGAGAGATGGGGCTCCCGGGAGTGGGAAGGAGAGGGTGAGAGAGAGAGAGAGAGAGGGACCTTTGTGTGGCTGGTTGCCCATGTGAGAGTGGTGGTATCTAGATATTTGGTGGAGGGAGTGGGATGGTTAGGGCTCACAGGGATGGATCTCGATTGAGTCGGTGGATCCGTTGCAGATCCAAGGCGAGTATGTGGAGGGTTGTTTGGTGAGAGGGACGTGATGAGTCAAGAGTTGTTGAGGTGGATGGAGCAGCAGCAGCAGCAGTTGATGGTGGTGTGTAGTGTGTGATGATGATGCGAGTGGTTGAGTGATGGATTGAAGCAGAAGCAGCACCGCGCTCTTGCTCGTAATAAGCTCGCTTGTCATCCCTCTGCTTGTCTCCAAGTCCAACCACACGGCCTCCTTTGACCTGCTCCTTCGTGAGCTCGATCCCTCTGTGAATAGATTCTCGCAGAATCAGACGGTCCTGATCAAGAACATTGAGAGATCCGTGTGATGCAAGATGGTCGATTTTAGTAGCGAGAGGTGCTTGAGGGAGGGGCTCTGCAGTCCTTCTCTGGCGCTATTCTTTGGTTTATCAGTCCTTCCGTCGGGGCAGTGGGTCGCGTCGTATTCTCCTCCAAGAGTGAAGCTGGCGCTTCGTTCCAAGCAGCAGCAGCGATGTCAGTATTTACTTGTACCTACCAACCGAAGTCAGCAGCCGCGCTCACTTTTGGCGCGCCACTGAATCCTCACGTTGTCAAACTCCTCGCGAATGCGTTTGGCAATCTCGAAAAGCTCGCTCTCTGGTGCGCGGTCGCATGGACACATGGCCTCGAGAATATCGCGCCAGCGATCTTGGATGCCACTCTCGGGCATGGTCGTTTGCTGCATGATCCAGCGCATCGAGTATCGGTCATGCACTCGATACAAGAGTGCCGAAGGCTTTGCGTCCGGGTGACGCTCGGTGTCGTCGAGCTCCGTGGCGTAGTTTGGCGGATAGCGTCGCTTGCCTTCCTCGCCGCTCATGTCAAAGTCGATGAGATGCGATTTGACCAGCTGCAGTATTTGCTGCTGCTCTTCGTGCATCGATGCGTCGTCTCGAACTCTCGGCGTCGATACATCAATCGTGTAGTCGTTGCAGAGCACGATGTTGGCGAGTCGGATATCGCCATGGCAGCGCCCCGCGGAATGGAGCTTCGCGAGGTGCTCGATCACATCCGCCAGATGCCTGAGCGTCGGACTGGCAGTGTGAGGCGCGAACGGGTACCGCAAGAACGCAAGGCGCTTCTCGGGGTCCAGGAACTGCACCTCTGCGCCGGGAATGTTGGTGTTCGGTTCGGCGTCTCGCTTCCAAGCTCCCTCGGGCTTGTCGCGATGGTCGAACTCCTTGAACACAACCTTATCACGGACGAGCACCCTCGATTGCTGGCTCATCTCGTTGATCATGAAGGCATGCGGAGCGACTGCCTTGTCGGTGCGAACAAGTTCCGCTCCATGCACCGTGAAGTGCCACAGCAGCCGCAACACCCGATGCAGCGTTGGCAGCCCATTGGCACGCACGAGCGTCGTCTCGGCCAGCTCGGGTGTCGCACCAGGCGATCGCTGATATCGAGCGTATCCTCGAATCGTGAGCTCGATTTTCTCGAGATTGCCGAGGTGGAGCAGCTCGACCGCAAGAACTGGCAGGAACCATTCGTTCGGAACGCGACTCAGGAGGCTCGTCACGCACGCGAACGCCTGAAGCCGTTTGTCTGTGCCGGCCAACGCCGCCTCGATCACGATGAGCGGCACTGCCATTCGTCGCGTCTCCGATCCGTCGGTGTGCTCGTGATAAGCGACCGCCATCAGGTCCGGAATGGTAACGTGACGTTCAGGATTGCTGCTGGTGGTCTCGGGTTGGTGAAGCCACAGCACGTCTGCACAAAAGTGCGTGAGACCCAAGTCAGTGTGTGACGGAGCTGCAACGCACGAGCTCTCTGCACGACGAACCGTTCTCGTTTGTTGGCTGCAAGAATTGCGAGAATACCGCTGCGACAACTGAGGTCGAGAGCAACTCGCTCCTCTCGCAAAGAACGCCACTTTCGTGAGCGAGGAGGAAGGCCTGCAGCATTTTGGTGGCAGCGTTGAAGTCTGGCTCAGCGGGAAAGCGTGCGCTCTTGGCAAAGTCGTGCAACTCCTTCTCGTAGGAGCATCGACAATGGAAGGCCTTCGTGTTACCGTGGAACACATCGAGCAAATGCAAATACAGCGGGTGGCTGATTGCGGGGAGGCTCAGCAGCTTGCGGTCAGCAGTGCTCGTGTCCACCTCGGATGGCCAGATTACCGAAATCTTGTAGCCGAGTGAGACTGTGTTGTTTACAACGAACGAGCATGACGATGACTGTAAGAAGCACGATTGTTGGCATGGTACGACAGCGAAAGACAATCGACGGCAGCGGCATACCAGCTGGTGCTACAATCAAAGAGACCAGGAGTTCATGATAGATGTCTGCGTGGAGGTCGCCGTTGATATCGCAGCGCTGTAGCAGCTCCTTGGTTGCCTCGACGCTCGCAAGGGCCTTCATGAGCTCGCTTCCAGTAACACCGTTGTCACGAAAGCACTGCCATACAGGGTGTTGCCGGAGCGCAGAGAGGTACGCATGGAGGCCTGCTGCGTCGAGCGCAGCAACTTTGTTCTCGGTGAGAGGCTTGCATCCAAAGACAACTGCCCCAGCAAACGGGATCGTCAATACCACCACGAGACGAGCGGGAAATTGGCCGGTCTCGTACTGAAGCGTGGATCGGAAATGACTTCATACAGGTCCAACATATCGCAGCCCAGCTCAGCCGCGAACGCATATTGTGAGCGAGTTGGAGTCGATTGCCGCGCAGCATGGAGGGCCTCCTCGAGGCTGGTGAGGATGGTCGTGTCTGAGCCGACCAAGCGACGGATCTCTGGCTTCGTTGCTACCATCCTCACGAACGTCGCGATATCGTTTTCTGACGCGTCTCGGAGATAGAGCGGAACTGTAACACCACACACAGCAGTGAGTAGCATTGCCAATTACACACATACAGTCGGTCGATTGCTTGGCTCGGTCGTACAGGTAAAGCGCGCGCTCGACGGTCGCGGCTCTGTCCAAGTTCAGACGAGAAGGATCGAGATTCATGAGTAACATCGACCATCACTGTTGAAATATTGGCGTAGCGGCGCATACCACTTGCGACGGCGGCGGCGGCGGCGGCATCGTGTGACGCAGCCATGGGGCGAGCACGTCGTGTAACAGGGTAACAGGTGGCGAGGGCAGCAAGCAACGAGAGTAAAGAGGGAAGGAGCCTCGCTTACACACATCATCTCTCTGCTACACGCTACACGCACACAACATCTCACAGCATCTCTGCTACACGCACTACACGCTACACCACACCAAGCCTTTAACGCAAACGGCACCGTCTCGTTTGCGCTCGATTTCCTTAACGGTTTGCGGCACGGTAGACGGGTGGTGGATCTCGATTGAGTCGGTGGATCCGTTGCAGATCCAAGGCGAGTATGTGGAGGGTTGTTTGGTGAGAGGGATGTGATGAGTCAAGAGTTGTTGAGGTGGATGGAGCAGCAGCAGCAGCAGCAGTTGATGGTGGTGTGTGTAGTGTGTGATGATGCGAGTGGTTGAGTGATGGATTGAAGCAGAAGCAGCACCGCGCTCTTGCTCGTAATAAGCTCGCTTGTCATCCCTCTGCTCGTCTCCAAGTCCAACTACACGGCCTCCTTTGACCCGCTCCTTCGTGACCTCGATCCCTCTGTGAATAGATTCTCGCAGAATCAGACGGTTCTGATCAAGAACATTGAGAGATCCGTGTGATGCAAGATGGTCGATTTTAGTAGCGAGAGGTGCTTGAGGGAGAGGGGCTTTGCAGTCCTTCTTTGGCGCTATTCTTTGGTTTATCAGTCCTTCCGTCGGGGCAGTGGGTCGCGTCGTATTCTCCTCCAAGAGTGAAGCTGGCGCTTCGTTCCAAGCAGCAGCAGCGATGTCAGTATTCACTTGTACCTACCAACCGAAGTCAGCAGCCGCGCTCACTTTTGGCGCGCCACTGAATCCTCACGTTGTCGAACTCCTCGCGAATGCGTTTGGCAATCTCGAAAAGCTCGCTCTCTGGTGCGCGGTCGCATGGACACATGGCCTCGAGGATATCGCGCCAGCGATCTTGGATGCCACTCTCGGGCATGGTCGTTTGCTGCATGATCCAGCGCATCGAGTATCGGTCATGCACTCGATACAAGAGTGCCGAAGGCTGTGCGTCCGGGTGACGCTCGGTGTCGTCGAGCTCCGTGGCGTAGTTTGGCGGATAGCGTCGCTTGCCTTCCTCGCCGCTCATGTCAAAGTCGATGAGATGCGATTTGACCAGCTGCAGTATTTGCCGCTGCTCTTCGTGCATCGATGCGTCGTCTCGAACTCTCGGCGTCGATACATCAATCGTGTAGTCGTTGCAGAGCACGATGTTGGCGAGTCGGATATCGCCATGACAGCGCCCCGCGGAGTGGAGCTTCGCGAGGTGCTCGATCACATCCGCCAGATGCCTGAGCGTCGGACTGGCAGTGTGAGGCGCGAACGGGTACCGCAAGAACGCAAGGCGCTTCTCGGGGTCCAGGAACTGCACCTCTGCGCCGGGAATGTTGGTGTTCGGTTCGGCGTCTCGCTTCCAAGCTCCCTCGGGCTTGTCGCGATGGTCGAACTCCTTGAACACAACCTTATCACGGACGAGCACCCTCGATTGCTGGCTCATCTCGTTGATCATGAAGGCATGCGGAGCGACTGCCTTGTCGGTGCGAACAAGTTCCGCTCCATGCACCGTGAAGTGCCACAGCAGCCGCAACACCCGATGCAGCGTTGGCAGCCCATTGGCACGCACGAGCGTCGTCTCGGCCAGCTCGGGTGTCGCACCAGGCGATCGCTGATATCGAGCGTATCCTCGAATCGTGAGCTCGATTTTCTCGAGATTGCCGAGGTGGAGCAGCTCGACCGCAAGAACTGGCAGGAACCATTCGTTCGGAACGCGACTCAGGAGGCTCGTCACGCACGCGAACGCCTGAAGCCGTTTGTCTGTGCCGGCCAACGCCGCCTCGATCACGATGAGCGGCACTGCCATTCGTCGCGTCTCCGATCCGTCGGTGTGCTCGTGATAAGCGACCGCCATCAGGTCCGGAATGGTAACGTGACGTTCAGGATTGCTGCTGGTGGTCTCGGGTTGGTGAAGCCACAGCACGTCTGCACAAAAGTGCGTGAGACCCAAGTCAGTGTGTGACGGAGCTGCAACGCACGAGCTCTCTGCACGACGAACCGTTCTCGTTTGTTGGCTGCAAGAATTGCGAGAATACCGCTGCGACAACTGAGGTCGAGAGCAACTCGCTCCTCTCGCAAAGAACGCCACTTTCGTGAGCGAGGAGGAAGGCCTGCAGCATTTTGGTGGCAGCGTTGAAGTCTGGCTCAGCGGGAAAGCGTGCGCTCTTGGCAAAGTCGTGCAACTCCTTCTCGTAGGAGCATCGACAATGGAAGGCCTTCGTGTTACCGTGGAACACATCGAGCAAATGCAAATACAGCGGGTGGCTGATTGCGGGGAGGCTCAGCAGCTTGCGGTCAGCAGTGCTCGTGTCCACCTCGGATGGCCAGATTACCGAAATCTTGTAGCCGAGTGAGACTGTGTTGTTTACAACGAACGAGCATGACGATGACTGTAAGAAGCACGATTGTTGGCATGGTACGACAGCGAAAGACAATCGACGGCAGCGGCATACCAGCTGGTGCTACAATCAAAGAGACCAGGAGTTCATGATAGATGTCTGCGTGGAGGTCGCCGTTGATATCGCAGCGCTGTAGCAGCTCCTTGGTTGCCTCGACGCTCGCAAGGGCCTTCATGAGCTCGCTTCCAGTAACACCGTTGTCACGAAAGCACTGCCATACAGGGTGTTGCCGGAGCGCAGAGAGGTACGCATGGAGGCCTGCTGCGTCGAGCGCAGCAACTTTGTTCTCGGTGAGAGGCTTGCATCCAAAGACAACTGCCCCAGCAAACGGGATCGTCAATACCACCACGAGACGAGCGGGAGATTGGCCGGTCTCGTACTGAAGCGTGGATCGGAAATGACTTCATACAGGTCCAACATATCGCGGCCCAGCTCAGCCGCGAACGCAAATTGTGAGCGAGTTGGAGTCGATTGCCGCGCAGCATGGAGGGCCTCCTCGAGCCTGGTGAGGATGGTCGTGTCTGAGCCGACCAAGCGACGGATCTCTGGCTTCGTTGCTGCCATCCTCACGAACGTGGCGATATCGTTTTCTGACGCGTCTCGGAGATAGAGCGGAACTGTAACACCACGCAACAGTGAGTAGCATTGCCAATTACACACATACAGTCGGTCGATTGCTTGGCTCGGTCGTACAGGTAAAGCGCGCGCTCGACGGTCGTGGCTCTGTCCAAGTTCAGACGAGAAGGATCGAGATTCATGAGTAACATCGACCATCACTGTCGAAATATTGGCGTAGCGGCGCATACCACTTGCGACGGCGGCGGCAGCGGCAGCAGCAGCATCGTGTGACGCAGCCATGGGGCGAGCACGTCGTGTAACAGGGTAACAGGTGGCGAGGGCAGCAAGCAACGAGAGTAAAGAGGGAAGGAGCCTCGCTTACACACACCATCTCTCTGCTGCACACACATCATCTCTCACAGCATCTCTGCTACACACACGCACGCTTCACACAGGCACACATCATCTCTGCTGCTACACACGCACAGCATCTCACAGCATCTCTGCTACACACGCGCACCATCTCTCTGCTACACTCGATCTTCTTCACGATCGAGTTCGCTCGCGCTCCAGCGCAGTTGGTTGGTTGGTGGAGCCACTGTTCCCAACGACCAACCTCGCTGGTCCCCCTTGATCGCGACGTGATACCAACTCGTCGCCACTGTCGCAAGGACATCATTGCCCAACGACCGATGCAACACCGCAGCTAGCGCGCTGACGCTCGAGACGAGAGAGAGAGAGAGAGAGATATCAACCATGTTCGAGTCGCTCGTGTGGGGCATCGTGCAGTCCTACGCACACAAGTATCTCAAGGGCTTTCGAGCCGAGGACCTCAAGATCTCCCTCTGGGCCGGTATGAACCCACTCCCCTCTCTATCTATCTATCTATCTATCTATCGATCCTACCTATCTATCTCGTTCGTTCCAACTAGAATGAATGAGTCATGTGCCTCAACACGACTCACACACTCCCAATCCAACCTTGAACAAAATATCATGATACTTTCATCTCTCTCTCTCTCTCTCTGTGGATCGTAGGTAATGCTGTGATTCAAAACATTGAACTCAATACCGAGGAACTCGAAGGTCTCAATCTTCCATTTCACATTCGTCGTGGATTGGTTCGTGAACTACGTG
>Ga0209935_1005669_pt1 | contig 10447 bp, 17 predicted proteins | sample ThiBio_1000_plan_2_FD_183958 | JGI IMG/M metagenome (GOLD analysis project Ga0209935, IMG submission 183958) | Wastewater bioreactor microbial communities from Cape Town, South Africa - Thiocy_cont_1000_plan (SPAdes) | ecosystem: Engineered > Bioreactor > Thiocyanate-remediating >... | reverse complement strand
ATTGATTGATTGATTGATTGATTGATTGATTGATTGATTGATTGATTGATTGATTGATTGATTGATTGATTGATTGATTGATTGATTGATTGATTGATTGATTGATTGATTGATTGATTGATTGTGTTGTATTGTATTGTATTGTATTGTATTTCTTTGATTTGTGTTTGATAGTAGCGAGTAAAGCAAGATGGATGTTGTTGAGGCTCATATTGAAGATGATGGTTGACAACTCGAAACTATTTACAACAAATCAAGAGAATGAGACATCGATCGACTCGATTGAGGAGAAGATATTGACATCGTGTATTGACATCGAACGCGCTGCTGTCCAATCAACCAAACGGATATCCCATCAGCATCATGTCGCTCGCCCTCTCGCCTTCCGACTCGTCGTCGTCATCGTCCGAGAGTCCCGCCACGCCTCGCGATCCGAGAGCCATCTCGTGCTCGTCCTCGTCGATCTCTTCGACGACATTCGAGCGAGGCCACATTGCCTCTCCCTCTTCGCTCGTCGAGCCGACAATGTGCTCGAGACTGCGTGTGCGCGTCGTTGCTCGCAGCTCGCGATTCCAATCGTCCAAGTCCGACTCTGACTCTCCGCCAAGCGACTCATCATCGTCATCATCGTACTCGCCTGCATGGTGCCAGTCGGCTCCGAGACGATGGCGGCCGTCATTGTTGGAATCGTCGGCAGTTCGTCGCCGATGAGTGGTGTCATGAAAGTAAATGTCATCGAGTGTGGCAGCGGCATGAGCGAGGAAGTGCTCGTTGTCGTCGTCGCCATCCGACTCATCACCATCATCGTCATCATCATCGCCATCGTCATCGTCGTCAGTGAAGTGATTGGGTCCTTCATCAAGCATCGTGCCGATGCCAGGGAAGAGAATGTAAGAGATGGCGCGAGTGATCGAGGCTCCGAGGCGAGGCGCACTCTCGAATCGAAACACGAACGGCTTGCGGCCAAAGTTGACCTCGACGATCGCGCATGGATCATCGACTCCGATCGTCGGATACATCGGCTCGTCGATGTACTCGAGTGGAAGTGTCACGGCAATGTCTGTCACCATCCCCAAAATCCCCAAACAAATCATCAATCAACACACAAGCTCACTTGCCAACCCGCTCTTCTCGGAGACCGACCAATCAAGCAGGCCAGCATGTTGCTTGCGGGAGAGTGTGAGAGAACATACCAAGAGGCTCGCCGTTGCGAGTGTAAAACACTTGGTGAGTCCAAAGATTGAACGCACACCCGATCGTGTCTCCTGCTCCAAACTCTGGTCCATACGGCGAGCTCACTGCCTGCCAACATCCAACATCCAACAACACGAACGACACCGAGCAGTGAGCAACCATGCACCGCAACCGCCTTGAGACTCGCGAGTGCAGTGGCTCTGATCGATCGAACCGAACCTCACAAAAGAAGTGGCCGTCGTCGCCGTGGTATCCAAAGCTCCCGCGCCGCCATCCGACCTGCGACGAAGCGAGCGGGAACGATCCATCGGCGAGACCGACCGACACACACGGCGGCAGTCCGAATGGATGGAAGGTCGGAGGCAGCTCGGCGTCGGGCCGCCTCACGATCGACACCTCAAAGTATGCAATGAAGTCCCACTCGACTCGATACTTCCAGCTCGGCGTCTCGAGGCACGATGCCGAGCTCGTCGTGTGATGGCTGTGGCTGTGGAGCTCCTCGGCGGGAATGGCTCGAAGAAAGGCGAACGGCAGAGCGCGTCTCATGGCGAACGCAGGAGGCTCCCATGGTATCGATGCGCGAGCAGCCACATCGTGCGACGTGCGACTCGTTGACGCGATCGTGAATGGCGGCGACACCACTCGGATGCTCGCGTCGTGGATCAAGTACGATGGAAGAAGCACTGTGTCGATTTGTTTCAATGTGCGAGAGTGAGATTGCGTTCAATTTCAATGTGCGAGAGTGAGATTGCGTTCAAGTTCGCTTGATTGGAGGAGTTGGCAGCGAGGCAGTCGAGAGCATCCACACGCACCCATGTCTCGAAAGACACCGCGCCATGTCGCTTGAAAGAAGTTGGTTGGTTGGTGCACTCGAGGAGTCGAAGGTGCCGAGCACGTCTTGCCATGATCGCCAGCACCAACGAGATCGTCGTCGTCGTGGTGATGTTGGTGGCGGCGCTCTTGGTCGTGGTGTTGGAGATGATGATGGCGAGCTCTCGGCGGTCGATCGGTCGCGGTGCCATCGACATTCAAGCGAGAGGCATCGCGAGAGTTGGGAGAGAGTCTCGTGCCGAACGTGTGCTCGAACGACGAGTGCTCGTCGAGGTGTGGAGACAGATCGGTGAGCGACGAGAGTGCCTCGCGTCGACAGCGGAGTCGCTTGAAGACCTTGAGGTCGGTGGTTGCCGACGTGCACCTCGACAACGTGATCGTCATGTTGCCGCTCGCGTGTCGAGAGCCGCTCTCGTGTGATAGCAACTCGAGAGTCGGCTCATCCATCGAGTGAGGTGCATCATCTTCATCATCAGCATCGCCACGATTGTGGACTTGTTGGACATGAATGGTTGGCGATGAGGCAGTGGCGCCAGGGCTGCGAGCGAGCGATTGTCGCCGCAGTTGCTCGTGATGCACTGGCGCCAGCTCGTGCACCGGCACTCGCCATCGAGCCGCGCACAGTCTCTTCCATAGTGTGCCATCATTGGCGAGCGCATAGAAGCGCCTCGATACCAAACAGCACGCGAGTAACGTGCGCCATCCGACGAACGACAACACATGATGCCACAGCTCGGGCGCGAGCACCTGCTCGTACTCGAGCTCGTCCATCACGTGCCGCTCTTGTATCTCGCCCTCTCGCGAGAGCTCGACCCCGAGCTCCATCAAGCGAGCGAGCCTGTTTACCTGTTTATCTGCTTGAGCGAGTGTGAGAGTGTGAGAGCGTGAGAGTGAGAGAGAAGGGTTTGGTGCGGATGGCTGAGAGAGGTTACTGCGAGCGAGCGACAACGACAATGACAATGAGTGAGATCGACACAACGCTCTCAACCCTGACGAGCCAACAACACCGCTGATAATATCTCGCTGATCCGAGCCCATATCCAGTCGTGCGAACTTGGATGGTCTTCTTCAGAAGTTGATATGTTGTTGTTGATGTCGAGAGTGAAGTCTTTACGTTGATTCGAGAGGGCCTGGAGTGATCACGAGCCTCCCTCTCGACAAGTATCTCTCGACAATCATATCTATCAAACTAACCATTCCAACGCAGTCTATACACAATCATCAGGAACTCCTCCTTGGCTCCCTTGCTTGCAACCAATCAGCAACCAATCAGCAACCATCGTCTTCCTCATCAGCAACAACAGCGGGGTCATCATCGTCATCATCGGGCGCCGCGGGTCCATCGCCAAAGGCAGGTGCGGAGCCGAAGAGGTCGTCGCTCGGGCGCGTCAGACCGAGCGGCTGCAGGCGATGCAGCAGACGCGCGACCTCCGGTATGCGAATCGAGCACATCTCGTACTCGATGCACTTGGCGAGCTCCTCTTGCGTGCCGTACTTGACCAGATCGAGCAGCTTGGTGCAGAAGAGGCCCTCGCTCGAACGGCCAAAGTTCTGGTGCTCGCTGCATCGAGGTGTCAGTGCCACGATCGATGATCGAGACGAGAGAAGACACGAGCTTGCGTACGTAGCGAACTGATACCAGGCCTGCTCGGCATCGGCAGGACCCTTGGAGCACATGTGGATGATGACGATATCGCGGCACGACTTGTGCACGTTGTGCGGCTGCTTGAGCTCCTGGTAGTACGGCATCAGGCGCTCGATGGTCTCGATCGCCAGCTGGTAGCTACCCACACCCACTCAATCAGCCTCCTTCGAATGCAGGTCTCTCTCTCTCTTGCGTACTTGTTAATGGACAAGTAGGCACTCACGAGTGCGCGGAAGGGATCGAGCGTGCCGGCGCGGTCCTCGGCCTCGAGACGATCGCACGCGAGCGACAGCAGCTCGATCTTCTTGGCCGACGCCTCGGGCGGCAGCATCGAGGCCGCGAGCGCCAACGTGTCGGCGGCCTTCTGGAAGTCGACCTGCTCGAAGCACCGAGCGGCGGTCTCGAGATGGCTGGCGGCCTCTTCCAACTGGCCGAGCTCCTTGGCCATGAGGCCGGCGTTCTCGAAGGCGCGCGCGGCGCCGAACATCATGTTGCTGCGCTGCTGGTTGGTGGCCTCGGCGAGGAAGGCCGCCTTGGCGAGCTCGTGCTCGCGCGCGGCCTTGTAGCAAGTGGCGGCCTTGCCGTAGGCACGAACAGCACCATCGACGTCGGGCGTCCACTTGAAGAAGCCAGTCGCGAGGCTAGAACGCGAGAGATATCAGGCAATGAGAGAGGAGATATTTCGCAGCGAGATATTTCTCGCGAAGAGTGTGTGGAAGAGAGTGAGCAACGCACCACGAGGCTCCTTCCTTCATCAGCGCATCGCCCTCGAGCTTCTTCGGATGCGACATTTGATGGACACGCTAGAGATTTGTGGCTTGCCGAGAATGGAACTCCACAACGCAACAGTACGCAACGACCGCGACCTCGGAACAGCAGCAGAGGAGGAGGCACTGAGGCGAAGAGCGGAGGGAGACCAAAGAACGAAATTCCTCGAGGCGCTTTTTCTCGCTCGCTCGCTGCATAAGACGCTGAGAGGCGCGAGGCCTGAGGACCGATCCCGCACTCCACGCACACACTGAAATATCTCGCGACACAGAGGCGCCGCAGTGCTCTTGAGCTTTTTGGTTTCGAGTTTTTGTGTTTGTTTGCTGCTGCCCTCGTCCCACGCACACCTCTCTCATCCAACGACCACAACCCACTACTATCCATACACCATGTCGACCTCGAGCTCCTCCCAACCCACGGACTCTACCACTACCACCACGACCTCCTCGACCTCCACGACCTCCACGACGCCGACCACGACGACGGCCGACGCCACGGCGCCGAGCAGCAGCTCGAGCAGCAGCACGTCGGGCAGCCACAAGGTGGCGCAGTCAGCACCGGCGCTGTCGCTCGCTCCCGACGCTGGCTCGGTCGCTGGTCTCGATGGCCTCGGTCTACCGGCCGAGGAGGCTCGTCGTATCCAGGCGCAGATGGCCAACGTCGGCGGCAAGAAGCAGGAGGGCAAGTTCATCGTACGTCGGTCGCGCGCTCTCGGGACCTCGACCTCGACCTCGTTGATATTGATCGCGACGAGCGCCCCGCGTGTGTGCGTGTGCGTGAGCGAGCGTAGATCAACAGGGAGGGTGAGACTGCCACGATCGCAGCGGCCGATATCGTGTCGCGTGCCACGCTCTTCTTCAAGAACTGCACCGACTGCAACTACACGATCAATGGCGAGTGCACCAAGGTCCTCATCGGTACGAGCGAGCGAGCGAGTGAGCGGGAGATATCTCCCCAGAGAGAGCAGCGTTACTATCGATACTGACCATAATGATATCATCGTTATCATCGCTATCATCGTCTTGATTGCAGAGGGATGCAAGAACTCGACCTTCTCGTTCAACGCGCGTATCATCACCGAGATGCTCGAGATCTGGAACTGCCACACTACTCTCGTCACTGTGCGTCGACCTCGCTCTCTCGCTCTCTCCATTCTGACTCACTCACTGACTCACTCATGCTTGTGCTTGTAAAGATCGACACACCAATCAAGACCATCCAAGCCGATACATCGGCCGAGCTCTCGATCACATATCTGCGTCGCGAGCTGATGGACAACATCGTGTGGGCCGGCATCAGCGGCCTCCACGTTACGGTCGGCACCGGAGAACGTTCGTTGCTCGCTCCCTAGCCCTCGCTTGCGCTCGCGCTCGCGCTCGTCGTACTCGTCGTGCGACTCACTCGCGCGTGGGCCTTGAGCAGTGGCCAAGAAGTTCGACACGAGCGTCGAGGAGATGCGCGAGCAACAGCCGGACCTCAACGAGAAGACCGACCAGTATATTGTGCGCTACCTCAAGGGCAAGCTGCAGCAGGAGCTCGTGGTGCGTCTCGCGAATGGCTTCCCGACGACCGACCGCGAGGCCGACGCCTTCGACGAGAAGAAGGCGCGCAACGACAAGCGCTACGAGGACTACATCCGCAAGATGATCAAGGCCAAGGAGGTCGAGAAGGGCCTCGACAAGAGCGCCGGCGGCCCGGGCGACAAGAAGGTGCCGCGCAACGGCCCGTGCCCTTGCGGCTCGGGCAAGAAGTACAAGAAGTGCTGCGGCGCCGCGCTGGCCGAGTCCAAGTGAGAGCGCCACGACCCGTCGAGCGCGAGCGTCGTGCCATGCCATGCCATGCCGTGCCGGCGGCCATTATATCTCCTCTCGAAAAGAATCTATCTACCTATCTATCCATCTACCCACTCATCCATCCGTCTATCCAGCAAGATAGACTGATAGATAGCTGGCGTACCATTCGTGGTATGGTCTATCTATTGGTCTATCATCACCTCCAACCTCTGCACACCCTCTATGCCCAGCCAGATATCCACATCTGCGCCATCCATCCATCCAATATCGCCGTTGTTGTACTCCTCTCCTCCCCAGATTGTCTCAATACACGCCAGCCCCCCTTGGCTCTACATCACCACGTCCGCGCGACAGAGACCGTGACACCGAGACCTAAATCTCTCACGATATTCGGACATCGAGGTCATTGTTGCATAGTTGCTCGCACGCACGCACACCTCTCTCACACGATGCTCGCACGTCTACGAGCCTTGGTGAACCTTCATCACCACCAACCGATCCCCGTGGTGAGGTTGCTCGCCTCGTACGCAAGCTCGAGAAGCTACTCGACCGTCGTAGGCACGGCGGCACACGAGGGCTACGCGTCGCTCGTGCGCCCGGTGCCGAGCATCAAGCTCAACGAGCTGCACGACAACAAGGGCGCCAAGAAGCCCCGCTTGCGCGTCGGTCGTGGTCCTGGCTCAGGCAAAGGCAAGACCTGTGGTCGCGGTCACAAGGGCACGGGTCAGCGTGAGGCCGGCATGCACGCAGGCTTCGAAGGTGGTCAGTTCCCAATGTACCGCCGGGTTCAGAAGTTCGGCTTCAAGAACCTGTACGCACACGAGATATCTAGATATTTCCTCTCGCTTCCTATCTCTCTCTCTCTCTCTCTCTCTCTATCGGGATATCTCTCGATATCTCTCAGGATAGAGATATCTTCCCCCTCTCTAGACCTCTCAAACGAGCTCCATCACTCTCTCAATCGAGATTAGTAACCATAGATCAATCAATGACTTGACGTGCCACTCACTCACCCACTCATCACACACACTAACTCTCCACCCGTGTGGTTGCTTGAGATACATAGGTTCAGGAGGGAATACGCGCCTCTCAATCTCAATCAATTGCAGCACGCCATCGATACCGGTCGTATCGATCCATCGCAACCCATCACGCTCAAGACGCTCAAGGACTCGGGCATCGTGCGTCGCTTCCATGATGGCGTCAAGCTGCTAGCTAACGTACGCCCCTCGCTACAACCCCAACGTGATCTATCGAAAGCTCAATCAAGCTCAATCAATCAATCTCACACGAAAATAGGGTGCTGAGTGGTTCACGACACCTGTACATCTCGAGCTCACGGCAGCATCGAAGGAAGCCAAGGCGGCAGTCGAGAAGGTCGGTGGCAGCATCACGACCGTGTATCTTAGCAAGTTGGGTCTGCGCACAGTGCTGCGCAACGAGCCCGAGGACATTACCATCAACTTTGCCGGTCCGCCGCGCAAGATTGCTGATCGCTTCGATATGAAGCGATACGTGCCACCGCCGAGGAGAGCCGCTGAGCAAGACGCCGTCGCTGCTGAGGCATCGCAGTAGTAATAACGACACAACAACTCGAACCATAACTGACACATATGTGTGTGTGATTGGCGAATATAATACAAACAACCATACACTATACTCTCGATCGATTGCTCGAGGGAGTGGTAGTCACAATCAATGGAGTAGAGTCGTTGGTGGGTGTATTCATACACATGCACGCTGCGAACAGTTCAGCAGCAACAACAATCAATGGCAGCTATCGAATCAAGCGAACCAAACACAATCTCACACTCGCAACCGCTTACGAGGTCATCGACATGGACATGGAGGTCGAGGTCGAGGTCGACGATCCATTGTTGCGGTTGTTGATGATGCGACACTTGCGATGCTTGACGCAGTAGCAGCACGCCCACGACGGCGTGTTGTTGAGCAGATACACGCTGATGCGATGGCCTTCGTGGCACGACGTCGCGCACGTCTTACAAATCCCTACACCAAAGCATTAGCGATCTCACTCGTGCCATCATCATCATCGTGACTGTCTGACGTACAGTTAATCTTACAATCGGCACACGTAAAGTAATCGACCTTGTCGCCCTTCTGATACGTGGCCGTGAAGCACATCTTGGGCTTATCGCTGTATCAATCACTCAATCATCAGCAATCCACCCAGCCACTAATCCAATCTCACTATCTCATGTGATCACTATCTCATGGAAGGTACCTTTCAAGTTGAACCTCACCCTTGAGAGCCAATTCACTTCCTTGCTCGAGCTTGTACTGCACCACCGGACGATTCTCATCGGAAATGAGAACCTCCTGAGCCTCGGCGGCCTCGGGCGACAGATACGGCTTCCGAATGGCAAAGACATTGGTGGCGGTGAACTCGGACGCCATCGGGTTCTGGCTCTCTTGCAACAGACGCAGCAGAATGCGCTTGACGTCGCCGACATTGTCGGTGGTCGAGAGTTGCACACGATCGAAGCGCACGTTGCGCGACGGAATGGTCAACGACACGGTGACCGGCAGATAGGCCGGCGTCGGCGCAAAGTCCAGCATGTACTTGTCGTAGCCCTCGAGCAACAGCGCCACGCTATCGTTGAACGAGCGCTCCATGCTCGAGAGAATCTCGTCGTACTGCGCACGAAGCTTGGCGGATTTCGACTCGTGGCTCTTGCGAATCTCGGCTAACTTGCTTGCCAATGCCTCGGGTTCGTTTGCCTTCGACTCTATACGATCGAGAATCAATCAATCATTCATTCACGTACTCATTCTCTCTTGAACCCAATCTGTTTTTAAGGAGAGGCGCGAGAGCCTGGGCACATACTCTCATGTTTGCGGACACGACGCTCATACTTTTCAGTTCGTTCGCGCATCTTATCAGCATACTCCTTGAGTGTCGTCGATCGAGAGGCCTCATACTTGGTCGATAGTTCCTGTTCCATCATCATCAATAGACGATTCTCTCTCACACACACTCTCTCTCTCTCTCTCTCAGAGCATCATCGACATTCATTCGATTGGGCAACATACTCGATAGTATTCCTCGTACGCCATCAAGCTGCGTTTCATATGTTTGTGGAAGAGCACCTCGATCGGTGACAACTCGGCAGCACCACCGGCACCATCGGTAGCCAACGAGCTGCCGTCATCGATGATGCGTCCACTGCTGGTCAACGACGGCGCAGGCGGCTTGGTCTTGATCAGCTTCTCAAAGTACGCCTTCGACGCAATCTCCTTCTGTTCGTTGACGATCCCTATCATCACCATTCGGTGCGCCCGCCACATTAGAATCTCTCCTATCTCGAGTATTGTGATCATGACGGCCATACCAATGAGCTTGTCGATATGGCGATTACGAAAGAGTTGATCGCGCGTCGTGGCGTTGTTACAGCACGGACATTGGTGCTTGCGATTGATGCACTCGAGAATGCACGGCTCGCAAAAGTTGTGCCCACACGGCGTGATGGTACACTGCTTGATGACACTGAAGCAGATCGGGCAGCAGAGCTCCTCAAAGATCGGACGAAGCTTCACGTCGACCCCGATGATGACCATCACAACAATCACTCAATCAGCACCAGAGCAGGTGATGGCACCACAACACATTGGTTGGTGCCTCTCGCAGTGGAGCTCTGGTCGTACGGGAACACTAAGATTCAAGTCTGGATCTTCAGCTTCATCCATCATGAGAGTCGTAGAGTGAGCGTGGGAGTGAGCGTGGGAGTGGTAGTACAAGGATATCGATGGCAAGGCGAGAGAGTGTGGTTGTGGTGCGTGATGTGGTGTAAAGAAGCAGAACAGCAACAGAAGCCTCTCTTCTCTCCTCTTCTCTCGCTGAGGCACCGAGCGCTTTTCGTTGAATGGTAGCAAGAAGCTCCAATTCCATCATACCACCTTCCTCTTCTTCTACTCCCTCTCTCGTATGGATAGAATCGTCGTGTATTCACGCCATTGGCGCCTTAAATTAAACAGGAGAGCGAGGAGAGACAGATAAGAACGGTCAGGAGAGAGGGGGAGAGTAACAGAACAAGTACCGGAGGCATTGAATGGATTGGATAGACTGAAGAAGAAGAGTTTGCTGTTGATCAGAAGACATGTAAGAAATGAAAACGACAATCAGTATTCGACATTCTAGCAACAACAACAAACAACAACAACTCCATCAACAACTCCAGCAAAGTAGAGAGAGAGA
>Ga0209935_1005667_pt1 | contig 10452 bp, 12 predicted proteins | sample ThiBio_1000_plan_2_FD_183958 | JGI IMG/M metagenome (GOLD analysis project Ga0209935, IMG submission 183958) | Wastewater bioreactor microbial communities from Cape Town, South Africa - Thiocy_cont_1000_plan (SPAdes) | ecosystem: Engineered > Bioreactor > Thiocyanate-remediating >... | reverse complement strand
AAAAACCTCCCTCTAGGACTGAATATGGTTCTTTCAGCCTCAAATGTTGGCTTTATCCTCTACTACTCCGCAGGGATAGGGTATCAAATCGACGGCAGCGAAAGCCTGAAGCAACTCGTCCTTGCCGCAGCTGATACTTTAGTGTCGCTGTATAATCCTAATGTAGGATGTATTGAGACCAACCCAGCCGGAGGCGCTTTCGGATCTCCTTTTCCGGTCGCAGTAGATACGCTGATGACTCTCGACCTCCTTTTCATAGCAGCCAACCTCACAGGTAACTAGCTTGACCCATAATATCTTTTCCTAACCTATTCTTGTAGGGAACTCAACTTACTATGACATTGCCGTCAGCCATCTTGATAGGGTGAGAATTTCCTTTTCTTCTAAATTAGAAGCTGAGTTTCAATCCTTAAAAGACGCTCACCACACTTGTGTTATCTCGGCCATGGTTGGGTGCAGCCGCTTGGCATGTTGCCAATTTCAATCCGTCCACAGGGGAGGTAGTTTCTGTATCCAATCTGCCGCAAGTAAGACGGTTCCCTTTCCTTCCATCAAATCTCAACATTTTAGGGAGCAAATAATTCTGATGGTTGTTGGAGTCGCGGCGAGGCTTGGACTCTCTATGGCTACACTCTGGCCTATGGTAGGACTGGCAACACGACTTACCTCGAAGCCGCCCATGTAACTTTCATCAAAAATAAGTCTTGAAAAAAAAAAAATAATTATTGAATTCATACTAACCTAATAGGCAGTAGCTAATTATTTCCTTGACCATTTGCAATCCCATCAAGTTCCTTTATGGGACTTCTCCGCCCCAAGCAGTACTGTATTCTCTTGCATGCTTCTCTGCTATCTTGTACTAACGCATTTAAAGGTGACCCGATAGATACCTCTGCCTCGGCTGTGGTTGCGAGCGCGTTAGTGGAGCTGTCTACTTTTGTTGATCCTTCCACAGGTGCTTCGTCTCTCCCTTATCTCTCGCTCTCGCTCTCTCTCTCTCTCTCTCTCTCTCTCTCTCTCTCTCCCTCTCTCTCTCTCTCTCTCTCTCTCTCTCTCTCTCTCTCTCTCTCTCTCTCTCTCTATCTCACGCTCTCTTCTCTCGCTCTCTCACTCTCTCCCTTCTCTCGCTCTCTCTTTCACTCCTCTCTCTTATTTATAAATATTGTGAGCTCACACCATAACAGGATCTGCCCTTCTGGCTTCCGCCGGTTCGATTCTTAATAACTTATCGACATGGTATCTCTTAAACCCAAAAAGCCCTTGTGGCCTCTTGAATGGCACATGTAAGTCCTTCCTGTTCTCGTAGCGTTTTATAAGCCTAACTTTAGTCTTGTAGTTGTGATGACTCCCCAAGAAGTTGGTGTAGGGGTTCCTCTTAGCTTTGGCGATTACTTTTTTGTTGAGGCACTTGTGCGCTACGCGAACCACACTGCCAACAACATGCCCTCATCAACCACAACCTCATTAGCCAGTTCCGTTATTACGCCATCCCCAATCAAGTTGGCTTTCCTCAAGAGCCTCGAAGAAAGATAAGGAGTTATTAGATGGAGTCATCTTAAAGAGAAAAAACGAGCTCTATCTTTCCCTTTGCTGTCTCCTTATCTCAATTTGAGGAAAGACCAGTGAAGCTTTTGGAGGTAACGAATATCGCCGGACTATTCCGCATGTCTAAGTCGTGAACTGGTTTAGTAACATGTTTTAGGCGATTTCCAGATATCGACTTATATCCGTAAATCCAAAAATCTTCAGTAATACCAGCGGGAAGCGAGAATGGAGAGATAGTCATTTCTCAGGGAGAAATCGTTGCGCCGCTTAGTACTCAGCCGCTCCCTTGTATTTTAAATTTTAACTATTTACTCTGAACCTTTTTCTATTGGCTTGCTGGTGCTTCTCTGTGCCGAAGATCTCGGCCTTACCGCCGTGTTACATATCTATTGTATCCGACAACAGCGCAAATGCCAAGTCAATTTTGTCGATGAGTTTTACTCCAAATTGAATGACTCCTTAATTTCGATCCAAAAAATGCCCCGACTTGACAAAAAATGTTTAATTTAAGATATTCAAATTCACCAAGCACATGCCAACCCTGACTTTCGCCACCGCAACGGCTTCGATTTACTGAAATTGAGGACAACTTTCAGTTACAAATACTCTCAGAAACTGACAGTCTTTTTAACGCTTACAGACTCCGCAAGAACACAACACACCGCGGTTCCTTTACGCACACAAACACAACCTACCATGAGGGCTGCGGGCTTCGTAGTTTTCCTACTTCTCTCCTCCTTCGTCTTTGACAGCTATGCCTACTTCCGCTTGCCTCGTATGGGGGAGAGCTCCGAGGAGTACATGAACAGCTTCCAAGAGTACCGCGACGCCGTAGACAGGCATAAACAAGCTAAGGAAGAAGCGAAAAGGAGGTCGGGTCCTCTTGCTCGGTCTAACGGCAATGGAAATGGTAACGGGAACGGCGATGGCAATAGCAACAACGGCAACGGCAATGGGAACGGAAACGGCGATCATGGCCACGGAGACGGTGACGGTGGCAACTCGTTCCACCATTGCAGCCACAAAGTGATGGCCGAGCGCTCACAGATGTATATTAACGGCCAGCCTCTCTCCCCCAACGGCTGGACCGAATTCTTCACCTACCTTCACCCGGACGTAATCCTCTCCTCTAATCTGATCGACGCACCCGCGGGAGTCGGGAAAGCCGCTATCGAGAATCTCTTGTTGGCGATCAACACCCAGTACCAAAACATCACCGCTATCCTTGAGCAACCGAAAAACACCTTCGGCAACAACTCGATCGTCTCTCTGTTGAGCAAATCTCAAGGCAGCATCCGCGTCGGAGTTCAATACAACATCACGATTTACCAAGAGATGACCTTCTCGCCCCCGCCCGATTGTCTTGTCACCAGCATCTTCGAGTTCGCGGATTCCGGCAAGACTGCGGAAACCCTTTCTCTTGAGTTCTCCTCCGACCCCTGTGCGTTGACTTGCGAAAGGATCAAGTGGATCTGCGGATCTTACATGCCCAACTTCGGCACCCAGGACAACAACTGCATGTTGCTTTGGAAGGGAACGCCCGCCTACAGAAAGAACGATACTGCAATGAACGACGATCTTCAACTTCTTGGCGGCCGAACTCTCACCTGCGCCAACACAGTCTTGAGCACCATCCAGAACGCTGGCGCGGCGCTTCCTGCAGCCGAAGTTCAATACCTGTGCTCGCTGTTAGGCGGGCCGGTTACGGGACTTCCTGGCTGCTGGTAAAGCTGTTCGAATATTTTACTCTTTGTAAGAGAAACTTGTACAAAAACCGGTGTGTATTCTAAAAAATATTTTTCCCATTCCAAATAAGGTGTCCATCATCATTGGTATTACAAAATAGGATAATAATTCATCGCTCAACTAATAGCATTTGGCCTTGGTAGTTTTGGTTCAACAACTACATGGGCTCTGAATGTTGTTGGCGCTCTCCTCCATCTTTTCAATTGCCCAAATCATTTCCTTCTGAGAAGATAACCAAGAATTCAGTCTCGTTGTCAATGACACCGTTGAGATTGCTTATCATCTTCTTGAACTCGTGAGATCCAGCGTCCCGTTATGGTCAAGATCATATCTCCGAAACTCCGATTGCGTTGTTCGCCGTCCTCCATTGTCAAGCCACTCAAGTTGCGGGTTTCGAAAGTAGGAAGGGTTGACTGTAAGGGTGCCTCGGTATTTTCGTCGTCATGATGTTCATGTTCATGACCTCGTTCACCCACAACATCTTGTGTTGTTGTTCGCCAAATCCTTCAGAGTAATTTCCTCGCAATTGAAAGAGTTGCTTGAAATGCGGCTTGCAGTAATACCTTCCTCTCCCTATGAATTCAACAATGAGTGAAATATAAAATCGTCAAGGCGGCACAGGTACCTTTCACCATTTAAAAAAAAAAAAAAACAGATCCATAAAAAATCATCACCTGATTTAAGGTAACCGCGACTTACCAAGTTTGAGTTGCCCTTTACAGTGCACGCATCGAAAACAACCGCGATGAAACACATTAGTATCAGTCTTCAGCATTTCCATCTCATAGATAGTCTTCGAGCACGCGTGGCATTTCTGGTGCGACATCTCGTAGTTGCTTTCTTGTTCTTGTCAAGGCTATCACACCTCGTTTACGTCTCGGCTACAAAAAAGGTAAGAGTTATAATTCCGTTTTCCCTATTTTGGAATCCGCTTGCCTCCTTTCTTGTGCTTTCTGACGATGTCGTGATGAAGATCAGGTGGGGGAGAGATGAGGGACCTGTTAGGTTCGCGTCGCGCTGTGCGCGCAACGTTGTCTTTGCTTTTGTTGTCGGCGTTGTGGTCTATATGAGACTTACACGTCTGCAGCTAGTGGCGAATCAACAGTCGCGACCTCAACGACCTCCTGGCATCATTGTGATCACAGGAGGGATGGGAAACATCGGAAGAGCTCTCACTCGCCAATTGGTGGCCGAGGGGTGGAGGGTGAGAGTGTTGGATTTGCCTTACCTTCACCACTCTGAACCACTCCTTCATCTGCCCGAAGCCTTCTCACCACCTCCAAACCATTCAACATCAACCAACTATGAAGGGTTTCAATATTTTGAGGGTGATGTGAGGAATGTGACCCATTTGAGGAGGCTGCTTACCTCGGGTGATGACGTCATCGCAGGGGTTGTTCATCTGGGGGGATTCACTCAAGCGACCAAATGTGAACTCTCGCCTCAACTCTGTTCAGATGTGAATCTCGACGGGACTAGAAACATCTTAGACATTTTGCAAGAGAGGTCGTTATCGCCATGGATACTTTATGCGTCATCCTATGAGGTTTATAAATGTTGTTGGTAGTAGTTAGGCTGACCTTCAACTTGGCCGACTAAAAGGTATCGAGCTATGAGACTTCACGATCGCGAGTGAGCGCCTTTGCCTCGATCACTTGGAAGGTTGAACAATTGTTGAAGGAAAGATGCACAGGTAAAGTCTTCACCTTGCAAATAGGTAATTTCGTTTCGCGAGATAATCCCTTCCGTTTAATTGGGGTTGAGATTTTTTTTCTTTTCAAAAAGGAAACAGAGTATCTCACATGATCATGAGGTTATCCAGTGTTTATGGGGAGTTTGAAGGCGAGACTCGAACACGATTAATTCCTCATTTGGTTTTGGATGCCCTTCGAGATACTCAAGTGTTTGTTTCTGGTCCAAATCGGGAACTTGATTTTGTTCATATGAGCGATGTGATATCAGCAATGATGAAAGGGATCAGGTACCATTGCTACCTCTCTGATTATTTCGCTTTAATTTTACTCATCGGCACATTAGTGTGTTGGAAGCGGCTGCCGCAGAAGGCAAGATTCGCTGTGAAGGCGAGAGACCGTTGGAAATCGGATCCGGGGAGGCAAAAAGCATCAAACAGTTGGTGAAGACAATATTTTCTCTCATCCCAACGTCGTTATCTCGCGTGGTCCTTCTTCCCGCGATGAATCCTTCCGCCTCATACAATCGCGCAAACCTTGGAAAGGCGAAATCAGTGTTGAATTGGGAACCAAAGGTTACTCTGGTTGAGGGATTGAAGAAATACATCGAGGATATTCAACAAAGAACCATCGCCGCCCTTCAACATCGCGCCTTCGTTCTCTGTCCTTCTCCCTTCCGAGAAAAGGAAGAAAGAGAAGGATGGAGTGTTTCGAGGCTTGCCTACTGGCGCGAAAGTATCAAAGCGCGACTATCATCATTACAGGTATCTTCCATCATTTATGACGTTTGCTCGCCTAATGCGTGTTACCATAGCGCACTCGGTGCAAAGAGCCTTTCAACATGCCTGGAGATTTTTCAGATTATTTATCTTACAAAGCGCCGCCTCCAATTTGCCGTAACAACGCAAACCTAACAGGCGAAGTTCAGGTACGTAGCTGATATTGCACCTCAAATCTATGTCTTACAAATGTTTTTGGCAGGTTCACTACTGCAACAAGTTAGAACAAGCGATCACCTTCGCGCGGAGTGGATTTGTACACTACATCTCACACGCCAAAGAAACTTGTGGCCCAGATGCGACATTACTCGATCTTCCCATTTGTGAATATGATTGTGGTCTTCCAACAATTTGCCTGCTGACCGGAAGGTATGCACCGTTCTATCAGATGATTTTTAAAACAGATTAACAAAAATCTTCAGGTGCAGATGTTTGAATTATCATCGATGTGTTCTTGAAAGAAGGCTGTATCCACTTTCCGAACTCATCAAAGAACACAATTCGAGTTTCCCACCAAACGGCTTGAGTAATTTCCATGACGACGCAGTGGCTCCATCGCTCAAATCTTTGCTGCCTTTCTTGATGACACCTTTTGGTCGGGCAGTCACCAGTCCTCAAGACCTGTTTTTGCTACCTACTATCTTGGAGCCACCTCATCCAGACAAGTAATGGCATAGCTTCTACTTTCTTCGCGTCTATCCATATTAACTACATACTTGCATTAGTTGTGGTTGGCGCGCTGAAAATGAAGGCTTTGCCGCAAGCAAAAGATATGCAGAAAGCCTCCAAACTAGAAAGGTCAGTATCCCTTTCTCCCCCCAACAAGGCCTTTTCTGAGAAAATGTTAATGTATTTAAAGGTAGCCGATGCATCGCAAGCGGAGATGTTTTATATTTTGTACTACCATATCTGTGATGAGCAGCAGCCAACCAAGCATCAAGAGTGGGTAGATAACCGGACCGCAATAGCGAAATCGCCGTTCACGCCAAAAGTTTGGTCGGCAATGCATGATAGGGGAGCTTGTTTTCACTTTTCTTGGACTGTTGGTATGTAACTTGAGTATTTTTAAATAAACTAAACTTTTTTTGTTTTTAGAGGAATTGAGGGGAAATAATCGCGATACAATAATCCCAATTTGGGCACGACCACATCACTACGTTTTGCAAGCCAATGGCGATGCAGATACAAATTGCTATGATCCTCTTCGCACCATCGTAGTACCCCCATAGTAAGTTCCCCAATGTGTAGTAGTTTAATATTAATATTCCTTTTTCTGGTGGGGTTCTAACTTCTCCTTTTTTAGCCTCCCAGAATCACAGGCCGTCCTGAATTCAAAACCAGAAAATTCGCTCCCAATGGCGCAACGAGGATTGCAAGTCTTTTTCGCGGGAACGGCTTGGTTGGGACGCAACACATACACCTGCCCACAACAATATCAATATCCGACCACCACCTTTATAAGTATGAACCGAGTTGCCAATTACACCAACTACCTCCTCAACTCCCGATTCTGCCTCTCCCCACCAGGTACTACTCACCACCCCAAATATGGAAATATTTTCTTACCTAATTTTGATAATATATGTTAGGAACTGCAGGATGGTCTTTTCGATTCTTCGGCGCTATTGGACAGGGCTGTGTGCCTGTGTGGCCAACAGCGCACTCCATCCCACCTTTCGCCTCCTTTTTGGATTACACATATTTCACATTCTTCATGCGGCCAATCGACATCAAGATTCTTGAACAACTTTTGTATTCTGTTCCTATGTCGGTAAGTCTCCATACCCTTTTCCGCTTCTCCCCTTCTTACTTTTATTCCTATTTTGGCAAAAAGGAGTTGGATGAAATGCAATTGGCTCTTAAAATTGTGACGTTAATTTACAACATTTCCTCTCCCGACTTGAATCGCTGGAGTGCCACCGATTTGGGGCTTCGACAACTTTACACTCTGGTTCGATCCCAAGATAAATCAACCCTTTGATTGGCTGCGTCTTTGGAGCCGATGAATTCAAATACGCCTGTGGCTTTTCGGGAGACGCGATATACAGTAGCCCTGAAGCTTCGAGGCTGCGACGCGCTGTTGAACACAATTCGAGTTTCCCACCAAATGGCTTGAATACTTTCCATGACGACGTGGTAGCTCCATCGCTCAAATCTTTGCTGCCTTTCTTGATGACACCTTTTGGTCGGGCAGTCACCAGTCCCCAAAATCTGTTTTTGCGGCCAACCATCTTACACCCGGCTCATCGCGGAGAGTACGTCATATTTCTTTGACTTTTTTGTAAAAAAAGCCTTTTGACACTTTTCTCCTATTACCTACTACTAGTTGCCATTGACGTGCTAATTTAGAAGGCTTTGGCGCGAGTAACAGATTTAGGGCTAGCCTCGATACCATTAAGGTATACCTCGTTTTTCAAAATTCTTCGAAAATGTTAATTGAAATCTATGAAGGTAGCCGATGCTTCACAAGCGGAGATGTATTATATTATGTACTACCATATCTGTGATGAGCACCTAGCGGTATATCAAGAGTGTGTGGATAACAGAACAACTACACCATCCACGGTGAAAGTATGGCCAGCGATGCATGACAGAGGACCTTGCTTGTATTTTGCTTGGAGTGTAGGTATGTAACTGTCCTACCTTTACAATTTGTTGTTATTGGATTTTAAACTTTTCTGTTTTTTAGACGAATTGAGGCGAGGTAATCGAGATGAAGTAATCCCGATTTGGGCACGACCAGATCACTACATTTTGCAAGCCAATGGTGATGCAGACTCAAATTGCTATGACCCGCTTCGCACCATTGTTGTACCCCCAAAGTACGTCGTCCTAACTTTCCTATTTATTCCTTATTTAACGTCGAGTTATTTGATTTTCCTTGTTCAACAGTTAAAACATACTGTCTTCTCCTTATTTAGTCTTCGAGAGCCAGAGGTTAAGAAACTTTCACCCGAACTTTACCGTCCAATGGCAAGGAAGGGTTTCCCAATTACACCAAAGCAATCCTCAACTCCCGATTCTGCTTCGCTCCACCAGGTAAGGCTAAAACTCCTAAATAAGGAAATAATGAAGAATTTCCTAATATATCAAATGGGATGTAGGTGTGGCTGGATGGTCTTTTCGATTCTTCACTGCCATTGCGCATGGCTGTGTGCTTGTTTTTCCAACAGCTCATACCATCCCACCATTTGTTTCCTTTTTGAATTACACATATTTTACAATCTTCATGCGGCCGATTGACAGCAAGGGGCAGGAACAACTTTTATATTCTGGTCCTCTTTCGATAAGTTTATAATACCCCTTAAGCTTCGCTTCCTCCCCTTCTCATTTTTATTCTTATTTTGGCGAAAAGGAGTTTGATGAAATGCAATTGGCTCTTAAAATTGTGACTCAAGCGCTTTACAATTCATCCTCTCCTGTATTGGGTAGGTGGACTCCCAACGAGCCATTACACCTTGGTTAAATCCCAAGATCATTCAACCCTTTGATTCGCTGTGTCTTTGGAGATGATGAAGTGCAGTCTTTGGAGATGATGAAGTGCAAGGCATACGCCCACCTTCTCTCCGACAACTACTCACCACCTACACCATACATACGCAATGTGCACCTATAAAACTTGTATCAGAGGGTGAACCAGCCAATGGATTTGGACAATTTGTTGTGCAATCATTATGCAGTTGCTGATCCCGCACTGAAGAAACTGAGCTTATTCTGCAATGGTGGGCGACATGACGGCAACCACTGGCGGTGGATTGCGCGCAATAGGAGAAGATACAGTCTGTAGACCCTTTTGCATGCAAATCATCTAATCTTATGAACAACTATCCGGTTCCGTAATAATAATAATATATTTTACGTAAGGTGATACTTACCTTTTTTTATACCTGAAGTCAAAGCTAGCATTGCTTTTTGTATAATTGTGGACTATTCGTTTTCTGGTTCCAGACTTGATACACACATGCAGCAGCTCCGACGACTCATTCTTTCTGCCCTTCTACCATCAAGCCGGGCTATTTGGGTTGGGGGTCTTTTCAGTCTTCTCATCATCCTCGCAGTGCCTTCAAATGGGCAAAGCTGTGGGACAGTAACAACAAACTTATGCCGCCCTTTTGTCCCACGTAATCCCCTTGTCACTTCAATGCTTTTCGCGACCTAACAAAGCGACTCGTAGCGGGAACTGTGGTCTATGTGCCTCCAGGCTTGACCATGTCGATCGTACAGGACTCGGCAAGTAAACTCGTGAGTCTATTGAACGTACCCCACAGCGCTACAAGTTTGCCCGAACCATGTAGAACCTACGGCTTACAACTCATATGTGGTACTTGGCTTAGGCCTTGCCTAACAGTCAATAACGGTAAAGGATTTTTGACACCTTCAGACTTCTACGCCGGATTGTTGTTTACATTCGTCCCCTACCCAGTCAGTTTGCCGATCCCGGAAGAACTTTGCCTCGACACAAGCTGTAATTTTATTCGTTTTTTTCCTTTACCCACCCTTCCTCTATTTCAGATGACGCGTGTGTTGGGCCTGTGGCGAAGTTGGGGTTTGCTGTGGGTAACGTCTACCCCCTGTCTTCGTGACCTAGTTTAGTTTAGTTCACAGGTTTAATTTCTAAATTTAATTGATCACTTTAGGAGTTGGGGTATATTTCCCGCCGGGGACCAGCAGCCCATTAAATTGTAGCTCGG
>Ga0209935_1005666_pt1 | contig 10453 bp, 7 predicted proteins | sample ThiBio_1000_plan_2_FD_183958 | JGI IMG/M metagenome (GOLD analysis project Ga0209935, IMG submission 183958) | Wastewater bioreactor microbial communities from Cape Town, South Africa - Thiocy_cont_1000_plan (SPAdes) | ecosystem: Engineered > Bioreactor > Thiocyanate-remediating >... | reverse complement strand
AAGAAGAAGAAGAAGAAGAAGAAGAAGAAGAAGAAGAAGAAGAAGAAGAAGAAGAAGAAGAAGAAGAAGAAGAAGAAGAAGAAGAAGAAGAAGAAGAAAGAAGACTAACCATCTTCACCAGGTACTGTAGGACAAGGAGTCATGCAAATCCTATCAAGCACCAACTTCCTTCGTTTCAATTGCACTCGGTTTTTAAGAACCTCATTTGTGTATCCTAAAGCATTTGATTGAGAAAATTGATGAAAGGATTGAGACGTTGACTTACCAACAAAACGGATCTGCGAAGGAGTCAGCACTCCTTCACCCTTCGCAGAACGGGTCTCAGCAAAGTAGTTGAGAGCAGCCTCAGATGTGTCGAGCAAGCCAATTTTGAGCAAGAAGGCGGATACAATTGTCCCGGTTCTCCCTCTCCCTGCCAGACAATGAACCACGGCAACATTTTCGGGATCTTCCTCGACATATTGTTTCATAGCGTCGATAATGCGCAAAATGAATTCAAGAGGACAAGTTGAATGGTCGGGCCATCCATAGTCGTACACTCGATTGTGAAATTTTGTATAGTCGTACACCTCGCCACTCAAATTGAAGATCATGAAATGGGTTGCATGATATTCATCGAGAAACCTTGCTACCTCTGTATCAGATTGTTATTAGCGCAAACGCGTCGTTAATTTACTTACCTTCGTCGTTATTTCGCCAAACTTTGTCGAGCCCCTTGCCAGGTAAGGCCTAAAAAGTGGAATTGAAGAGAGAAAATAGCAAAATGTTAATAATTTTGTCTGTATTTTTAGATTTTAATCAACGCACCATCGCTATTACGCGTTCTGTTATGTAGGTGAGATCGAGATCATACTTGTCGTTTTGAAAGCGATATTTGTCCTTCGAGACCGCTTTCCGTCCTTTACCCCCAAGGACAGCATTCACAGCCTTCCCAACAACATGCATGTTTGTGCTGTTGGTGTTTCGTCACGCACCAGCAGCAAGCAAAAAAAGATGGCTTTGTTTGCTTTCAAAACGGATACGGAATTTCAGGTTCCGCTCCCACAATTTGCCAGAGCGCAAGTAGGGCAAAAAAACCGCGCTTTCCCCCAACAGTCCGCCCAGTTTTGGCAAGTATCACGCTGTAGCACTTTGGTGCCGTTACACTATCCGCAAAAACTTCGTAAACAAACGCACTGGATATGCAATACAGGGAACTGGTGCTCGTCTTCTCAACGCCTGAAATTGAGGCAGGAGAGTCGGTCCCAAGATCCCTCCTACTTGTACCGGGCTTTTCTTCGCAGACAAAGTTTTCTTGGCGTTTTCCCGCCTTGGTGGTCCCTTCAATTTCCCTGCGCAGGCTGTTGTAGAGAAGGCAGCAGCTCTCCGCACTCCCTCTCTAACCGAACCCATGCAGCATAAAGAAGAGGGTGTTAATTCACCTCGCAAACAGGTGAAATATGTCCTTGTGACCGGAGGTGTTTTGAGCGGGTTGGGAAAGGGTATCATTTCAAGCAGTACCGGAATGATCTTGAGCGCGTACGTCCAAGAATGAGAATAAAGATGTGTTTTAAGATGTTCTCTTCAGATTGGGCTTCAATGTTACCGCGATAAAGGTGAGTTAAGGTTTTTACGACAACTCCGGTGTAACGGATATTCTGTAGATCGATCCTTATCTCAATGTTGATGCGGGTATTGTATTGCCGGCAATGAGTCTTTTGATGATTTACCCAACAAAGGTACCATGAGTCCTTTTGAACATGGGGAGGTATTTGTGCTGGATGATGGCGGAGAAGCTGATCTCGATCTTGGTAACCATTAATTTTCTACAATTTTCACTAATACTAACGGCTGGTAGGAAATTATGAGCGTTTTATGAATGTCACTCTTGGTCGGGACAACAATATCACCACAGGCAAAATCTATAGTCAAGTGATCAGCAAGGTGAGCATCTAGCTCCGTCATTCGCAAATAGCTAATTCATATTTAGGAACGGAGAGGAGATTACTTGGTAAGCTTTGAAATTTACTCCGAACGATCATTTATGCTCGCTCTAGGGTAAGACTGTGCAGGTAGTTCCTCACATTACGGACGCGATTCAAGAGTGGATAGGGGTACGTGATATCTTTGACATATATAAAACGTTTTCTCATTCATGATCAGCGCGTGGCGGCAATAAATGTTAGCGGCGGCAAAGAGCCACCAGACATCTGCATCATGGAACTGGGTGGCACAGGTAAGATGCCTTCAATACAAGTGCGGGATTCTAATCGTGATACCAGTGGGTGATATCGAGCAAGGCCCTTTTATTGAAGCGTTGCGTCAATTTCAATTCCACGTCGGTGCAGGTATGTACTGTGATACATGATATGACGTACATGACACTTCCCTTCCTTAATAGAAAACTTCTGCAACATTCATGTCAGTCTAGTGCCTATTGTTGGGGCGGTTGGCGAACACAAAACCAAGCCCACGCAAGCCAGCGTTCGCGAGCTGCGCGCATTGGGTCTCTCGCCTGATATTATCGTTTGCAGGAGCGGCAAGGAGGTTCAAACGGACGTCCGAGCCAAGATTGCCCTGTTCTGTAACGTACTGCCAGAACAAGTGGTCTCCGTGCACGACGTTTCGAATTTGTATCGCGTGCCTCTGCTCTTGCAGTCCCAAGGTATGTTTTTTTGACTTTCGCCTTTGTTATAAAAGTATTCATTGAAGTCCCTTGTTATAGGTGTCCCTGCGCAGATCCTGAAGAAGTTGAAGATCGATGTTTCGCTCGATGAGACTCTTCTTACGCCTTGGCGTTTCCTTGCCGATCAAGTGGACAATATGGCCAAGGATTCAGTACCCACTGGTAGGTGTTCTATATTGAACAATTTAGAATATAATGAGTGATTTCATTGAGTGCGCATTGTGATGGTTGGAAAGTATACCGATCTGGGTGATGCCTATCTCTCTGTGACACGGGTACGCTTTTTGGGAGGACAAGTGTATTTTCTAACATAGCTTTTGAAGGCATTACAACACGCTGCTATCCACGCTGAGAGGCGTCTGATTTTGGATTGGATTGAATCCTCCTTCTTAGAACCCCAGGTAAATAAGCTTTGCTATAAGACACGCTGTATGTAATATTATATGGATAGCACGAGCAAGAGCATAAGGAGCAGTTTGACGATTCCTGGGCTAAGCTGAGAGGCGCTGATGGGATACTTGTCCCGGGAGGCTTTGGCGACCGAGGCACAGAAGGAAAGGTTCTCGCAGCCAACTACGCCCGCATCAACAAGAAGCCGTATTTGGGAATCTGCCTTGGGCTTCAAATTGCAGTCATCGAGTTTGCAAGGAACGTGCTTGGGTTGGCAGATGCAAACTCCACCGAGTTCAACCCGGAGACAAAGAACGATGTTGTAATATTCATGCCCGAGGGTTCGAAGGAGATCATGGGAGCAACCATGCGTTTAGGTATGCACGCTTGTTACTTATTTACTGCACTTTGTCTCTGTTGTTGACATTGTAAAACTTTCTATTTCCTATCATCATTTAAGGCCAACGACGTACCACCTTTGTGGATACTGATAGCGTCGCTCGCCGTCTATACCACGGTGTAGAGTTCGTTGACGAGCGACACAGACACAGGTATTACTTGTTGCATAGCTAGAGTTCCGCGAATTCTCGCTTACATACTTGCGTAGGTATGAAGTGAACCCGAAATATATTCCCGCGTTCGAAATGGCAGGAATGCGATTCGTTGGGTTTGGCGATAGCGGCTTGCGTGCCGAGATCGTTGAGCTGTCAAATCATCCCTTCTTCCTCGGCACACAGTACGGTTCCCCTCTTCTTATTCTTTTTCTTTGTTGAATGAGGTATTGGTGGCATCCCTTTAATATTTCCCCCTCTTTGTTAGATATCACCCCGAGTTTCTCAGTCGTCCGCGGCGACCATCCCCTCCCTTCGTTGGGTTGATTCTAGCCTCGGCTGTATGCCCTTTCCCTCTAACAACAATAACTTTACGCTCGATAATCCCTAACTTTAACATTCTTGCAGGGACTGCTGGAAGGTTGGCTGGCCCTGCAGGCCAAGGAACACAAGAAATAAGGAAAAGATAGCAAAAGGCTATTTGTGTCTTTATTTATTTATTACTTGATAAACGTATTAAGAAGGGTAATTCTATTTACACCCAGTTGATGATGCATTAAGGTTCCCCTCCCTTCTACAAATATCGAATTGATATACAAATTATTGAGATAAAAAGATACACAACTCAGTCCGCTACACTTGGAAGAACAAATCCGTGCCATTGATAAGTCCCGCGCCCAAGAGGGTTTGCTGTGGATTGCCTGTGGAAGGCCGGAATGCGCCTTGTGGTTTTCCGCCATGCAAGAAACTTTCCGAAGGAAGAGGGTGGCGTTGAAGAGGCAAACTTGCAGTGACGCTTGAAACCAACACAGCCAAGTCAACATGCCCCAGTAAGAATGTCAGGTAGGTATACTGAAAAGTTGGCCAACACAGACTTCCACTCTTTGGTGAAAGGCAGATACTGTTTCCTGCGAGGCAAGGTGCAAATTGTCTTCCCTTGTGCCGCGCTTCACTGCAATACACAGAATGGCAGGCTCCTTATCTGCTGAGAAGGCACATCTAATCAACAGATGATAAAGATCACACAAAAGGGTAAGCACTCACAATGTTGATATGGTGAGGCACAACAGGTAGTCCTGTCACAAGACAAACGGATTCCCATCGGCACTCAAGTCGAACACGCAATGCGCAACTCACGCCATTTTTGTCACATTTCTCTGCGGAACGGATTGTATACAAATGGGGCAGTAGATTGGTTAAAGGAAAAATATACATGTTTATTTCTATTGCCAAATCTCAGCGTGGGTAAGAAGTCGGGAAGAGTCCAATAGCAGGGGGAAGGAGGTACTGCTACGGGCGGCCATCTTCGTTAATACCTAAACGGGAGGGAGAGAAAAGGTAAGAATACTCGCTTTGAGGAAGAAACTCAAATGATAACAAACCATTTTAGCCTTGGAAAAGTTGGGTATCGTTGAGTGCAGGTCATCAGGCTGGAAAGTGTTTATAATGTGCATAATTTGTACAGGGTTAAGGTGTGGACACACTGCAACGACATTCTGAAGCGGGTGAGAGAGTCAGCGTGAGTATAGAACAGGAAGGTGAGGGGAGAGGTGTGCGCGCCACAAGTACCTCTTCGATTTCGAAGATATTCTTGTCCATCACCAGGCAGTTGGCTGCTTCGGTGATGGCGAGCAGAAGCCTGGCACTCAGCTCGGCTGACTTCTTGGCCGAGGTAGGTGGGAAAATCTTCAGCCCGGCCAGGAAGTCCGTGCCGACAAGCAAGGAGAGAGCGAGCTTGATCTGGAAGCCGTTACGGCAGCTGCAGAACTTCTCATTCTTCATCAATACGTTGAAGAGGAACGCATCGATGGACTGGTAAATCTGTGCCAGCACTTGCTCGAGAATTATAACAGGAAGATGATGTTCATCCTTCAGATAAAGACCGCGTGTGTTGGTTGTTGGGGGTTATGCAAAAGTAGACGTTTACGTACTCTAAGTATGGCTATGGCCTTTCCGATGATGTCTGTAATATCCTCAGGAGTTTTGAGGCACCGAGTATTCGAAAACTGTAGAGAGCGCGTTGATGTGGATTCTACAGTTGTTGTATATGAGTGAGCGTGTAACAGAAGGGGAGAGGAAATTGGCGTACCGCCGAAGTAATTTGTTGGCTTGCTCGATTGCTTGAACTGGCGCTCAAGCACTTCGGGATGCTGATCGACAATAGCGGGGATGAGCAAGGGCTCTATAGCTCCCAAAACCAACCGCACGAAGTTCTTGTGCGCTCTCCGTGTAAGGTGCTCCAACTCCAACCAAAACTTGCCTTTCGAGTTGTTGCCGGCTTTCTCGGGCTGCTCGTCCTTATCAGATTTCTTGCGGATGTCAACACCGTGCAGATATGGGTCCTTGACTGCTGCGCTGTGATCCGCGGTGGAGTTCTTGTGAAGGAAGTACGTGAGGAAAGATAGCCAATATCCTTGCATGTGAACGTCGTGCTTGCCGATCTATAGGTGATAACATTTAAGAATTGGATAAAAGGAAGACAAAAACGTAAGAAAGGTACCTTCAAGGCAGACCGAAGCGCCGAGGAAATGCGAGGTAACGTGTAGCTGGACTCCTCTTCGTTCCAGAAGGTGTTGCCTTCCATGAGTCCCTTGAATAGAAGGTGCGCGGAGGAAGGAATAAGATCCTTTTTGCCGTCTTCCCTTTGGTAGCCCGTCTGTCCGCCTAAGATGGTTATCTCCACCAGATCCTTCACTCTGAATCGAAGCGCATTTGCCGCGTCGCCTTTCTCCTTCTGTTTCTCGTCCTCTTGCTTTTTCTTCTTCTGCTGTTCCTCCATCTCCTTTTTCATCGCGGTGACTTGCACTTCCTTCTCCCTCAACAGTCCCTCGGTCTCCTTCATCAACTTGTTCATCTCCTTCATCGCCGATTTGCTGTCTTCCAGCTTCTTCTGCGTCTCCATCGCGGTGCGCTTCATCTCGTCCACTTCCTTTTCCTTCACGATAATGAGCTGGCGTTGATCTGTCAGCGTCTTCTTGCTCTTCTGCAGTTCAAAATCTTTGTCTGCCAGCTGCGCCTGGATATCCTTCTCTCGCACTTGTAACTGCTGCAACTCGCCAGCCTTCTTCTCCAACACTTGGACTTGTTCCTCCAGCTTCCTCTTTTGATAGGCCAACACATCGGCCTCTATCTTGGCCTTTTGTTTCTCCTCCTCTTTCGCCCTCACCTGCACCAGAAGGTTATTCCCTTGCGCCTTCTCGGCGGCAGCCAGCGTCTCGTTTTCTTTCTTGAGCTGTTCAATCTCGAGTTCCTTCTGTCGCTTCTCGGCCCTCAACCCGTCGAGTTCCGCGCTCTTCTTCTCATCGGTGAGTGCATGTTGCTGCTTCAAGTCCTCGATTTGTCTCTGCAAGTCCTTGTTATCCGTTCCCAACCTGCTCTCTATGTCTCTCGCGCGCTTGCCGATCGCGTCCTTTTCGGATTCCAACTTGTCCTGTCGGTCTCGCAGCTCGCTCTTTAGTCGCATGAGTTCCTTTTTGTTGGTCTCATTCTCTTCCCTCTGTTTCTCCAGGTGCGCTCGTTCCCTCGCCAACTGATCGGTGAGATCGGCGATCTTAGTGTTCTGTTTCTCTAACTGCTCTTTACAGTCCTTCTGCTCTCGTTCGATCTTCATCCTCTCGAGTCGGTGTTCGTCCCGCAGTCCTTCGAGTTCTTTCCTCTGCGCCTCCAGATCAGCAATCTGTGCGCTCTGTTTCTCCAATTGCTCTCGATGATCTTTCTGTTCCCGCTCGACCCTTGTCTTGTCGAGTCGGTGTTCGTCCCGCAAGCCTTCGAGTTCTTGCCTCTGCGCTTCAAGCTCAGCTATCTGTGCGGTCATTTTTTCCAACTGCTCCTTATGTTCTTTCTGCTCTCGCTCAAGCTTGGTCTTCTCGAGTCGGTGTTCGTCCCGCAGGCCTTCAAGTTGTTTCTTCTGAACCTCCAGATCGGCGATTTGCGCACCTCGTTTCTCCAACTGCTCCTTGTGTTCTTTCTGTTCCCGCTCGACCCTCGTCTTGTCGAGTCGGTGCTGTTCTTGGCTTTCTTCGAGCGCTTTCCGCTGAGCACTCAAGTCGGCGATCTGCGCGTCCCGTTTCTCCAACTGGCCTCTGGTCTCCTTCTGTTCCTGCTCCATCTTCACCTTCTTCTCCTCGAGTTCTTTCTTCTGGGCCTCCAGATCAACTATTTCTATGTCTCGTTTCTCCAACTGCAATTTGCACTCCCTCTGTTCGCGTTCCATCTTAGTCTTCTCGAGTCGGTGTTGCTCGTGCACCTCTTCGAGCTCTTTCCTCTGCGCCTCCAATAGCCTCGCCGTCTGTTTGTGGCCTTGGTCCTGTTCAGTCAGGACTTTGATCTGGTCCTTGAGCGAAATGCACTCCCTATCTCTCTCTTCGAGAAGGCCAGCCTTCTCAAGCAAGTCCTGCAGTGCTTTCTCTTCCTTTTCCTGTGCCTTCTCCTTCGCCCCTACCAGCTCCCTGTGGGACTTCTTCTCTTCGGCCTTCCTTTCCTCTTCCTTTTGTTCTGTGTCCTTCAAGCTTTGTTGCACTTTAGCCAGTTCGCTACCCAGCGCGTCGATCTTGAAGGAATTAGTTCAGGCGAAAGAGAGGTGATTGAATGAATAAAGTACCTTCTCCTGCAGTGATTTCTTTTCTTCGGCGGCTTTGGCTTCGGCCCGGCTCAGCTCGTCCCTTTTCGCGTTCATCTCTGCTTGGTGGCGCTTCTCGGTCTCTTCGTTGCTCGAGAGGGAGTTCTGGATCTTCGCCTGGTACTCTTCCGACAATTCCTTTTTCTCTCTTTCTTGAGCCATCTGGAGACGGGCTATCTCGTCCTCTTTCTTTGCAAGGCTATCCTTCGCCTCTTGTAGCTCTTTCACCCATCGTTTCTTCTCCTCATCGCTTTGCTGAGCAAGCCCTTCATTCTTCATCGTTAACGTGTTCTTGAGCTCCGATATCTCCGCCTCGTGTTGGTTCTTGGCCGCGTCCAGTGCTCTCTGGGCCTCGCTATCGCGTTGCCTTCTGGATTCCTCCAGGTCTCGGATTTGTCGCATGTGACTCCCAGCTTCGCTTTCCTTCTCGGCTTGCAGCTGATCTATCCGCTTCCACAACTCACTGAGCTCCTTTTGGCTGGCGCTCGACTTCGAGCGTTCCGCTTCGAGCTCCTTCTCGAGGTTGCTGAGCTCAACGCTCTTCGTTTCCTCGTTGTGCTGCGAAGTCTTGAGTTCGCCGAGCTTCTCCTTAAACAGCGCCTCTAGCTCGTCTATCTTCTCCTTCAGCTGCTTTTCTCGCTGTCTCGTGTCCTCTTCTCTTCCGCGCACTTTCTCAAGGATTTGCTCGGTCTCCCGCATCTGCGCCTGAATCTTGGTCGAGTATTCCTCGTGGCGTACCCTCACCCTGTCCTTTTCCTCAACCAGCTCCGCGATCTGTCTATCTTTCGCTTGTACCAGGTTCTCCAATTGGATGTGTTTCTCTCGCAGGTTCATTAGCTCCTTCGAAGCATCGGAACCCTTCTGCTGCTCGCTCGAAAGCTCCTCGATTCTTCTAGTCATCTCCGCCTCTCGGAGCATGTACGCCGTCATTTCCTTCGATTTCAAGGCGACTTCCTCAGCGCGCTTCTGAAGCTGGTTCTGCAGTGATTGCATCTTCTCCTTCCACTCAGCCTCGCAGGCCGTCTTAATATCTTGCGCTCCTTTTCGCTCCGATTCAAGATCAGCAACCTTCTCCTTATGAATTTGCAGCTCTCTCTCCTTCTCCTTTGCCTCCTGAGAAGCTTTCTCAAGCTGGCGCATCAGGTCTTCGACTCGGCCGTTCAACGCGCTGTTCTGATTGGCGGTGTCCTGTTTCTGTTGCAACTGTTTCTCGGCTTCCTGCCAGCGCCCCTCATATCGACGCGCCTCTACAAGCTGCGTCTCTTTCTCCCCAAGAGAGTCCTTAGCCTCTTTGAGCCCTTTGGCCAACACCTCGACCTCTCCCTGGGTCTTCTTTTTCGATTCGGTCTCGACGGTCAACCTTTCTCTGAGCCTCCGCTTTTTCGTTTGCAGCTTTCGAGCTTTGCCCTCTTGCTCCTCTATCTTCTTTTTTACAGCCGTGAGAGTTCCCTCTATTTGCTTCCGGTACCCTTGGCCAAGAGCCACTGACTTCTTCTCTCTCTCCAGTATCTCCCGCTGTTCCTCAACCTCTCGCAGACGGAACTCTAGCTTTTTTTTCTCTTGTTCGATTAGGTTGTCCGCCCGCTTCCGTTCGAGGTTTAGCTCCATCGTCTTTCCCGCCAATTCAGCTTTCGTCTTCTCCAGCTGAATCATCAGCTCGAAGGATGTGTCCTGGCTTGGGATCGCTGCGGGTTGAAGGCCTTCCAACCGTTTATCCAGCTCGGACTCCTTCTGCTTGAGTTGTTCCGACAGTTTTTCCATACGCGTTGCGCACTTGCCCTTCACTGCTTTCTTCTTTTCTCTGAGCTTCAGAATTTGCCTTTCGAGCTGCGACTCCTGCCCTCGCGATTGTGGTACAGCTCTCTCCCGGAGCTCCTTCTCACGGCGAGCCAGTGCAGCAGTGAGAGCTTCGTGCTCCTTTTGGGTGGCCTCCGCTCTTTCCTTCTCTGCGGCCAGCTTCTCTCGCAGTTCCTTCATTTCATCGCTGAGCCGCTGAAACCTCTCCTCTCCAGCAGCGATTTCAAGCTCCTTTGTGCTCTTCTCAGTAGAGACTCCCTCCAATGACTTTCTGGCCTCCGTGAGCTCGTTCTCGAGTTTCGTCACCCTCCCCTTTTCCTCCCCAATGTGGGAGGTTAGCTTCTCGATGACGAAGTCCTTGGTTTTCTTGTCCATCTCCAACTCCTTGACCATGTTTTCGTACTTCTCGATCGCGAGGTCCTTCGTAAGGCT
>Ga0209935_1005665_pt1 | contig 10453 bp, 10 predicted proteins | sample ThiBio_1000_plan_2_FD_183958 | JGI IMG/M metagenome (GOLD analysis project Ga0209935, IMG submission 183958) | Wastewater bioreactor microbial communities from Cape Town, South Africa - Thiocy_cont_1000_plan (SPAdes) | ecosystem: Engineered > Bioreactor > Thiocyanate-remediating >... | reverse complement strand
TAAACACCCGAAAAAGATAGGATCCGTACTGTCTTACGACGTACTAAACCCAACTCACGTACCACTTTCATCGGCGAACAGCCGAACCCTTCGAACCTTCTTCAGCTCGAGGATGTGATGAGTCGACCAGTTATGTTATCATTTAGGCTCTTTATCCTAAATTTCTACTCTTCACAGAGTAGCTCAGACTATGTCATTAACTTGACTATTTATTTTTTTAATCTATAATTTTATAACGCATACTCTTTATTATATAAGGAGAAACCATAATGGAAAGTAGTATGTAATTTTCCTTTGGAATCTCAATAACATAATAGATTTTTTTATGCGTTTTAACCCTAGAAGAAAAACCAAATTTTTTATTTAATTCACAACTTAATAGATTATTTTCTAAAAAATCAAAACTTTGTGTATGCAATATAAGTGTTTTACCATCTTTTTGCCTACTTTTATCACACATAATCCAATAAGCTAAACCAATAGGTGTTAAATGATTATTTATTAAACCAGGTTTTACACATTTTTTTCTTGTCTCACCATTTTTTTCATAAAATATGTTATACAAGCGTGTAAAATCAGGAAAACTAAAAGTTTTAAACCAATAACTTTTAAGAGATTGATCTTTGTTAAATCTCTCTTTAGGCCCAGTCATAAAACAATAATCACCAAAAACATCAAACAAATGATAGACAAATGCTTTTTGTTGCCATCCCTGTTCAAATTTTATGTAGGCATTTTTACTTACATGATACATAGTAGCATCACCTAAAAGCATACCAACAGCAATATCAAAACAGTTATTAGGTAATGGTGAAAGATTGGATTTATATGTTTGCCAAAATTTAGAATTAAAATGATAACCATGAAGTCGATTTTTAATAATTTTTTTCATAATTGGTTATAAATATTATTCTCCATTTTTATTTTTTTTTTATAGGTTTTTTATTTTTTTTTATAGGTTTTTTTTTAATAAAAAAAAATAAAAAACCTATAAAAAAAAATAAAAAAGGAGAACCATCAAGTTAGCGGGCACTCGTGGAGAAATTATTGGTAGGAAATCCTCATTCTCTAGTCGTTGAACGTTCATTGTTACTTGTTTATTCGATAAATAATCGATATAAACGAAATTCCATTTACAATGCTTCGCTGCAAATTGTCTTTTGATGGTGTATAAATCAAAAGAGATTCTTGCAATTCACCCACTTTAGCCTCGACTATGGCTTTTAATTAATCGAGGTGCCAAACGACTCCGTCGATAAGAGCTCTTGGGAGTCATCAGCCTGTTCAATTTTGTTATCATAAAGGCTCTTTATCCTTTATATCTTTATGTTTCCATAAAGTTCAGACTATGTCATCAACTCAATTATTTATCTAGAGATCCAGATATACCTGGTATTTTATGAAGCATTGATAGAATTATATAAGGAGATATTAAATCAAGCACTTGCTTATTATTTTTTCCTGATATTACTATTACCAAACCTTTTTTATTAGGTTTAGTCCAACAATTAAATCCATATATATTTTGTAAACCAGTACATAAAAATTCTACATCTTTTTGAGAAAAACCTTGCGTATTCAAAACAATACCTTTTCTATTGTAATCTTTATTATAACAAGATCGACCACCGTCATCCATTATCCAATAACTAAATGCTCGAGGCGTCATATATTGTTCGATGAAATTAGGTTTAATATGCTTATGACATAAATTACCTTGATTATCAATTACAAAGATTTCAGCTAATTTATTAAAATCTTGATGTGAAATTGTTTGAAAACTCCACATTTTACGTTTTGGATTAAAACTAGGTTTTGACAATACCCAATCATTAAATAATTCATGTAAATGATTAAGGTATTCACGATGTTTATTGTCCGCTTGTGAAAATTTTAAACGAAAACTTTTTCCACAATTTTGAGTTTGAATACTAGCATCACCTAATAGGGTACCTATACCAATTTCAAACAATATTGGTTCTAGTGAAAGAGTTTTTTTATAATCTTCCAAAAGTTTTCTTTGTTTTGCTGTAGGTTTTTGCAACATAGAAATTTTTTGTGTTTTTTTGAGTTGCTGGGCGCTCGTGGAGAAATTATTGGTAGGAGATCCTCATTCTCTAGTCGTTGAACGTTTTTCTTTACTTTTTCTCATATTAAAATATATAACAGTATAACTTTTTTATGTATTTAAAAAAATGAGAACACCATTTAAGAAACTTCGCTGCAAGTTGGCATGATAATTTTTTATTTTAGCTTTCTTGCAATTCACCCAGTTAATTTTTCTGCAATTTTTAATTATTCTCTATTTTTTTTATTATAGGTTTTTTTATAAAAAAAAAAATAAAAACTCCTATTCTCCATTGAAAATGGAGAACAAAAATAGAGAACCAAAAATGGAAAACCAAAAATGGAGTTTTTATTTTTTTTTTTATAAAAAAACCTATAATAAAAAAAATAAAAATGGAGAATTAGTAGCAGAAACGCTGTTTTCCTTTTTACAAAGGAATGGGACTAACAGTTAATCCCTAGCGTACCTTTGATCCGTTGATCGAGAGCCTTTCCACAAAGTACTCCCGGGTCACTATGGCCGACTTTCGTCTCTGTTTGACTTGTAAGTCTCACAGTCAGGCAAGCTTTTACCATTACGCTCTACAGCTGATTTCCGTCCAGCTTGAGCTTACCTTCGCACACTTCCGTTACTCTTTAGGAAGCGACCGCCCCAGTCAAACTACCCATCTATCACTGTCCCACACAGAAAAATTTTAATAAAAAAACAACTTTTATTAAAAGCTTTTATTAGGATATAGTCCTAATAAAAGAATACTAATAAAAGAGCTATTGATGGTTAGAAAAATGACAGAGAAAGGGTGGTATTTCAAGGATGTTTTTTGTTAATAAAAAAGAAATTTTCCTAATTCAAATAACAACAACTCCCACCTATCCTACACATTCAATATCTTTTTTCAGTAATAAATTGCAGTAAAGGTGCATAGGGTCTTACCGTCTACTTTCGGGAACTCCGCATCTTCACGGAGAATTCAATTTCACTGAGACCATGTTGGAGACAGTGGGGAAGTCGTGACACCATTCATGCAGGTCGGAACTTACCCGACAAGGAATTTCGCTACCTTAGGACCGTCAGAGTTACGGCCGCCGTTTACTGGGCCTTGCATTCAAAGCTTTCTCTTTCCTAGACAGAAAAGAGAGCACCTCTCCTGTTAAGTTTCCAGCACCGGGCAGGTGTCAGACCCTATACATCATGTATTCACTTTGCAGAGTCCTGTGTTTTTAGTAAACAGTCGCCACCCCCTATTCTGTGCCACCTTTCTTGAATTTATTTAGAACTAATTTCTATAAATAGAAAAAAGAAAATACTAAATTTAGCAAGAAAGGTCCTCCTTTTTCCAAAGTTACGGAGGCAATTTGCCGAGTTCCTTCAACATGGTTCTCTCTACGCCTAAGTTTATTTAACCAGTTCACCAGTGTCGGTTTAAGTACGGTATGTTTACTTATTCTCCATTGAAAATGGAGAACCAGTTTTTTTATAAAAAAAAACCAATAGTAAAAAAATAAATAGAGTTATTTCCTGGAACTTGCTGAATTTTAAAAAAAAAATCCAATAACTTTTTAAAAACTATACAAATTCGTAACTCTAATTCATATCAAGAATTTTTTATCTTGTACCCATCGAATTTCAGCTATCGCTTTATTCTTAGGGGCCGATTAACTCCGCATCGATATACGGTTTGACGGAAAACCTAGAACTTTCGGCGATCATGATTTTCACATGATTAAACGTTACTCATGTCAGCATTCTCACTTCTGATATTTCCAATTAAACTTTCGTCTAATATTCTACAATTTACAGAACGTTCTGCTACCTTCATCGAATATGGCTTTTTTCTATTTATAGAAAAAAGAAAAAACAAATATTAGATGAACCGCCGCTTCGGTGAATAACTTGAGCTCCGTTACATTTTCGGTGCTAGTAAGCATAGACCAGTGAGCTATTACGCTTTCTTCAAAGGATGGCTGCTTCCAAGCCTACCTCCTGGTTGTTTTCGCCCAATAACTTCCTTTACCACTCAGTTATTGCTTTGGAACCTTAGCGTGCGATCTGGGCTGTTTCCCTCTCGACTTTGGACCTTAGCGCTCAAAGTCTGCCTGTACTTTATTTATAAAGGTATTCGGAGTTTCTTTGGGGTCAGTAAGGCTTTGGGCCACCCTCACCCAACGAGTGCTCTACCCCCTTTATAATTTTGTTGTACGCTCTACCTCAATAGATTTCGCAGAAAACCAGCTATCTCCGAGTTCGATTGGCTTTTCACCCCTAATCACAAGTCATCTCCGTCTATTGCCACAGACGTGAGTTCGGTCCTCCAAAACGTGTTATCGTTTTTTCAACCTGCTCATGACTAGATCACTCGGTTTCGGGTCAAGTAAATGGTACATTTTATTTTCTTAATAAAAGAAAAAATAGCTCTATTTAAACTCGTGTTTACTCCGCCTCCACTTGACAGCTTAGGCTAGCTCCATTTACTTACTCGCTGACCCATTATGCAAAAGGTACGCCGTTACTTTTTTATCTTTATATATATAAAAAAGCTCCAACTGCTTGTCTACATTCGGTTTCAGGATTCTTTTTCACTCCCTATTTAGGGGTCTTTTTCACCTTTCCCTCACGGTACTTGTGCACTATCGATCAAAAGATTATACTTAGGCTTAGAGGGTGGTCCCCCTATTTTCAAACAAGTTAATTTTCTCGTTTTACTCTGTATAAAAATTCGTGAATGTTAACAATTTAACAATCATACAGATTAAAAAAATTTACAGGGCTATCACCTTCTTTGGCTAGTTATTCCAAACTTCTTTAATTTTTAGTAATCTGCTTTTTTTTTACTATAAATGTTTTTTATATTATAAAAAACATTTATAGTAAAAAAACAACAACGAACTTTTTAGCCTAATCCGCATTCGCTCACCACTACTAACGGAGTCTCGGTTGATTTCTATTCCTCCAGTTACTTAGATGTTTCAGTTCACTAGGTAATTTTTTTTTTCGAGTTTTCTCTTAGGAAATCCATAGATCTCAGGGGTTACGCACCTCTCTATGGCTTTTCGTTACGTTTAACGTCCTACAAATCTTTTGTCTAGGCATCCACCAAATGTAGTAAAAAAAAAGATATTTAAAAATCAATTTTTTTTTGTTTTTTATAAAAAAAAGCTGTTTTTTTTTTACATAGTCTTGAATGTAAAACTTTTATTAGGACAGAGTCCTAATAAAAACGGTATTGTTAAAAAGTTATTTTTTTTAACAGTTTTACACTTTTGTTTTTTACACATAGAAAATTTGTAAAAAAAAAACAACAGATCTTTTTTACGTTGTAAAAAAGAATACATATTTTATTAGAAAAAATCAATAAAATATACTTTATTATATTCTATATAATATACAATAGAATTTAATTATTGGTGTTTTTATATTATATTTTATTTGTGAAAATTTATTATATTTTTATTTTTTTTAATGATAATATATCGTATTTTTTGCTATTCTCCATTTTTGTTCTCCATTCTCCATTTTTGTTCTCTATTCTCCATTTTTAATGGAGAAGCTTAACTCCATTGTAAATGGAGTATTAAATGGAGAATAGGATAATAGGAGAAGCGGTTCTAAAATTTTCACATACAGTGTCTTTTTAACGAAATAGATGTATACTTCATAAAAAATATATGGCGGAAGGGGGATTTGAACCCTCGACTTATGGATTATGATTCCACTGTTCTAGCCGCTGAACTATTCCGCCTATTTTGTTATAAATAATTTATTTTATTTAATATATATATTATTTATAATTATTTTGTTTTTTTAATCTTTTTTACTAAAATTTTTACTTTTTGCTTTTTTTTTTTTAAAAAAGATACTAAGTTTTTTTTTTTACAAAATATTTTTTTATGGAATAAATTTAAAAAAAAAGATAATATAAAAAAATTGCTAAAAATTATAGTGTTCCTTAAAGAATTCCCACTAAAGTAAAATCCCGCTAATAAAAGAAATTTTTTTGACATCTTTTTTATAAAGAAATACAAGAAAAAAATAAAAAGAACGGCTTTTTTCGTGTTTTTTAGGCTTTTTATTTTTTTTTAGAAAAAAAACCAAAATTAAAATAAAAAACCTAAAAAAACACGAAAAAAAAATATAATTCAATTAATTAAGAATGTTAAAATACGAAAAGAATTAAAAAAGCCATCATTAAAGCGAATAGGGCAATCGCTTCTGTTAAAGCGAATCCTAAAATAGCATAACCAAATAATTGTTTAGTTAAAGATGGGTTACGTGCTACAGAATTGATTAAAGAACCAAAAACAATTCCAATACCTGCACCTGCTCCAGCTAAAGCGATTGTTGCACAACCAGCTCCTATTAATTTTGCTCCGTCCATAATATAAAATTATTCAGAGTTGATTTGATTTGTTATAACAGTGACGTGTATTTTAGCTATCTTTTTTTTTTTTAAGTATACTCTGTAAAAAAGACACTGAGTAAAAAAAAGCTTGACCATTTTTACAAAGTAAAAATGAAACCTAATAATTAAATTAGAGTATACACAAAATCACAAGAAATTCTGTTCTTATATTAAAATAAAAGCCAGAAAAACTAGAACTAATAAAAAATATAATTTTATGTTGATTTTTATTATAATTTTTACATTTTTTTTTTATCAGTTTATATTTTTTTATTGTTTTTATAAAAAAAAAATAAATAAAATAATTATATAAATGTAAAAACAACAAGAATTTAAATTTTTTACGATGTAAAAAATCTGGTTCTCTATTATTCATTTTGGGTTATCCATTTTTGGTTCTCCATTTTTGTTCTCTATTCTCGATTTTTAATGGAGAAGCTTAACTCCATTGTAAATGGAGTATTAAATGGAGAATAGGAGAATAGCAGAATAGGAGAAGCGTAAATGGATAATAGAGATAACACAATAAAAGACATATATCCCTTACGGGAATCGAACCCGTGTTTCCGCCGTGAAAAGGCGATGTCCTAGACCTCTAGACGAAAGGGACTAGATAAAAAATATTATATTTTGAGGGATTTTTTATATCTTTCTCTATATACAATAAAAAATATTTATTAATAATTATTTATTTATCCGCTTATAAAAAAATCAATCTTATTCTTTTTTAGCGAATCGAATTAATTTTTTTTACAAAGTAGGTTTTTTTTTTTTAGGTGGTTCTCGATTTTTGGTTCTCCATTTTTGTTCTCCATTTAATACTCCATTTACAATGGAGTTAAGCTTCTCCATTAAAAATGGAGAATAGAGAACAAAAATGGAGAACCAAAAATGGATAATAGAGAACTATACGGATGGCAGGGGTCGAACCCGCATAGCTAAAAGCCGTCAGATCCTAAATCTGAAGTGTCTACCAATTCCACCACATCCGCTAATCAAGTTATCTGTAAATCTTAATTTTTATTTTGTGTCTTATCTTTTTTATAATATAGGCTTTTTTTTTTAGATAGACAGCTTTTTTTTAATTCTACCACTAATTATAGTCATTCTTTTTTACTGTGTAAAAAAGGTTGGTAAAAAGCTAAAAAAAAACATAAATTGTCTAGAATTGGAATCGAACCAATGACACAAGGATTTTCAGTCCTTTGCTCTAACCAACTGAGCTACCTAGACGTTAATTTTATAATAATGCATTCTTATTTTTTTTTACTATGTGTCATCTTTTTTACTCTGTAGGCTTTTTTAAAAAAAAAAGATGGTTCTTTATTTTTGTTCTCTATTCTCCATTTTTAATGGAGAAGCTTAACTCCATTGTAAATGGAGAAGCTTAACTCCATTGTAAATGGAGAAGCTTAACTCCATTGTAAATGGAGTATTAAATGGATAATAGGAGAAGCTTAACTCCATTGTAAATGGAGTATTAAATGGAGAATAGGAGAATAAGCTTTTTTACAAAGTAAAAAAGACACTTTGTAAGCTGTTCTTTTTTACATAGTAAAAAAAAATGCGTAAGGAGTTAAAAGATTTGTTATCTTTTTTGTAAAAAAAAAATAACAAATAAAAATTATAGTAATTATTTTTTACTTTGCAAAAAAGATTGCTAAAAAGTTCTAGTATATTTATATTTTTCATTATAAAAGCATAAATAAAACAAAGATCTAATTAAAATATACTGCTGATCTTATTTATAATATAAAAAAGATCTATAAGAAAAACAAATTTAACATTATAAAAAATAAATTTTTAATTATAATAAATAGCGGAAAAAGGGGTTCGAACCCTCGACCTTTGATTTGGCAAACCAATGCTCTACCACTGAGCTATTTCCGCTTGTAAAAATTTTAAAAAAGTAGGTTCTCCTATTCTCCATTTAATACTCCATTTACAATGGAGTTAAGCTTCTCCTATTCTCCATTTAATACTCCATTTACAATGGAGTTAAGCTTCTCCATTAAAAATGGAGAATAGAGAACAAAAATGGAGAATAGAGAACAAAAATGGAGAACGGTGTTAGCTTTTTTTTAATTTGTAAAAATATACAAAGAAATTTGGTGTCTTCTCTTTTTTACAGAGTAAAAAAGACAGCTTTTTTTTACGAAGTTGTTTATTTAGCGGTACTATAATTTTAACTAGAATTAGCTTTTGGCTTTTTTTACATGGTAAAAAAAGATACACTGTAAAAAAAAGCTAAAAACAAAAAGCAGCGAATTAATCTTTTGGCTTTTTTTTTTTAAGATTTTTCTCCTATTCTCCATGCAGTTCTTTATGCTATTCTTTATTATTCTTAATGCAGTTCTTTATGCTTTGCATAAAGAATAGCATTAAGAACTGCATAAAGAACTGCATGGAGAACCAAAAATGAAGAATAAAGCGAATTATGGCTTTTTTTACATTGTAAAAAAAGATAGATTGAAAAAATAAAATGTGTTGTAATTAAAGTTCTAAATAAATTACATTAACTCCAGTCTAATGCACCTTTACGCCATTCATATATAAACCCTATGGTTAGTATTATTAAAAAAATCATCATAGACCAAAAACCAAAAAAACCAACTTGATTTAAAGTTAAAGCCCAAGGAAATAAAAAAGTAACTTCTAAATCAAAAATTATAAATAAAATAGCAACTAAATAAAATTGGATATCAAATCTACTTCTAGCATCATCAAATGGATCAAAACCACATTCATAGGCTGAAATTTTTTCAGGATCCGATTTTCTTGTAGCGAATACAAAAGATAAGCCAGACAATAAAGTAGCTAATGCTAGTGCTATTATAAAATAAATAAATACTCCTACAAATTCTATCATTTTTTTTCTTTTTTTTTTGTTATTTACTCGTTTCAATTATTAGTATATAAATAATCAATACTGTTGTTTTTCGTTTACTTTTATATTATAATATTGTAAAAATAAAACGTATATATTATTTTATTATATTTAGTATTATAGTTATTTTTATATTTTTTTTATTTTATAAAATAAAAAATATAGAAATAAAAACAACTAAATTAATTGAAGATTTTTTTATAAATTTTTGTATACATATCTTTTAGCTTTTTTGTACTTTTAGCTTTTTTATAATTGATAAAAAAAAGTGTATATTTTTTATTCATTTTTTTTTTTAATAAAAATTTAATAAAAAATATACGCTATTCTCTATGCAGTTCTCCATTATTCTTTATTATCCATTAAAAATGGAGAAGCGTAAATGGAGAACTGCATGGAGAATAAGAGAACTAGCTTTTTTATAATATCAATAAGACATATAGTAAAAAAAATATTGATAAAAGATTAATAAAGAAAATAAAAGCCTTCTTTTTTTATGAAATAGGCTTAAAAAAAAAGATAAGTTTTCTTTTTTTTTTTCATAAAAAAAGCCAAAAGATTAATATAGCAAAATTAATTAAAATATTATTCTCCTACTCTCCTATTCTCCATTTTTGTTCTCTATTCTCCATTTAATACTCCATTTACAATGGAGTTAAGCTTCTCCATTAAAAATGGAGAATAGGAGAACCTAAAATGGAGAACCAAAAATGGAGAACCATATTTTATTATTATTTACATACACTATATACAAAAAAGGTTAGTTTTTATGAAAATTTGTATACAATATAATACTATCATTTTTACTATGTAAAAATGAACAAAATAAAAAATTATCGAACGAGGACGACGGGACTCGAACCCGCGACCTTTGGCGTGACAGACCAATACTCTAACCAAACTAAGCTACGTCCCCTTGTATTTTATTTTTATATTTTTATAATGTAAAAAAAATGAAATTCTTTTTGTTTTTTAAATAGTGTTATTCTCCATTTTTGTTCTCCATTTTTGTTCTCTATTCTCCATTTTTGTTCTCTATTCTCCATTTTTAATGGAGAAGCTTAACTCCATTGTAAATGGAGTATTAAATGGAGAATAG
>Ga0209935_1005663_pt1 | contig 10456 bp, 21 predicted proteins | sample ThiBio_1000_plan_2_FD_183958 | JGI IMG/M metagenome (GOLD analysis project Ga0209935, IMG submission 183958) | Wastewater bioreactor microbial communities from Cape Town, South Africa - Thiocy_cont_1000_plan (SPAdes) | ecosystem: Engineered > Bioreactor > Thiocyanate-remediating >... | reverse complement strand
CCATCGACGGCTCACGAACGCCAAGCGAGCGAGTTCCTTCGCGTCGAGGTACGAGAAGATGCTCCACATGCAATCCCATGGCAGGAGATCGATCAACGCCTCTTCTTCTTCCTCGTTGATGTTGGTGATGCCGCTGTGGTTGGATTCGAGATGGCTCATGTTGTTCTCGATGTGATTCGAGTTGGTGGTGTTGGTTTTGATGGTGGTGTTGATGTTGGTGGTGTTGATGTTGGTGGTGTTGGTGTTGGAGGTGCGAGCTTGAGCGAGCAACGAGAAGACTGACACCACCTCCCGCACGGCCTCAGCTCTCAAGGTCGGCCTTCGCGTGTGCGATCATCCTTCGATCGATTCATCCACCAAAGTATATTTGCGGGGGTTCCGTCAACATCAATGACGAGTTCCAGCATCAAAGGAACGAGAAGATCTCGAACAAGAGCTCGTTCGGAATCATCGACATCGCCGACTCATCGACCAGCGATCGAATCATCGTCATCGTCGACACGACTTGCTTGGTCCATGATGGAGCATATCGATGGACATCTGGTCGCCATGTGAACTTGGTGTCGGCAAGCCATTGATTGGCTCCAATCACAAACACTCGATTGTCTGCCGTGAAGGCGATGAGACCTCGGTGCTGGTCCAATGCAACTCCTGATGGCTTTTTGGTACCACAATCGAACGATGAGATGTGATGGCCATCGTGAGTGAACGCTTGCAATCGATGGTTGTAGGAGTCGGCAACGATGATTCGGCCTTGGTTGGCGATGCACACTCCAAGAGGATACATGAACTGGCCTGGTTGGTGGCCTTGAGAGCCGAACTCGAACAAGAACGAGCCATCGATCGACGACAATACTTGTACTCGATGATTGAACTTATCGGCGACGATGATTCGATGTCGATCATCATCGATCGCAATGCTTGATGGAAAGCAGAACTTGCCAGGTCGCGATCCTTGGTTCCCACCGACCGAGAACAAGAACGAGAGATCGATCGACGACAAGAACACCAATCGATGGTTACCAGTTGAGACGATGATGATGCGATGATGATGCTTGTCGATCGCGATGCCTCGAGGATCGTAGAACTCGAGATCTCCCGATCCACGCCGGCCGACGCACGACAAGAGCGATCTGTCGCTCAGAGACCATGATTGTACTCGATGATTGGCGCTATCAGTGACGAGGATGCGATCATGATCGTGATCGATCGCAACATCTGATGGCCTCTTGAGCTGGCCTGGTTGGGAGCCTTGCTCTCCGAGCTTGGACACGAGCGAGATCCCACCATCATCGCCATCGCACGAGAGTACTTGCACTCGATGATTCTCGCAATCAGCGACGAGCAAGAGACCTCGATGATGGTCGAACCTCAAGCCTCGAGGGTAATTGAACAGACCATCAGCATCGCCTTTTTGCTTGGTGCCAATCGAGAGCAGCTTGATTCGAGGAGCATCGCGATCAACAGGATCGTCTCCCATCCTCTCCAGTTGAATCACTCACGACGACGGCGGCAGCGATGAGAGACACTCGAAGATTGAAACTAAGAGATGGTGCACACGAGACTCAAACAACGACCACGAGAGAGATACCGACGCAACCAAGCAACCAAGCAACAACAACAAGACGAACGAAGGAACCAAGAACAGCACCACACACCCAAGCTCCCAACGCTCACACGAGGGACTCTTGATACTTCTTGTTGATGATCGCCGATCTGCTTGATGTGATTGCTTGGTCTGTGTGTCTCTCTTGTTTGCAGCCATGATGGGATGTATTGTGTTGTATTGAAGTTGCATGTGTGTGTTCAGTGTGATTGCAATCGTGCGTGAGGTTTGGAGTACAACGCGAACGCCATGTGTCTCTCTCAGGAGAGCCACGAGATATCACTTGCATAAACGGATCACGATGCACGAATTCTACGAGCCCCATCTCGACAAGATCGTTGGTGTTTGCGCTTGCTTGGTGGGTCGGTAGGTGGGTGTGGCAGACGACGAGTGCTCGATGATCTTCACATCATCGTGCACTTCTTGTTGGTGCTCGTTCGAGATCGACTTGATGGCCTTGCTGACGTTGCCGTCGCCTCGTCTTCGTCGTCGTGGTGTTGAGCCACAACAACAGGAGCTTGGTGATCTCGATCATCGAGCATCGAGAAGATCTCGAACAAGATCTCGTTCGGGATCATCGACAGCACCGACTCATCGACCACCGATCGAATCATCGTCATCGTCGACACTGTGCGCTTGATCCATGGTGGTGCATATCGATGGAGGCTCACACTCCATGATGTGAACGTGTCGGCAAGCCATTGATTGGATCCAATCACATGCACTTGATGGCCTGCTGTGAAGGCGATGAGACCTCGATGCTCGTCGAACGCAACTGCCGATGGCTGACCGCCACACTCGAACGACGAGATGTGATGGCCATCGTGAGTGAACGATTGCAGCCGCTTGTTGCGAGAGTCGGCAACGATGATTCGGCCTTGATTGGCGATGCACAATCCAAGAGGATTGTTGAGCTGGCATGGTTGGACGCCAAAAGAGCCGAACTCGAACAAGAACGAGCCATCGATCGACGACAGTACTTGCACTCGACGATTGAGGGAATCAGCGACGATGATTCGGTGTCGATCATCATCGATCGCAATGCCTGATGGATGATAGAACTCGCCAGGTCGAGATCCTCGGGTTCCGCCGACCGAGAACAAGAACGAGCCATCGATCGACGACAAGAACACCAATCGATGATTGAACGTATCGGCGATGATGATGCGGCGATGATGCTTGTCGATCGCAATGCCTCGAGGGCTGAAAAGCTCGAAGCCCGGAGATCCACGATGGCCGACGCACGACAAGACCGATTGCTCGCTCAGAGACCATGATTGTACTCGGTTGTTGGCGCTATCAACGATGAGGATGCGATCATGATCGTGATCGATTGCAAGGCCCCATGGATACTTGAGCTGGCTTGGTTGGGAGCCTTGCTCTCCGAGCTTGGACATGAACGAGAACCCATCGTCGCACGAGAATACTTGCACTCGATGATTGTCGCAATCGGTGACGAGCAAGAGACCTCGATGATGGTCGAACGCCAAACCTCGAGGGAAGTAGAACAGACCATCAGCATCGCCTTGTTGGCTGGTGCCGATCGAGAGCAGCTTGATTCGAGGAGCATCGCGATCAACAGGATCGTCTCCCATCCTCTCCGATTGAATCCCACACACGCACAACCGCGACGAGAGACGCTCGAAGCTTCAAACCAAGAGATGGCGCTCACGAGACTCAAGCAACCACGAGAGAGATACCGACGCAACCAAGCAACCAAGCAACAACAAGATGAACGAAGGAAGCAAGAACAGCACCACACCCAAGCACCCAACGCTCACACGAGAGAGCCTCTTGTTCTTGATACTTCTTGCTGATGGTGAGGCATGCCAAGCCCTCAAATCGAAATCAAGACGTACGATGAGTCGAGTGTGTTGATTGATTGGAGAGTGAGGGTCTGATTCATTGATTGATTGATGATATGCGCCATTCATCAAGTGCTATTGTGGCCGACACTGCAACGAGACCACGATGATGCCTCTCGACACTGTAACAAGAGTACGTGGTCCACTATCAAGCAATCGGCATCACGGTATCGAATGCTGCCATCAAAGGAACGAGAAGATCTCGAACAAGATCTCGTTCGGAATCATCGACAAGGCCGACTCATCGACCAGCGATCGAATCATCGTCATCGTCGACACTGTGCGCTTGATCGATGATGGAGCATATCGATGGACATATGGCTGCCATGTGAACGTGTCTGGCAGCCATTGATTGGCTCCAATCACATGCACTTGATTGTCTGCCGAGAAGGCGATGAGACCTCGATGCTCGTCGAACGCCACCTCATTGGTGGCAGAGTTGTTACCTCTCTCGCCCACGAAGAACGAGATGTGATGGCCATCGTGAGTGAATGCTTGAAGCCGATTGTTGCCGGGATCAGCGACGATGATTCGGCCTTGGTTGGCGATGCACACGCCTTGAGGATACAGGAGCTGGCCTGGTTGATTGCCTTGAGAGCCGAACTCGAACAAGAACGAGCCATCGATCAATGACAATACTTGCACTCGATGGTTGCAGGTATCAGTCACCACGATGCGAAGTCGTTCATGATCAACCGCAGCGGCTTGAATGAAGTCAAACTCCCCAGGCCGAGTACCTCGTCGGCTGCTGCCGACCGAGAACAAGAACGAGAGATCGATCGACGACAAGAACACCAATCGATTGTTGTACGTATCGACGATGATGATGCGGCGATGATGCCTGTCGATAGCGACTCCTTGCGGATGGTTGAACTCAAACATGCTTGAGACAGCTGAATCGATGTTACCAAGAAACGACTGCTGGGTCAGCGACCATAGTTGCACTCGGGCATTGTCGTAATCGGTGACGAGGACGCGATCATGTTCATGATCGATCGCAAGCCCCCATGGATTCAGGAACTGGCCGGCCTCGGTGCCACGCGAGCCGAACTTGGACACCAATGATCCATCTTCGGTCGAGAACACATATACCACGTTATCGGGAAGGCACGAGGCAAACAGTAACCCTCGTTCATGGTCGAACGCTACACCCGCGCAATCGCTGGTGCCAATCGAGAACCTCAAAGCACGGTGCTGAAAGTCGTGGAGGGATTGCATGTGATACGTTGGTGCACACGCGCACCATGGACACACACGATCAGTGTACACTCGATAGGAGAGCGAGGTACACTCGAGAGAGACGGGTCAAGCAATATCAACAGCGCTCCACGTGTGCTTGGAAGGGAGATGGATCAAGTTAAGAACAGCGATGCGGCATTCATTCGCTCACTCTCCTGCTCTCGTGCACACCTCCACCAACACCATCATCACCACGTTTGAGTGAGTGAGCGAGCGTGACGTGGCACCTTGAAGCTCATTGACTCTAACGAGACACACATTCGATCGATCACCTGTGTGGTAGCTGTCACCATACTCTCGACATACTTGCAGCCTCTCCGATTTGTATTGATTGGATCGGCTACGCGGAATATCAGCGGCTTCGTGGGTCGTGGATCTACGCAACATTGCGTAGTGCTGGATGCTGGGCGATTGGTTGGCAGCGATAGTACTTGCGGTCTCCGAGCTCATGGACTCGCGAGATACGATCTCCTCTGAATCGACTGCTCCCAAGACTCCAATCATTCTATCTCTCGTGGATGATGATGACGATCATGATGCTCAAGTCGCGCACTTGATAGATACTACTCCCTCCCCGACAACCTCAACCTCAACGACGACAACATCAACCTCAACCACGACGACCTCTCACTCGAACAACAAGACTTTACAGTGCCTTGATTGCGCTCCATTGGCTCATGATCTCGATCAAGTCTCGAGCACGAGTATCATCGATCTCGATCATGATGCCGATCACCAATCGCACGATGCACGCGACGATCGTGGTGTCGATGATGGTCTGCTAGCGACGCTGATCGATGCCTTCCCGAACCTCCCACTCGATCTCATCAAATCAGAGGCTCTACGGTACGGCATCGATCATGGTCGATCGCTGGTCGTTGGTCTAACCATTACCTCGACGTAGGATGGCTCGTGAGGGTCTTGCATTGGACCAAATGATCGATCAGCTGCTCGTGTTCGATGAGGCTACAAGTACCACACCTTCGACCACCGCAACAACATCGACGACTTCGACCAGCACGAATAGGACAACATCATCGCCCATAAGACGCTGCAAGCTGACGAGCCTGACCGAAGGACTCAATGCGAGTGAGTACGCCGAGCTGCTACAGCGAGGAGCTCGTGCTTTGACGAGTGCTGGTACGCCTCACGCCCATCAGCCGATACCTCATGATGATGATGATGATTGAACTCTCACACCCGCACGCATATGAGCAGCACCTCCCAACACATCCTATTCGAAAGGCAAGGTTGCACGGACCGATCCATCACTCGGCAATCTCGATACACAGCTGCAAGAGCTTCGAGCTGCTCAGGGCGAACGCTTTCGGAGGTACATCACTCACGCTCCCGTGGGTGTCTGGCATCCATCGTCGCTTGTAACGAACCATGACCGATCCTCCATCGTGACCATAGAGAGAAGGGCATAAAGACCAAGAAACCGTATCAACGCCACACGCCAGGCCCAAGCCTCGATTGGCTCGAGGAGCTGCGTTCGATACGCGCTCAGCAGAAGGAGCGATGGCGCAACCACACACGCGCCAACCCACGCGCTCCTCGTACTGTGCGCGATCTAGAGTACGCTCTCTCCCGTTCCGTTCAATCTTGTGCAGAAGCATTTATCGGTCTGTGGTCTGGCAGTCGACAACGCGAGCAGACTCCCAACTCGGGCGCCTCGACTGAGCGACCTCGCGTGATGACGATGGCCGACCTCACCAATCCGAACCCTCCCGGTCTCAAGTATACGACTGCCGAACTCGAGACCATTGGCAAACGAGCGTTGCAGCTCACCAACGAGTACCGTCGATCCAAGGGCCTTCATGCTCTCGAGTGGTCCTCGGCGATCGCCAGCATCGCCGTTGTACACAGCAAGAGTACCATCACATTCCAATGCTTGTCTCGGGTTTCGGCTTCAATCGTTGTCGCTGACCAGCGGTGCTGTGCGCCTTGTAGACATGGGAGACGGCCGCGTGGCATTCGGGCATGATGGCTTCAACGATCGTATGCGACAGTATCCATTCCCGTTCTCGTCGGCCGCAGAGAACGTCGCCATGTGCCAGAACTACGCCGATCCTGCCAAGGTACCGACCCATGCTCACATGCGCGTGAAAACGACTCGTGAACAACGATCGAGCGATGCTAACGAGACTATCCCGACAGACGACCGTCGAAGGGTGGATCAAGAGTCCCGGGCACAACCGGAACCTGTTGGCCGACAATGACTACTGCGGCATCGGCGTGTATCGAAATTCGAGTGGCGCCTACTATCTCACACAGCTCTTTGCCAAGAGGTAGGCTCCAAGGGCGTACTGATACTCCAATACACTGACCAGTGAGCGAATGTATCTCGGAGCGGATCGCATTATGGGAGTGTCAAGGCGGGATCGCACCATGCGATCGCTGTGGTCGCACGATGCGACCGCGTGCACTTGTTTCCTTTTCAGCCGGTCGCCAGCGAGCCCTGTTCCCATTGCTTCCCTCCTCCTCGCCAAGCACGCAAAACTCGCTGCCTCAATGGACCTACACTCCGCCACTGTCTCGGTAGCCACCAATCCGGCCCTCATGGCTTATCCCGCTGTAAGAGTTATGGTTGCCGCTTGTGCGCAACAGGCCGGTATTCCTCAGGCTGTCCCGGAAGAGGGTGCGTCGGCTGTCCCTGGTGCAGCTCCTGCTGCCCCTGGTCCTGTTGCCCCTGCTCCTCCTGTTGCCCCTGCTCCTCCTGTTCGAATCGAGATGGACCTCGCCCAGCTTGCCACGCTGAGGCCCTCGAGCGAAGTGAATTCGGCCCACGCTGTTGATCGTGTGCTCTTTGGGCGAGTGTACGGCGAAGGCGCCCCTTGCTGGTGTGCCGCCTTTAACGACTTGAACCAGCACGTGACCTTCTGGTTCCCTCGACTGGCCCATGTGGTAGGCCTTTCCACTGCAGGAAGGCCCGATTTGGCGCAATGGGTGACCCAGTACCAAGTGCTGGTCACTACCGATGGTGTGACATGGCGCGCCGTCGACAACAATCGCATGTTCAATGGCAACACCGACCGTACCACCATCGTCCGCCACAACTTCGTTGATCCAGTCCAAGCTCTCGGCCTCCGCATCGCCATTCGTGCATGGGATAGCCATATTTCAATGCGAGCAGCCGTTCATGGATGGTTGCTGTGAGTGCTCCCTTCGATTGTCGACCCCGCTCAGCATTGTAAGATAACCGATACAGACACCCCAATGAGTCCATCCATCCATCCATCAATCAATCAATCGAAGGATCTCCAACCAGAGAACCCAAGAGAACAGCACACAACCAAACCAAGGCATCGATCATTCGGCTGTGTTACTGGTGTCGCTCGCGTCTCTCTCTCTCTCTCCCCCTCCTGCCGCACGCAACATCATGTCGTGGGTCGCTGCTGCAATTGCGGCTGCTTGGGTCTCGCATTGTCTCTTTGGATGGGTGATCGCAGCGATCGCCTTCGTTGGCGTGTTGGGCTTCTCGGCCTATTGGACCTCGGGCATGCGCATTCGTCAAAAGATTCAGCTCGCAACCTGGACCGCTCCGTCGGAGGTCCGATACGACGAATCCACTTGATATCTGTAGATAGATAGATGAGCGTTCTGACTCCAAGATATGGGCACTTGTAGGGTATCATTCATGGCAAGGTGTCGCTCGATGCCACCAAAGTATGACTGCGATGGCTCGAGGGTTTCGAGGTGGAGTGCGTGCGATATCGTCTGGATTGATGGATGATGGGTATCTCTTGATGCGCAGGTACTTGCGTATATGCAAGAGCAACAAGAGGCAGGCAAGCGTGTGTCGATCACACACGTGGTCGGTAAGGGCATCGCGTTGGCGATCCGCAAGGCACCGTCGATGAATGGATACTTGTTGTGGGACCGGTATCTAGGCACACGCACACGCACACAGTATCAGGCTGTGCTGTCGTGATAGCCACACATAGCTGATGCCGTGCTACGATGGATCGATGGGTCGATCGATCGATTGTGTGCACGTAGATTCATTCCACACAAGACCGTCGATGTTAGCTTCCTGGTGGCGATCGAGGGAGGCAACAACCTCGCTCGAGCCAAGGTCACCAAGGCCGACGTCAAGTCGGTACATGAGATCGGCGCCGAGTTGAACGCCACGGCTGATAAGCTGCGCAAGGGCAAGGACGTCAACTTCAACAAGTCGTTGGGACCCATTCGATTCGCTCCCGTGTGGGGTGTTCGGTGTGTGGGCGGCAGTCTGGCGACACGTTGGATTGGAGCGATCGAGATCGATGTGCTGATCGATTGAATGTGCGCACATCTCGATGTTGGTAGGGTCATCACGTATGTGGCTGGCTGGATCTCGTGCTCGCTTGGTGTCTCGGTGCCGCCGCTCGGTATCGAGGAGTTCCCGTTCGGTTCGGCCATCATCACGAGCGTCGGAATGTTCGGTATCGAAGAGGCCTACGGTACGTTGCTGGTTGCATTCAATCAATCGATGGTTGAGTTCGATCGATTGATGGATGGATGGATGGATGGATGGATGGATTCGGTTGGCTGTAACAGCGCCAATGACGCCGTTCACACGAGTACCGATGATCGCGCTCGTGGGTGCCATCAAGGATGCCGCGACGGTCAAGGACGGCCAAGTGGTCGTGGTCAAGAAGGTCAAGATCACGATCACGATCGATCATCGTTACATCGATGGTGCGCAGACCAAGGCCATGCTCGAGGCGCTCAAGGCCGTGTTCGATGATCCGCACACGCACCTCGAGGCTCACGAGTAACTCACGCTCACGTTCACACGCATCAATGATCGATCGTATCGAATCCCTACTGTTCGATTCGAGCATCGACATTGGCAATGGTCCGTGTGTGTGTGTGTGTGTGTGCCAATCTCTTTACTCTATCTCTCTATCTCAAAACCTCTCTCATACTTGATATGACTTTGACATTGATAAATCTACTATGGATACAAACGTACATTGAGATTGGTAGTTGTCGATCGAGATCGATTGATACATTCACGAGCGATATCAAGAACAGCATCAGTTGTTTGGTTGCTCGCTGCTGTTGCCATCTCTCTCTCATCAAGCTCCCTCCCTCACAACCATACACCCACGCTCTCTCGACATCATATACAAGACCCTCGACCTCCATGGCCACACCAACCCCAAGCATCTCTTCCTCCTCTACCTCCTCCTCATCATCAAGCTTCTCACCAATCTCAACTACAGCCGCCACCACCACAACATCAACATCATCACCAACAGCATGGGCCGCTCATTCACAAGTCGAAGCTCTCGAGAGCAGCCTGCGTCAAGTCATCGCTTCCATCACGACCAACGACGAAGCCGACACTCGTCTGAACGTCGATCGTACGGCCGAAGCCTTCGCTATGGCCTCCAAGATACTACTAGCGAACCTACAAGCGTCACAGGCAGCGTTGCTCTCGCGGCACGACATACGCCTGCAGCACGAGATCGCCCTGCTGCAGGCCGAGATCGCACGCAAGGACGCCCTGCTCGCTCGCTACGATACCTTCCAGACTCAGGTATCGACCGTGATCTATCTATCTATCGTGATCTATCTATCGTGATCTATCGTGACTATCTATCTATCTATCTATCTATCTATCTATCTATCTATCTATCTATCTATCTATCTATCTATCTATCTATCTATCTATCTATCTATCTATCTATCTATCTATCGTGATCTATCTATCTATCTATCTATCTATCTATCTATCTATCTATCTATCTATCTA
>Ga0209935_1005662_pt1 | contig 10456 bp, 4 predicted proteins | sample ThiBio_1000_plan_2_FD_183958 | JGI IMG/M metagenome (GOLD analysis project Ga0209935, IMG submission 183958) | Wastewater bioreactor microbial communities from Cape Town, South Africa - Thiocy_cont_1000_plan (SPAdes) | ecosystem: Engineered > Bioreactor > Thiocyanate-remediating >... | reverse complement strand
ATTGAACGTAGAATCGTGTCAATCCTAACCTCGATTTAATCGTAAATGCTAACGTTTTTGTGTTGATTTTTCAGCGTCAAAAATGAAAACGTAAAGTACCATACTCACCTCAAGCAAGAGAAAAAAAACGAAATTTTCCATTTCTTAGTCAAACAATACGGTCGTTAACCACTAATTTACGATATAAAACAGAGTCGAATACGTCTGTAATATTTGACACAGAATTACGGAGCTACAGTAATGGTATTACGGTATGTATACGACCCATAAACGGCAAAATTATGACCAAATACAGACAGTCGTATCGATAGATCTGGGACCGTACTACTCTCTTTCGATTTTTCCTATTTCTCCTTTTTAATTCACAAATTCAACTAGTTTTTGACAAAAGGAGAGAAAATTTTCATCGTTCTTCGACAAAACGAAACAACATTAATCCGATGACAGATTTCGATAGAGAAAGGTAGAGATCGCGATCTTTTTGATTCTATAGCGAATACTAACGGGACCGGTAAAAAAAATGTTCGTTTTATAGAGGTCTCGATCTGAACGTGCTTATAAGAAACTATATACGTATTTAGTCAGGATTGTCAGATCATCCGATTTTCCGACTTTTGCTATTCTCGAAAATTTCTTCTTTCAAAATGTATGGATGTCAATTTCGATAGAATATTTCATAGCGTCATCTTTATTTTCTTCTTGTTATTGAATAATCGAGTAGATTCGAATGTATAAAGAAAGAATGAATATATTTTCTATTACAATCCAAAGATTTATTGACGTAGTTGCAATTCTCTCGGGATAAATAGATCTACGTTACACTGTGATCAATGTATTGATCTCGAGAACCGTTTGAGTAAATTTCTTGATCATTTGAAATACTATTCAATGTTAGCAGATTAACCACTGAATTATTCAAAGACTGAGGCTATTGTGCCAACAATGAGTAGATTTAAGAATTTTCAAAAGGAAGAAACATTTTCTTCTATCTCCATCACTTCTAATAAGAAGAAGCGAAACGAAATAAAACGAAAATTTTAATTTCTAATCAGAATGGAATCTCTTCGGTGATCCTATAATATGCATTTGAATAAAATATCAGTTGATTATACCATAAATCAGAAAACGAATCTCGTTTTTTCTCATTTATTATTTTCTTGATGAACATCCGATTAAAATAGTTCTTCAAGGTTATTTTCAATAAATCAATCTTTTATTCAGGAAAGAAAAAGAAAAGCAATCGTCGAAATCGATTCTAATCTTTGACTTTAACTTATCTCCTTCGAATGGTTAATAGAATCTTCGAATTTTCAAGAATCAATCAACAATTATTCTTTTCTTTTCTCTAATAAATACTGATTATTAATGATTTTGTTTCGAAAATATTATTTCAAGTTGGCAGATACACGTTGAATGCATGCTTTAGCTCTCAGTACATCTGGATGTTGCGAAGCGAATGCATGTTGATAGATATTTAATGCCTTTTCAAATAGTTCTAATGCTTCTTTCCATTCACCTTTTTGTTCATGTATCAAAGCAATGCATTCATAACTCATGGCAATATTAGGATGATCACTAGGAAGTGATTTCAAACGAATTTCGAGTGACTGTTGATAATGTTCCATTGCAAGATCATATTTATTCAGATAATAATAAACATTACCAATATTATTGTGAGAAGCAGCAATAGCTGGATAATTGGAAGGTAAATGTTGTTTCATAGTAGCTAATGATTTTTTGTAAAAATCTAATGCTTCTGTGTATTTTTTCTGGTCATAATATACATTAGCAATGTTACTGTAGAAATAAGCCATATTTGGATGATCTTCATCATTTGCATTTCGAAATAATTCGATCGCTTTATGATAATTTTCTAATGCTCTCTCTAACTCACGCTTGCGACGATAAACAGTACCTATCCAATTATATAAATTACCGATGTTCTGATAATTAGATGATCCCTCTTGTTCTTCAATCACCAGTGATTTTCGAAAGCATTCAAGACTAGAGTCATAGGCAGCTTTATCCTGAGTCACTATGCCAAGATTATAATATAAACCACTTAGCAAAGGATCATTTGGTGGTACCTCTGCTAATAATCGATGATAAATCTTCTCTGCTAAATCATATTTACCCATTCGACGCAAAACTTTACCAAACGAATGAAGATTAACTTCTTCATTTCCACCACCATATTCCTTTTTCATATGATCGAATAATTCCTTCAAATCATGTTCATCATCACCACATAGTTCCATATAAATCGTTATAATTTTTTCATTTTTTATTTCTTCAATTTTAATCAATCGAAAAATAGATCCCATCATAAATAATACTTCACATTCCTTGCTGAAATAACTCAACGAACTTATATCAGCAAATGGTTTTGATTTTACTACTTGCGGATCGGCATCAATAACGAATAGTACACGACATAAATCACTTGTAATTTTACTACGATTCAAGAAACCTAATGCTTTATCAGGATTAGTGCTCGTTGAAAAGAAAGAATTTATCGAAATTAGATTATCAATCGATTGTTGAAGAGTATTGAGTTCATCAGTCGACATAACCTGACCACGATAGACACGAATAGATGATTGATGTTGATATTGTTTTAGTTGTTGATAAATATCTCCGATAACGAAGCGAAGTAGAAATAAAAGATCTATATTTTGTACTCGTAATGCTTTATTCAACATTTTATATAGAAATGTATCACGAGTATACCACCAAAGTGCTTTATCTGATCGATAATCTTTTTCAAATTCACCGACGAATACTAATTCCTTCTGATTGTTTTCATATTCTTTTTTACATAATTCAATTAATTGTTGTTTATCACTTTCGATCGATTTCATTCGAATAAGAACATCGATTAAGAGAAGAGAATGAATAAAATTACCATTTAATCCAGTAGTCGATTGATCTTTCTTGTTGTTAACATTAAATATATTTATAGATAATGGTTCTTCGATTTTAACTCGAGTTTGTTGATCTTGTTTAATAACATGAATGAGATCTTTCAATTCAACAATAACACTTTTAACCTTAATAAAATCTTTAGCCCATTGTTCATTGGCTGTCTTATCCATACAATAGACATAAATCGATGAAATTTGTCTAAGATGATGAATTTGAGGAACTAATTGTCGACCACATCGACCACTCACTATAAGAACCAATCGATCTTGTGTGGAAAGTGAAAGAATCCTCTGATGACATTCGCCTTGATCATCGAATGTTTTCAAATGATTAATAATTTCTCGAAGTTTTAATTGAGTATGTTGATTATCTTCAGTTGTATTGACTTGTACATCAAGCCAAAAAATAGAAAATGTTTCAAGATTATCATTAGATATTTCGAACGGTTTGCTGTTGATACCATCCATAGCTGTACGCTCGGTATTTGCCAACAACACTACTTATATGAAACACGTAGACTGATTTTATTTTTTGGGTAAAAACCGTAATACGTAATTCATTTTATTGGTTCTATTTCTTTAATGTTTTTTTTTCTTTATCTCGCCTTAGTAACATTAGCCTGTGCGAGAACGCAAAATAGAAACTTGATATCCACGTGCTGCGTATTCTTGAAACTGACTTTTTCTCATATTTTGCCTAACAATAACTACGTTTAAAAAGAGAACGCTTGTATATTGTCTTCTCAAATCATTGTTTATCGTTGTATTTCTATGATTAAAAACAATTAAGAATAATATTCATTGTGTCTCTGTATATTCGTTAGATATGCATTAATAAAACATCACTTCAACCGAATGTGATCTGGTTTGTATGGAATCACGTCACTTCTGACATCGAAGATGAAGGTGAAATTAAACGCTTTCTTAGTTTCGAAAAAAGTCTACCAATTATTGTTATCATAAATGCTACGAAAAATGTCTCATTTAAGCGAGAATGATATTGCTCAATTCACCCATCAGTCAACAGAATAGGTTTGCTGGAGCAGGAAAACAAATTATCGAAGTTTTATGCAAATGACCAAAATTCATGAATTTGAAAGCAGTTACTGTGAGTTCATTGCATATTGATGATTTCGACGACATAGTTCAATATTGAAACTCTAATTGAGATTACACTTAAACATCTTACACATGACAATCAAAACAATGATTTAAACGTATTAATTATCTAGAATATCCAAAACTAGAAAATAATGGCGAGAAAGGTGAGTGTTAGCAAATTTCATGCATAAATCAGTACTTGATAGATGATTGTTAACTTGCATCTTCTATTTTTCAGAAATACAGTTGAGTATTTTGAAAAAACTTTTGAAATATATTCAAGAATGAAGCGATTTGACTGAAAGGATAAAACGTGGAAATACTGTTATTCTCTTTCTTTTTGCTAATTAACAAATGAATTTCTTTTGCTTGTCCTCATTGATTCCATAAAACAAAAGTTGATTACAAAGAATTTTGCGAATAGATTTAAGAGATTTTCATAGAATTCATTCAAGTTTATAATCTGGCCTCGGATCACGTTTTTTTGGAAATATAGGAATCCTTATAGGATTATATTTTACTAAAATATAGGATTTTCAATAGAAAATGACAAAAATCATAGGACTTTTTAAACTATGATTTCTATTGAAAATTTTAGTTTTTACAGGTTAACATGGAACTCTCGGCTACCTAGTGATTTGTATTCTTAAGGATGTGGTACATGCTTTTATTTAAAAAAACAATTTCCTATGCGTAATGGCGGTCAAAATGATTCTTCCATCCCTACTGCGTTATTTTATCCTCTGGGTTGTTAAGATAAATATTAAAAAGATCACATTTCTATCATCGTATAGTCCATGATATCGGATATATGTATAGAAATTTTTAGAGTTTGCTTTGTTATTCATTCAGATTGAAAGAAAGCTGTTATATTTTTATTTTACAGTTGTGATAAGTGAAAGATTTCTGTGCTTTGTTCTTATTTAAAGGACAATATACCATATTTAAGTTGAAATAAGGTAATATAATAGACAACAAGTTTCTGCTTCGCTACAAAATATACTATACAGACAATATTCAATAGTTTAAGTAGAAGTTGTCTTTTTAAAAGTTGATCCAATACCTTATGAATATCATTTGATATTATAAAGTATACGATGATGGAAATGTGATCTTATTGATATTTTTCTTTAATTACACAGACGGTAAAGTGATACGGTAGGAAAGGGTGAACGATTTCGATAATCATTGTATTTCAGAACTGCAAACAATATTTCCTAAAGTACTATTGAAAAATAAGTATGTTTTTGAGCCCTGTTGTCGTCAAAGAGTTCAGTAATATACGATTCTGTGCATATCCCTAGAAACTATCATAGAGCTCCAGGTTTTCAGGAACAGAAGCCCATATAGAATTTCAAGTTCTTGAGAAGAAAATCCAGAACTGACACTCTATATATGCCTGATTAGACGGACTTCATTTAATTTCTTTTTTGTATCTTTTACGTTATTAATGTTTTGTTTGGCCCATCAATATAAATCCCGCCCCTTTCGCCCACTTTTTTTCTGACACAAGCGATGTTTGTTTACTGGTCAAAAAACTCTTGTTGCGCCACTGATGGTGATAGAAAAGGTCTCATCGATCATTAGGGACAATTAGACAAATTTCAGAGATGATTTGAAACTGAAATGAAAACTAAAAATCCTACTAAAATATAATCTTAGTCGTTTTCATTCACTAGAGACCTTCTCATCCTCACTCGATTAATTCCCTGAGTTAAAGTCCTCTTCCTCATCATCTGATATCATTTTCCTAATTTACATTTTGCGTGAACAAATTGAGTATTTGATTAAATGTGCTGATATGCGAGTTCTCTAATAATTGAAAGCTGTTTATGAGGGAATCGATCAATCTTTTTGGCATCTCCTATTTTATCGACAAAATATAGGTAAATAGGACAAATGAGCGATATATAGGACAAATTATAGGATTTGTCAAAAATATAGGATTTATAGGAAATATAGGTCGAATCCGACCCCAGCTTGTCGATACAGACTGCGACCTTCCACCTTACATTCTTTCTCTTCGAACAGAATCGAAAAAAGAAAAATGACTAAAGTTGAGTTGAGACATGAGTGCGATAGGATCTGTTCGAAGTTTGTGTATTCATCATCCATGAGGAGAGAATCTTTTGAATTTTTTCAATAGTTAAGAATATTCACAAAAATCAAAACGATCTTATGCATCGACGATAATTGTAAAAGTTGATTGTATCTCGATTGTTTGTAGCATATAAATAGAAGCATTATACAACGATGTAAGAACAACAAAAATATCGAATAAATATTTCATATATCAGTAGATATAACTTACAAATTAATTTCAATTTTATTATTGAACACAAGATAGAGATTATTTAATGTGCGATGCAAAAGTAATGAGACAAATGTCTGATGATATTATTCAGTTCCATGCTATTGATTAAGGTCACTCGAAGTTGCTTTCAATAGAAGAAGATGTCCACTTTCGAACCATATATCGTTTGTTTCTTAACTGTTAGAAATAGAGAAAAAGAATGTTGTTACACATCATATAAATGTGCCTAATTTTTGTAAAAGATCAGTAGTTTTCTCGTTTTTTTAAGTAAGCAAGTTAGGTTGAACTATCAATTCTATCATCCAATGTTAAAGTTAAATGTTAAATAACGTTTGAACCTAAAACTATGGCTCGAATGGTCTTATCACAAAAAAGAATCATGTTTATGTTCATCTTGAGCAGGCCTTCTCCCTTAAGGACAGAAACACATCTAAATGGATGTTTTCGTTTCGGAAGCGATTAAAGTCACTCATAAATCCGCCTCATTCAAATGATTTGGATTTGATATGACCGGATTAAGTGATGATCATTATACACAAGACGTCCAAGCATGCTGAACTGGTCAAAATCTCCACCCAATTCACTCAAAATGAAATCAATTTAGAAAATACAGTGTTAATTAGGAACGAAAGATTTATGAGACAAACTCAAACTTAAAATCTCAATCAATTACCCAGAAAATTTTCGAAGAAAGCAAAAAGATCTGATAAAAAACGTTGTAACAACCATAGTTTTGTCGTTGAAAAAGAATATTTTGATAATTAATAGAGAAACTGCTGACAGTATTTGTTAAGAGTCTTCTAGTAACAACTTTACTTACTCTATTCAATAACGAGCGAACTATGTTGAAATGATCGAGTGAGTTCTAATAGCATCGACATCAATTTGTCTCATTACTTTTGCATAGCACATTACTATCGAACGAAAGTCATACGCTAAAAATAATAATAATAGATGTAATTTATCGTTGTACATACAGTAGGCCATGTGGTAAAGACATCAGATGATTTTCTTACTTTATATGCATGAAAATACGCACCACATATAGAAGAATTCGTTTTAATTTTTAGCCAGTGCATGATTCGAAAAAATAAGATGAATGACTAAACCACTTCCAATGCCATCTGTTAAATAGCAATTCAATTCTATATCATCTACATTTTTGTTTCGAAAACTTCTTTTCTCACTTATTTGATAGATTCCATTGAAAATACGAAAACAAACGTGGAATTATAATGTCAGTTGATTGTTCTTTAATTTGCGCATAGTTCATACTCAGTTCAGTTGTTAATCCAAGGTAATTCACTCATAAAAATTGCAGTCGTATATAAAAGTACCGTGATAATAAACATAAATAGTGTCCACCAGTAACCGAGAATATATATCATGGGATTCGGCAAAAAAAATGCCAGCTACGAGAGTACATCCAGTGATAATTGCCGATGAAATAATGCCAACATCATCATATATGTTGATGTTTTCGATCCAATTACAGAACGCTTCGATTGAGATATATTTTCATCTTTTTTCACCGATATTTGCTCTCCTTCATATGCTGCATTCGATTGTGTAGATGAATCCATTTGTCCAACACAGGAAAATGGTAACAGAACATAATCGAAGAGCTTCTCTATATGATGAACGTGGATCAAGAGAAGCAATACATTTAAAAGGACGAAATGTATCAATATGTTGTGTTGGCAAGGATTTCGTGTAAACTTCAAGATCCATCTCATAATATTTCAATGCATTATCATATTCGCCAAGATCATGATAGACTTCACCCATATTATTATAAGTTGTACCAAAACGAAAATGATCAGCTGGCAAATGTTTTGAACGAATCGAAAATGCTTTTCGATGACACAATCAAGTGCTTGAGAATATACTTGAATCTGATGGTTGTAGAACTTGTTTTCGAATTGATAATGATCTATCGAACAAATCGAGCGCACATTTATCTTCTGTTGCTATTAAACCAAATAAATACAAACAATAAGCTCTCCAACTATGATCATTCAAATCGAATTGCCACTATTATTCAAATTTAATTAAAATTACTTCATTTCTTTATTTATCTATGAAAAAAAAATAGCCGAAAGAATTCTTGAATTTATTTCGATATTGATTTCATATTTTGTAAACAATCAAGTATTAGCTGTCGAATGATCTTGTTCATTCGTATCATTTAAAACATAATAACATGTTTTTTTTTGTCTTCATCATACATTATCAGCCTGTCCTATATTACGTTTAAGTGGAAAGAAAACATGTTAAACAATTTAATGTTGTTTTTCTGAAAATGAATGTTTTTAAGTCACGCTTTGGTCTAGAAAGTAAATCGGCAGTCAAAAAAACTCCAAGGCCATCTTTATTGGTGACTTTACTTGCATGATGTTTGCTGATTATTTGATTTGTTTGTTTCTTCTAATGTTCTCTAGACAAACATCAGGTAAATCATTCGAATCAATAGAAGCTCTAAAATATTTTATAGGTTTATCGTATAATCAACCAATTTTTTGTCCGAACGCGTCATGGAACGAAAATGCAACTACTTTTGCTAGCAGTGATACTATTGGTGGAGATCCTTACGATATTTTTGTTACAACTAATAACACTGTCTATGTACCTAATAGAAGCAATAAATTCATAATTGTAAGGCCTGAGGCAAGCTTAATACCATCGAGAAATATATCAACATCTTCATCTAGTATAAGAACTGCTTTCGTCGCAGAAGATAATTCAATCTACTTCGATTATCGATTGAATTCGATTAGGGAAATACGAGGATTATCAGCTAATTTATCAAATACTTTTTCAATCGTGCAAACATACGAAAATTGCTATGATATTTTCATTGATATTAGCAATTATATTTATTGTTCTCTACCAGATTATTATCATCGAGTCATCAGAAAATCTTTAAATAATTCATTTGATCAAGTTAAAATAGTTGCTGGGACTGGTGTTAGTGGTTCAACAACATTCATGTTAAATTGGCCTCACGGAATCTTTGTTGATACTAATTTGGATTTATATGTAGCAGATCGCTCTAATCACAGAATTCAATTATTTCCATTCGGTCGATCAGATGCAATAACAATAGCAGGAATTGGATCATCACCCTCAACAATTGATTTGAATAATCCAACTGCAGTGATTTTAGATGCTAATAAATATGTTTTTATTGTTGATTATGGGAATCATCGCATCATCGGAAGTGGACCATATGGATTTCGATGTTTAGTTGGATGTAATGGATCGGGTTCTGCAGCTAATCAATTAAAAAGTCCACGAGCAATAAGTTTCGATACGTATGGTAATATATTTATTGCTGACGGAACGAATAATCGGATACAAAAGCTTGCATTGATAACTAATTCTTGTAGTAAGTTCATCAAACTAGAGAATATCTAAGCTTTCTTTTACTTTTACTAGATGTATCGATTAGAAATAATGGTAATTATCTACCCGTTTCATTTTGAAATCTTTTTAGTGCTTTCTTTAGTCACATACTCATCAACAAAAGATTCTCAAATTATTGCAACAAATACATCTAATAGTCTGTTTACTAATATTTTCGATCTATGATAATATCTTTCTTATCTAGGTATATCTTATAATCAACCCAAATTTGATGCATCTACTGTTTGGAATTCAAATGGAATCACAATTACTGATAGCAATACAGTTGACACACAACCTTTTGGTATATTTATCAACAGAAACAACACGATTTATATACCTGGTCGAAATTCAAAAGGTATATACATTTGGGAGAATGATAATATCAATTTCACAAAGAAAATCAATACTAATCAGTGGACTCAATTTTCTATTTTTGTAACTAGTAATGGTGATATTTATACTAGTTCTGCAAACTCACCCTTTACTATCAATCGGTGGTTATCAAATGAAACTAATACTTCTGCGACTATTGCATATAGTGACTCAAACTCACATAGTATCTTTATTGATTTCAATAATACTTTATACTTTACATCCACTTATAAACATAAAGTTTTATCGAAACCACTAAGTAGTTCTTCAAATATATTAACACTTGTTGCTGGTACAGGTGTTGCTGGAAATGCTCCAAATATGCTTAATAACCCTT
>Ga0209935_1005661_pt1 | contig 10458 bp, 9 predicted proteins | sample ThiBio_1000_plan_2_FD_183958 | JGI IMG/M metagenome (GOLD analysis project Ga0209935, IMG submission 183958) | Wastewater bioreactor microbial communities from Cape Town, South Africa - Thiocy_cont_1000_plan (SPAdes) | ecosystem: Engineered > Bioreactor > Thiocyanate-remediating >... | reverse complement strand
GCTGCTCGTGGTATCTGTCGCGTTATTGCCGACGAGAAACCGGGCTTTCCCTGCCGCGTCAGCCTTGAGGATGCGAATCCGGGAGAACGTCTTCTTCTACTGCCGTACGAGCATCAGCCGGCGCTTACGCCATACCGCGCCAGCGGCCCGATCTTTGTCCGCGAGCAGGCGGGGGAGGCATTCGATCGCGTCGGGGAGATTCCGCCCGCGTTGCGGAAACGTCTGTTGTCGCTGCGTGCTTACGATGGCGAAGGCACGATGCTCGACGCTGATGTGACTGAAGGCGGACAGGTTGAAGATTTGATTGTACGTCTGTTTTCCGATGCGCGCGTGCAAACGATCCATGCCCATTTCGCGCGTCGCGGCTGCTATGCCTGCCGCATCGGCAGGGCCTGAGAAACGAGGGGAATAAACGAAGACCGGGGCACCGCCCCGGCCTTCGTCAACGTGAGGAGTCGCGTCCTCAACTGCAGCCGCTGGTGCCGCCGCATGTATTGCACTTCATGCAGGTGCCATTGCGGACCAGTGTGAAGTTTCCGCACTGACCACAGGCATCGCCCTCAAATCCCTTCATGCGGGCTTCGGCCACGCGCCTGGCGTGAATATCGTTCCTGCTCGTGCTGCTCACACTCATCCGCGCTTCGATAGTCGCGACGGCAGCCCCGACCGGATTCTCCGAAAGCGTGGAGGCTGCCTCCAGAACCGCATCGCGCAGCTCTCCCATCGCGGCGCTGACGGGTGATTCCTCCTCGGCGTAATGCTCGAACTCCGCATCGTCGTGGCGATCCTGATCGTGGTCGTGATCATGATCGTGCGCCAGCGCCAGGTTCGCGACCACGCCGCCACGAACCACCTTGAACGGATTGCCGCGGACATAGCCGGTCGACGCCACGCGGCTGATGGCACGCGCAATCTCGTCCTGCCGGGTGGCGCGGCCGCCACCTTCAACGCCGTCGCCCACATCCTCGTCCCGCGCCGGCGGTACATGGGCAAGATCGTGACGGCCGAGATAGCTCACCGCCAGTTCGCGGAAGATGTAATCCAGAATGCTGGTGGCGTTCTTGATGGAGTCGTTGCCGATCACCAGGCCCGCCGGTTCGAAGCGGGTGAAGGTAAAGGCATCGACAAATTCTTCCAGCGGCACGCCATATTGCAGGCCCATCGAAATCGCGATGGCAAACGCATCCATCAGGCTGCGGAACGCGGCACCATCCTTGTGCATGTCGATGAAGATTTCGCCGATCCGGCCATCTTCATATTCGCCCGTGCGCAGATAGACCTTGTGGCCGCCCACGATTGCCTTCTGGGTGTAACCCTTGCGCCGTTGCGGCAGTTTTTCGCGTTCGCGCGAAACCCGTTCGACAATCTTTTCCACCACGCGTTCGGCCACCACCGCGGTGCGCGCGGCCTGCGGCTGTGCCAGCATGTCTTCGGCTTCGTCGTCTTCATCGTCGAAGGCGAGGACCGATGCGGCCAAGGGCTGCGAAAGCTTGGAACCATCGCGGTAGAGCGCATTGGCCTTCAGGCCCAGCTTCCAGGACAGCATGTAGCTTTCGCCGCACTCCGTCACGCTGGCGCTGTTGGGCATGTTGATGGTCTTCGAAATTGCACCCGAAATGAAGGGCTGCACGGCCGCCAGCATGCGGATGTGGCTTTCGACCGACAGCGCCCGCTTGCCGATGCGCCCACAGGGATTGGCGCAATCGAACACCGCCAGATGTTCTTCCTTGATATGCGGCGCGCCTTCCAGCGTCATCGCCCCGCAGACGTGGAGGTTGGCGGCCTCAATCTCATTGCGCGTGAAGCCGAGTGTCCGCAGCATGTCGAAATCCGGTGCGTCCATCGCCGCCGCATCAAGCCCGAGGGTTTCGACACAGAAGCGCTCCCCAAGCGTCCATTTGTTGAATACGAAGCGGATGTCAAAGGCGGATTCCAGCGCCGCTTCGATGGTGTTGATGCGATCATCGTCAAAGCCGCGCGCCCGCAGCGCATCATGCGTGACGCCACTGGTCACGGTTTCCAGTGTCGCGTGACCAACCGCATAGGCCACGATGTCGTCGATCTGGGGCTGGCTATAACCGAGGGTGGTCAGCGCTTCCGGCACACAGCGATTGATGATCTTGAAATAGCCGCCACCGGCCAGGGTCTTGAACTTGACCAGCGCAAAATCCGGTTCCACGCCCGTGGTATCGCAATCCATCACCAGGCCGATTGTCCCGGTCGGTGCGATCACCGTGGCTTGCGCATTGCGGAAGCCGTGTGCCTCGCCCAGTTCCAATGCCTCGTTCCAGGCGCGCCGTGCGGCCGCTGCCAGGTCGATCTGCGCAATTGCATCGTGGTCGAGCGGGACCGGCAGCGTGGACAGATGCTCGTAACCGGCGCCATCGCCATGGGCGGCGCGGCGGTGGTTGCGCACCACGCGCAGCATCGTGTCCCGGTTCGCTGCAAATTGCGGGAACGGCCCGATCTCCGCCGCCATTTCGGCAGAGGTGCGATAGGAAATGCCGGTCATGATGGCGGAAATGGCGCCGGCAATCGCGCGGCCTTCGCGGCTGTCATAAGGAATGCCGGAGGACATCAGAAGCCCGCCGATATTGGCGAAACCAAGGCCCAGCGTGCGGTACTCATAGGAAAGCTGTGCAATCTCGCGGCTGGGGAATTGCGCCATCAGCACCGAGATTTCCAGCACGACGGTCCACAGACGGACGGCGTGCTCGAACGGTTCGACATCAAAGGCGCCATCGGCACGGCGGAACTGCATCAGGTTTAGCGACGCCAGATTGCACGCCGTATCGTCCAGGAACATGTATTCCGAGCACGGGTTGGAGGCGCGAATATCGCCACCGGCCGGGCAGGTGTGCCAGTCATTGATGGTGGTGTGGAACTGAATGCCCGGATCGGCGCACGCCCACGCGGCGTAAGAGACCTTCTCCCACAATTCGCGGGCCTTGATGGTCTTCACCACGGTGCCGCCCTTGCGCGCGGTCAATTCCCAATCGGCGTCTTCCAGCACGGCCTGCAAAAAGGCATCGGTGACACGCACGGAATTGTTCGAATTCTGGCCCGAGACGGACATGTAGGCTTCCGAATCCCAATCCGTGCTGTAGGTACGGAAATCGATATCGGTTTGCCCCTGCCGCGCCAGCGAGATCACACGCTCGATGTAATTGTCGGGGATCATCGCCTTGCGCGCGGCCTTCACCTCGCGCCGCAGGGCTGGATTCTTGCGTGGGTCGAAGCAATCGCCGTTTGAGCCTTCGCAATTGATGCAGGCCTTGAACACAGCTTTCAGGTGCTTTTCGGCGAGACGGGAGCCCGCCACCATCGCGGCGACCTTCTGCTCCTCGATCACCTTCCAACTGATGAAATCTTCGATGTCGGGGTGATCGACATCCACGATCACCATTTTGGCGGCGCGCCGCGTGGTGCCGCCGGATTTGATGGCACCGGCTGCCCGGTCCCCGATTTTCAGGAAGCTCATCAGGCCGGAGGAGCGGCCGCCGCCGGAAAGGCGCTCGTTCTCACCGCGCAGGCTGGAGAAATTGGTGCCGGTGCCGGAGCCATATTTGAACAGCCTGGCTTCCCGCGTCCACAGATCCATGATGCCGCCCTCGTTGACGAGGTCGTCGTTCACGCTCTGGATGAAACAGGCATGCGGCTGCGGATGTTCGTAGGCCGAGGCCGACTTCACCAGCCGTCCGGTGATGTGGTCGACATAGAAATGGCCCTGGCTCGGCCCGTCGATGCCATAGGCCCAGTTGAGGCCGGTGTTGAACCATTGCGGAGAGTTGGGGGCGGCCCGCTGGGTCGCCAGCATATGGCTCATTTCGTCATAGAAGGCGCGCGCGTCGGACTCGGTGTCGAAATAGCCGCCTTTCCAGCCCCAATAGGTCCAGGTGCCTGCCATGCGATGGAACACCTGCTTGGCCGAAACCTCACCGGTCAGCGTGGCGCCTTCGTCGGCTTCGCTCCGCCACAGCCATTCAGGTACGCCGTCTTCGGCAACCTTTTTCAGCTTCGACGGCACGCCCGCTTTGCGGAAATATTTCTGGGCCAGCACGTCGCTCGCCACCTGGCTCCACGCCTCGGGGACTTCGATGCCGGTCTGCTGGAAAACGATCGATCCGTCGGGGTTGCGGATCTCGCTGGCACATTCTCGGAATGCGACCGCCTCATAGGGTGAGGAATTTTCGTTTGTGAACAGACGCCGGATACGCATGGCTCCCCCAACAGGCTGGATGTTGACCCTCTGCCGCCTGCCGATCCGGTCCGATCCCGGAAATCTCGATCCCGCAAAGTGACGTTTCCATGTCCCCGGGAGGCCGCGTATATACGGGCCGTCCCGGCGGCTAGGTATAGTGGAAACCGCCAGATTTTGGGTCGCGGAAGGCGACTGGGGCGAAGTATGGGCATGGTGCCGGAGGTGGCGCAAGACCTAAGTGGTAAACGAAACCTTACCCCCAACATCTTGTGGGTCGAAGGGTGCGGAAAAATGCTGATGGCATCGGGTGTCAAGCCCGGAAGCCGGTTTGGTAAAAATATTTTTTCGGCCCTTCCGGTTGCGGAGCAGCGCCGGTTCCCGCGCGGCTGGAGAGGGCGCTTCTGCTGGCATTTGTCCTGGTCACGCATCTTTGCGCGGGCGCACGAGATGCCACACTTTGCGCACAGCAGTGGGCTAACTATAGTCCCCTCAGGCTGGCGAATCTTTTGTGGTGGCGAGCAGCAAGATGTCTCTGTGGGATTTGATCTTCATTTGGTGGCGGGGCGCCACGCTTGGCACCCTGGTGAACACCTGGTGGTCGGGCCGGTTTGTGGGCGAAGACAAATTCGGCAACCGCTATTACCAGAATGCGACCGGAAAGCGCCGCTGGGTGCTCTATAACGGGACGGTGGAGGCAAGCCGCGTACCGCCAGACTGGCATGGCTGGCTGCATCACACTTTCGCCGAGCCGCCGACCGTTTCCGCCCCGAAGACCAAAGAGTGGGAGCGTGAATACCTCCCCAACATGTCCGGCACAGCGGATGCCATGCGCCCGCCCGGAAGCCTCGCCCGTTCTGGCAAGCGCCCACGGGCGACCGGCGATTATGAGGCCTGGAAACCGGAATAATCCGAGCACGAATAATCCGTATGCAGAACAATACTATTGAAACCCTGATTGGCGCCGTGGTCGTGGTGGTCGCCGCCGCGTTCCTGTTTTTCGCCTACACCACCACAAGTGCGGGCAGCATTTCGGGCTATGAGATCAACGCCCGTTTCGGCAGCGTCGAAGGCATCAGCGTGGGCACCGATGTGCGCATGCGTGGCATCAAGATCGGCACCGTATCCGCGCTCAAGCTCGACACCCGCAGCTATACGGCACTGGCGCGGCTTTCGATCGGGAAGGATATCCCGATCCCGCAAGACAGTTCCGCCAAAATCACGTCGGCGGGCCTTCTCGGCAGTTCCTATGTCTCGATTGCGCCGGGTGGCAGCGATGACATGCTGAAGCCGGGGGCAATCCTGCAGAATACGCAAGGGGCTGTGGATCTGATGGGGCTTGTCGGCCGCTTCATCAACAGTGGCAGCGGCTCCAGCCAGCCCGGCAACAACCACAGCGCACCCAAACCGGCAAGCCCGCTGCCAGAGGTACCGTGATGCGCTTTGGCGCTATCGCACCGGCTTTTCTGTTTTTCATGGCGGTCGCGGCTGTGCCCGCGCTGGCACAGGATGTCAGCGGCAGCCCGGTGGCAACCTCCGGCGCCAACCCTGCGTCAGACAACTCCGCAACAGACAATACCCAAACCGCACCAGCACCGCCGCCCGCAAAGCCGGTCGCGGTCGTTCTGCGCGGGCTCGACAAAATCACCGGCCGCGCCACCGATATCGTGGCCCCGATCGACAAACCGGTTCAGTTTGCGACGCTGACGATTACGGCGCGCACCTGTTATTCGACACCGCCGACCGAACCACCCGAAACCACGGCCTTCCTGCAGATCAGCGACAAGAGGCCGGGCCAGGCCGCGAAGCAGGTGTTTTCCGGTTGGATGTTTGCCTCCACACCATCCATCAACGGGATGGAACATCCGCTTTATGACGTTTGGGTGATCACTTGCAAAACCAACGCGCCGGGCGTGGTGGCAAGCGTGACACCCGCCAAGGGCCCGGCCAAAGTCGTGTCGCCCAATGCGGAGGCGGATGAGCCCGCGCCGTCTCTCCCTGAAGGGGCCGGCCAGTAAAACTCTGCGTTCCGTCCCAGGGCGTCGTGCAGGCGCGCCAGATAGGCCGCGCGCGGAATCTCGATCGTGCCGAACTGTTCCAGATGGGTGGTCAGAAACTGCGTATCCAGCAGAGCAAAGCCGCCGCGGATCAGCCGCGCCACCAGATGCACCAGCGCCACTTTGCTCGCGTCGCGCGCGCTGGAGAACATACTCTCGCCAAAGAACGCGGCACCCAGCGCGACACCGTAAAGTCCACCGACCAGTTGGCCGTCCTTGCGGCATTCGATGGAGTGGGCGAAGCCTCCTTCGTGCAACGCCGAATAAAGCCGGATGATCTCGTCATTGATCCAGCTTTGCTCGCTTGCTGCACGCGGCGCGGCACAGGCTCTGATAACGGCGGCAAAATCCTGATCGGCCGTGACCGTGTAAGCGTCGCTGCGAACGGTGCGCGCCAATCGGCGCGGCAGGTGAAATCTGTTCAACGGAATGATGCCCCGCCGGTCCGGTGACACCCAAAACAGCCCCGGATCTTCCCGCCGTTCAGCCATCGGGAACAGCCCTTGCGCATAAGCCTGCAAGAGCAGATCTGGCGTTAATTCAACCTTCTGGTGCATGTTGCCGCGGACAGCAGATATACCGAGCTTCTGCGTTTATACCGCCGCGCCGGGCAATAAGCCACGGCACGTATCTCCTGACATGCCCGGCATTCATGCGTGATGTGTGTCAGGTTGTCCGGCCGCGTTTCGCATCGATGCTCCACGGTCCGGGACCGGCTGCAGCGATGTAAAGAAAGATGAAGCAGAACAGGATCGCGGCATCGCCCTGGTTAACCGCGGGGAAGAAGCCGCCCATGCGCATGTGGTAGAGAAAATATCCGACAGCCATTTCGCCGGAGCAGATGAAGGCCGCGATACGGGTGAAAAATCCTGCGGTAATCAGAACACCACCAGTCAGCTCGATGATGCCGGCGGCCAGCAACAATGGCGAAAGGCCCGCGTCATACATCGTCACATGCGGAATACCGAGCAGCTTTGCCGTCCCGTGCTCCAGGAACAGAAGCCCGGACATAATGCGCAAGATGCTCAGAAGCTGGGGTGACCAGCCATTCAGAAAAGCCATTTGAATCCCCGTGCGGCTGTCGTCACCCGCACTATATGCGAGTCCTCGTAACGGCCCAGCGGGAAAATCGAATCAACCGTTGCGCCTGGCCAGAAACTGCTCCAGCCAGTGGATGTGATAATCGCCGTTCAGGATATCGGGCTGACGCACGAGTTCCTGAAACAGCGGGATGGTGGTCTCGATGCCGCCGACCACCAACTCATCCAGCGCGCGGCGCAGCCGCAAAAGGCACTCATTGCGATTTTTCGCGTGCACGATCAGCTTGCCCGCCAGGCTGTCATAGTAAGGCGGTATCCGGTAGCCGTCATAAAGCGCGGAATCGAAGCGAACACCCAACCCGCCCGGTGCGTGGAATTGTGTAATCTGCCCGGGTGACGGGGTGAATTTGAACGGATTTTCGGCGTTGATCCGGCATTCGATGGCGTGCCCTGAGATCACAACATCGGATTGCGCGATCTCCAGCGGCGATCCGGCGGCAATGCGCAATTGTTCACGCACGATGTCGATGCCAGTGATGGCCTCGGTGACGGGGTGCTCCACCTGAACCCTGGTGTTCATTTCGATGAAATAGAAGCGCCCTTCTTCAAACAGGAATTCGATGGTGCCTGCACCCAGATAGCCAAGTTTGGCCAGCGCCGTGGTGACGATGGCGCCTATCTCCTGACGCTGCGCCGAATTGAGGGCAGGGGAGGGTGCTTCCTCCCACACTTTCTGGTGGCGGCGCTGCAACGAGCAATCGCGCTCCCCCAGATGAATGACATTGCCGAATTTGTCGGCCAGCACCTGCACTTCGATGTGCCGCGGCCGCTCCAGATATTTTTCCATATAGACCGCGTCGTTGCCGAAGGCGGTCTTGGCCTCGGTGCGTGCGGTGGAAAGCGCCAGTGACAGTTCGGATTTCTGCTGCGCGACCTTCATACCGCGCCCGCCGCCGCCAGCCGTGGCCTTGATCAGCACCGGATAGCCGATTTCTTCGGCCAGCTTTTCGGCCTCGCTATCGCTTTCGACGGCGCCATCGGAACCTGGCACTGTGGGAATACCTACGGCCTTTACCGCCTGCTTGGCCGCGATTTTGTCGCCCATCAGGCGGATATGTTCCGGCTCCGGCCCGATGAAGGTCAGCCCGTGCTCCTTTACAATCTCGGCAAAACGGGCGTTTTCGGACAGGAAGCCGTAACCGGGATGAATCGCTTCGGCGCCGGTGATTTCGCAGGCCGCGATGATCGCCGGCATGTTGAGATAGGATTGCGATGCCGGTGCCGGGCCGACGCAAACGCTTTCGTCGGCAAGGCGCACATGCATCGCGTCCGCATCCGCGGTCGAATGAATGGCGACTGTGGAGATTCCCATCTCCTTGCAGGCGCGGTTGATGCGCAGTGCGATCTCGCCACGATTGGCGATGAGGACTTTTTCAAACATCAGGCGATGACAAGAAGGGGTTGGCCGAACTCCACTGGTTCGGCATCCGAGATGCAGATCTCGCGGACTGTCCCGCTACGCGGTGCCAGGATCGGGTTCATGGTTTTCATCGCTTCCACGATCAGAAGCGTATCACCTTCCTTGACCGTATCGCCGACCTTGACGAAGGGTGGTTTGCCCGGTTCCGGCGCGAGATAGACCGTGCCGACCATGGGGGAAGTGACGGCACCGGCCTGCGGTCCGGCTGCCTTCTGCGGGGCGTCGCCAGCAGGCGTGATTGCCGCGGGTGCTGCGGCCATCGGCATCGCCTGTGTCATCACGGCGGACATCTGGCGGGAGACGCGCACGCGCTGACCGTTCTGCTCCACTTCGATCTCGGTCAGGTTCGTTTCCGAAAGCAATTCCGCCAGTTCACGCACCATATCGGCAATACTGCCGGACTCGCCGTCTTTCATGCTCATTTTGTGTTTTCCTTGAGAAGAGCGGCAAGCGCATCGATTGCCAGCAAATAACCCTGTACGCCAAGCCCGCAGATCACGCCCTTCGCAGCCGGGCTGATGAAGGAGTGGTGCCGGAATGGCTCCCGCGCGTGGGGGTTGGAGAGATGAACCTCGATCAGGGGCACCGTCAGGGCCTTGCACGCGTCATACAGGGCGACCGAAGTATGCGTCAGCGCGCCCGCGTTCAACACCACGCCACAGGCTCCGCTACGGGCTTCCTGAAGCCAGTCAACCAGCGCGCCCTCATGGTTGCTCTGGCGGAACTCCACATTCAGGCCATGGTCTTCGGCGCGTGCCGCGGCCATGCGTCCGATGTCGGCCAGCGTGGTGCGGCCATAGATTTCGGGCTCGCGCTCCCCCAGAAGGTTGAGATTCGGCCCGTTCAATACATATATCGGAAATATCTTGGCTTTTTTGGCCACGAGAACCCCGCAAGAGCTGCGATTCGGCTTTATACTGGGGTCATACCTTGAGAGAAACCGTTATGGATATGGCCTGATGTCACTTGCCATCACAATCAATGGTGAAGCCCGCACTATAGACACTCCTGTAAGCGTGCAACAATTGCTCGTTTCGCTGGGGTTGGAGCCTGCCAAAATCGCGGTTGAGCGGAATCTGGAGATCGTTCCCCGCTCCCGTTATGGCGAAATCGTGGTGGGGGCTGGCGACAATCTTGAAATCGTCCATTTCATCGGCGGCGGCAATGCTCCGGTCTCGCTGCCGCAGGACAATCCCTTCGTCATCGCCGGGCGCACCTTCACCTCACGGCTGATTATCGGTACCGGCAAATACAAATCCTATGCGGAGAATGCGGCCGCGCTGGCTGCCAGCGGTGCGGAACTCGTCACCGTTGCCGTCCGCCGCGTGAACCTGACGGACCCCAGCCAGCCCAAGCTGGTCGATTTCATCGATCCGAAGGCGGTCACCTATCTGCCCAACACCGCTGGCTGCTTCACGGGGGAAGATGCGATCCGCACCCTGCGCCTTGCGCGCGAGGCCGGCGGCTGGAGCCTCGTGAAACTTGAAGTGTTGGGCGAACAGAAAACTCTTTATCCCGATATGATCGAGACCCTGCGCGCGGCGGAGATGCTCGCGAATGACGGCTTTCAGGTCATGGTTTACTGCAACGACGATCCGCTGATGGCGAAGCGGCTGGAGAATTTGGGCGCGGTTGCGATCATGCCGCTGGCATCGCCGATCGGGTCCGGCCTCGGCCTGCAAA
>Ga0209935_1005656_pt1 | contig 10466 bp, 10 predicted proteins | sample ThiBio_1000_plan_2_FD_183958 | JGI IMG/M metagenome (GOLD analysis project Ga0209935, IMG submission 183958) | Wastewater bioreactor microbial communities from Cape Town, South Africa - Thiocy_cont_1000_plan (SPAdes) | ecosystem: Engineered > Bioreactor > Thiocyanate-remediating >... | reverse complement strand
AGAGAGAGAGAGAGAGAGAGAGAGAGAGAGAGAATTACCTATCTTATTTAGGCGTAAGTCTAGTACTACTAGCCGGTTGTTCACATGTAACCCTTGGGCCAATGCAACACAACCTATTTTCCCCAAAATGAAAGCGTTAGTAAGTTGAAAAAACGTAATCCATAAAGAAAGTAAATACATACCTCTGTTCTTTATTTTATTTGCGCGAATATCTAGTCGCTTCAACGGGGGATTGGAGGGAATGGCACAAGACAGAAGGGCCGCAACAGCGATAGCGCCTCTGTTTCCTATTTTGTTACCTCGAAGGTCTATATCTTTCAATAATGGGCATCCTCTACCAAAAAAACGATGACGTCAGCCACAAATATTGAATTCACAAATGCGTACTGTTGTTTGATGGCCTCGCATAGCAACTCTATGCCATCCCCTCCGAATTTGTGGCTATGCAAGCTTATCTTTCGTATCCTACCATAGACAGGAATTTAGAATTTCAAAGAAAAAGGTTAACCATACCCTTGCAAGGAGACAGCAGAGATAGCTGCGGTCATCATTTGTATCTCGTGGCCATGTCGATTATATATATCGCCGTTCCAGGTTGCATTCCATTCTCCTATTTATGTGTTAAGAGGATACAATCAAATACAAAATTACTGCTAACCTTCCAGTCGATCCTTTTCAGTGGCAAGCTTCTTTGTCTCCCATAATACAATCTAGGTGGAGTTTGGAAAAATCCAGGAGGTTAAATAATTACATACTGTACCTCAGATTTCTCTGTGGCTTCTTCTTCATCACTCTTCTCGGTATCAATTATTTCATCCTCATCTACACTCGTATTATGCTGTACAATTTCCTTTTCACTAGATTCTACACCCTCTCTCTTCTCACTACCTCCTTCACCTGACTGTACAGTAGCCTCTCCCGCATTTCTAGTTACATAATTTACACTTAGCAACCCTTCGAGATTAAGTGCACCCACTTCCACGCCACTCGTAGGCCCTCCCCATCGTTTGAGAACCTCATCGCATATGTCTTTCCATTTTCTCCCATCAATATTTGTCTCCCCTACCGTCGCGCCAATTAGCGCATGTACCGCATCGGAATATGTTATATTCAATAGGGCGCCATGGATGATATCCGTAGCCGGTATCTTCCTGGCCTCCCTTCCTCTGTTGTTTTTTTGATTTATCATTGGTTGAATAATGAATTATGATTGGGAGATAAGGAGAGTACCGTTGACTCAATGCATCTACAATATAATCCAAGCCGTCATCATGACTCATTATCCAAAACGGCACATCCATCGGCAAGAGCGTGTGTAGTATGCCCTATGTTGTATGAGTAAGTGTGCGTGTGCGTGTGTGTGTGTGTGTAAATGTGTGCGCGCGATTATACATACAGCGTACATGCTAAGCACATAGTCGGCGGAGTTTTTATACTTCCGTTCGGCTCCGCATTCATAATATGAACTCAAGAATTTGCTCCCCAAGCCCAGCACCTCGCTAGGATTAATTTCATTCTCTTTTGCCTCATCGGTATGTTCTCCTTCAGTTTCCTCCTGGGTCGCAGGAACCGCAAATATCAAATGCAGTACCTTCTTCTCCATAAGAAGAGGCAGGCATTCCGGAGCATTCTAATATGGTGGCAGAGTTAACAATGAAAGGAATGCTAAGCTCAGTGGTAGTTACATGGAGATACCCTGCTGCACAAAACCCATAAATATCTACATTAGGCGGCACGTACGTTTCGAGGAACTGAAGGCCAAAGATATTTTCAGTCTCTACTCATCGCGAAGAGGAAACTTACCCGCAGAATCTTTGAGCAATTATCAACATCCAATAGCAAGATGTGTTCTCCCGGTTTATAGTTGACGCCGCGCTCGCTTGGTAACCGAGCCTTAACTTTGTGGGCGATAACGGTCCCATAGAGGAAAAAGCATGTGAACGAATGCTTCTCCTTCGATGTGCCTAAATGAATTCGTCAATTAAATCACAGAATAATGAGGTGTGGTACCTCCAAGATGTAATTGTGATCCGGGCGAGCATTGTTGTAATTTCCGTCGCTCCTTGAAGCACACACAGCTCTTAGGATGCTTACACTTTTCTCCCACATCAGATATTGAAGCATACCATCGCAACCACCACTAGAAATACGAAAATATCGTTAAAATTAACGTGAATTTTGTTCATTACCTCTGAGATAAGAAGCTTCCATACACTTTCGGAATCAATAGTGAATTTGTAGTTCGGAAATATCTTGAAGGGAGCATCAAATCCGAGCAAAATTATCTGTCTGCGAAACTCTTTCCACGCAGATGGCCATCCGTCTCGTCGGCGTAGAGGAACCTTGAGCTTTTTCCTCTCTACGATCGCGAAGAAATGAGATTTTATCTGGAACAACACCAACTCCAGCTTCCCCAACGCCTCATCAATTCGATTGTTATCGTTATCCCCTTCCTCCGCTTGGCTAGGCGAAGTCGGCTCAAATGCAAACGAAGAATGAAGTTCGAGCATAAAATGCTTCTTCTTTTTGAACCGCCATTCCGATAACCCAAGAACGCGCACCACCGAAGCAGCGCAACGCGTTCTGAGTTCTTCCTCCATGTATAATCGTTGATCGATTGGGCGATTCCTGGAAAGAGATGACTTGAAGATGTGGTGAGGGAAGGGAGTTTATTGCAAGCTGTTAACATAGTCAGTCACTTTCTCAACTTCACCTCCAACATTCCTCCTCGACCATCTGTCGAGCCGTCTTGATAGGAATATCCATTTTCGTCGAGGTAGCGCCTTACAACAGGAAGCAGTTTAGCCTTCTGTTGCAAAGAGTGATGGCCTGTCCCCGTTATGATATACACAATCGCTCTTTTGCCCTTAGCAGATTCCTCTGTGAGACACTTTTGGAGAACATAGAGCGCCTATAATTAGGAAAAACTTTCAGCACCAAAAAAGAATCGAGTAGTGCAATATACACACCTCTTGGATATGTAGCCCATGCAGATCTAGCGTGTTGGATGCCTCGAAGTCTTTATTTCTGGCCCAGAATATGGCCTCGCCTGCTTTCGCGTGAAGTTCTTTCATCTTGTCATGATGAGTGCGACCTTCCTTCGACAGTCGCGTAGCGGTCACCTTGTCTCCCGCCAAATACGCGGCGGTCGACCTTGCGAATATCTTGTTGCGAATCTTTGCATGCTCGATCGCTTGTTCTCGAAGTTGAAGATAAAGTTCCTTCACATCCTCCCCTGTTTGCACCCACCTCACCGTCGCATCGTCTTTGCCAAGTTGAAGGTGTTGAAGTTGTTGTTGCATTTGCTTGCGCGCCTGTTTCTCGCGCTGTTCGCGCTCTTTCTTCTCTTTTTCTTTTCGTTCTCGGTCCTTCTGATGTAACTCATCATGCAGCTCACGCATCCTCGCGGCCAGGTCGGGAAACGTCTGGTTGAGTAGCCTTCGGCTTTTCTCGGAATTACAACCGGCCGACCTGAAAATTTCATAGAGGCTCGTAGGGTCCACCAACTGCTTATATTCCTCCTCGAGTTTTTGGTACCTCAACCGCGCCGCAAAGGTGAGCGGCGCCCATGGAGGCAAATCTTCTTGAATAGATGAGGATGAATCATCGCCAGAAGTAGATCCGAAAAAGTTCGGTTGACGTTGATGCGTTGCAAGATTAGTGGGCTGTGGGGGCGGTTGAGTCTCCTCCTCGTAGGCGTGACGAAATTCGCATCGATTCCCTTTCATGCAATCTCCGTAAATCCAAAACTTGCAGGTGACGCTCTTCGGATCGTGCGAGTACCAACAATCAGCCCTGAAGCACTGTCCCTGCAAAAAGTATTTGCAAACCGTCGTCGAGGTATCGATCTCGGCAGGGGCACCGTTGGGTCTCCTCGCGGGCGAAGGGCGGCTCGATTGTTGCTGTGACGAAGGAGCAGACCAATCTTCTTGATAAGATGCATTGCCACCGTCAAACGGTTCATCGAAGCTCTCTCCTTCGCCAAATTCGAGCCGATACTTTTCCTCGGAGATAAATAGCTCGGACATCGCCTTTTCCACATCGTTACCGCAAGCTTCAAATACGCGTCGCAATTCTTTCTCGTCGTACCCGCTCCACATCCAAGCAAGAAATTCGAAAGGAGAGCTTGGCTCCATTTCGGGAGGAACTGAAGATTCAACGGTTGGCTTTTGTGTTTCGATTTCACTTCCACCCTTGTCTCTCCATTTCTTCTTTTTTGTTTTCCTGCTCCGTTTCTTCTTCGATTTACTGGGTGGAGCAGTTTCGTTAATGTTCCTTGCTTGTGTATCGGCAAGAATCTTTGGTGTAGAATCTGAAATCCGTTCCAGTTAGCAAATATATGTGAAGAGTTGCTTACCCTTACATGTTCTATTTTGTCGCATTTGTTGGTATAATTCTTCAACAAAATGTGCTGCTACTTCTGCTGTCTGTGAAACAGGAATCAATTTCGTGATTGATCAAAACACACTTGCTACCTGAGACGACTGAATTAAATCTTTGATTGAGGATTTTGTGTCATCGTCGTCCGATTCTACGAGGCCCAAGATGTACGAAGTGTACACCTCGGCGTCAATTCCCAGCGTGTTAAGGCGAGAGTGCACCCACTCCCGCAAGGAACCTTCTGCGTCCGCCATGTGTTGCTCTCTTGCCCGCAACAATTTAGTAGATTGGGACGATTGGCTCAAGCAAGCTTGCTTTTTATTTGGGTTACAACAGTTAGTTAGGAACAAGGAGTTCGTCAGTGGCATTGGTGTTACCAAAGAACCTTTCCAATTACAAGTGTATTGTGCACCCTATGCAACCAAATGCCTGGCTGTTTCTGTGGGAGAGTTCTTCGTGCAAGTAGCGTGAAGAAACGCTATGGGGCTTAAGAGAGAAAACCTCGCCTCTTGTGCAAGGTGACTGAGTGTAGACACGGACGTGATGGAAGTACCTAAGGGTCAGCAGCCAGCGTGCCCTCCATTCTCTTATGTTTTCTCTTTCAGCGGCAGCATGGGGCACTCGAACAGCGCCACCAGCATGTAAGAACAGCAGCCCCGTGCACATCACCAACAGGGGAAGGCTGCAACATTATTGTCAGGAATATCGGTGTTTAAACACTGGGCAGGATCCACTTTGATAATTGCGGTTTTTTCTTCTAAATCGTTCCCAGTGAAGGTATGTCTGATATAAGTTCATGATCCCTACAAAGGCAATCTGCCGAATAATCAAGCAAGTCTCCAAGAAAGATGTTAAAAGAGATGATTCCAAGCAGAGCAGAGAAGATGTTGATTGAACTACACTGAAAACAGCCCACTTAGTATCTTTGTTGTTGTGATCAAAATAAATACTCTTTCATGTACTATGTTATTAGTGCCAACCTACACACACAAAAAAAAAGGGAATTCACTTTTTACTCTAAGTGCAGCTGTTTCTCACCTTTTTCAATTGCCCGTTTTCCCCTCTGGGATCAAGCGAAAACAAAATACGACAGTGTTGCCACAGCATACTTCTCCAGTGTTGCACTTCAACAACATTTATTTGTTCCAGTTCACGGCATCCAACTCCTTCTCATTCGTGTTGCGCCATCTCCACTTCCTCCTTAAGAAGAACACTACAACCACCACAACTGTTACCAAAACGAAACAAACAGGGATAACCAGCGCAATGAGTGCCAGCAAGGGTAACAAGCTCCCTGAACCACCATCACCACTTGATGAAGATCCAGATCCTTCAAGAGTGATGGAGAAATCGGGATCATAATGGAAAGAGGAAGCAAAGGAAGGAATCACCAATTCCAAATCCAAGGTTCCATTGTTTCCCGATCCCAACGGAGTTGAGGAGTTGAGGAAGAATTGAATCGGGACAATCGTTGAATTGTCTGCAATCCCCAAATGAAGCATTTTGGCGACCGCTGTGACTGTGGAGGTTGCAAGAGTGAAGGTGGTGATGTTGCCTGACACCGTCCGATTGAGCGAGTTGGAGGATGGTGCTGGTTGGATGATGATGGTGAAATGAATGTGGAGGGTGTTGGATGGAGAGGAGAAATTCCAATTGGAGAGGGTGAGGGAGAGTTTCAATGTGCCTGGAAAGGTGTTGAAGGAGATTCCCGCACTCGAGAGATTTGCCGGTGCGGCAAAGAGAATGTAATTTACCTCTACTTTCTGAAAGATAATTGGTGTATGAGTTTAAAATTGAAGATATCTTATGGGTAACCTCACCTGTTCTGCAGTCAGGGTGGTGAGGAATTGGAAGTGTTGGTTCTGTTGGGAATCGATGGATGAGGAAATGGTATAACCCGCTTGAGGGAAGGAGATCGATTGGAGGATGCTTCCATTGGAAGCGACCTCTTCGATGCTTGCTGGATGAAGGAAGAAGGTGTTGTTGTTGTTGGCTCCTGAAGAGAATAAAATCAGTCAGGCTTTTGGCAAACCAATAAAATCGTACCGGGTGCGGGTGAAGAGGATGTGGGTGTCAAGGTAACTGAAGGAGATCTTCCTGAGAACTCCATCGAAACGCCATTAGATGAGATGTTGTTCTGCACGGCTGGCATCGTGATGTTGCAATATTTGACGATTCGGTTGTTGCCTTGGTCAGTAACCCATAAGCATCCATATTTATCATCGTAGGCAATCAAATAAGGAGAATTAAGCTGGTCAGGGGCAGACCCATATGATATGCTGGTGAAAGTTGATTGGCCAAAAACGTCCACGGCCGATATTCCGAAGGGCGAAGAAGGTGGCGTGGGTGGATACATGATGATTCGGTTGTTGAAGATATCTGAAACGAAGAGCGCTCCTCCCAGACCCAATTGCACACCTTTTGGGTAACTCATTTTCTGAGCTGTTGTACCCGAAGTGGTATTGAAGAAATTCTGTTGACCGTATGCGGCAATAGCACCACTTCCTGTTCCAACAACGACCGAGTTGTTTGGCGGAAAGAACAACTAAAGAAGTTTGATCGAAAAACGCGGATTAGGTAATTAACCCGAAAGTCACAGAGGCACGCGAGAAAGGATATATTTTACCACGCGATTGTTGTTGGCGTCAGCAACATATACACCGTCAATAGTTGGGAGCACGTCGCTTGGGTTGTATAGCTTATTTGGTCCGACGCCTGACGTTGCAGTTAAGAAGTCCGGTTGACCTAGGACAGCAGAAGCAGCGGCATTGGTTGCGGAAAGAGCCCCAATGTTGTCATATCGAAGAACCCTATTTTTTTGAGTTAGGAATCAATAATATTCGAAGCGCGTTACCTATGATTTCCGTTATCAGCAAGCCACAAGGAAGATCCCATCACACTACAGCCATTTGGATACATCATTCCGTTTGCGCTCGGGCTGACTCCTTGGTTTGAGGTAGAGGCACTGAATGACGATTGGCCCAATACCCCATCGGCGGAGTGAGGCATGGTGGTGATTGAAGCAGCATTGTGGAAGAATATCACTCGATGGTTGAAGTTGTCAGAAACATACAGTGTACCACTGCCATCCACACACGCCGCATATGGATAATGGAACCCAGTAGCCGATACTGATCCTCCATCATTCGTTGAAATTCCGGCGAGAGAAGATTGACCAAAAGCCATGGTGGGGACTGAGGAAGGATTTAGGGTGTTGCGATTGTCGAAGCGCAAAACTCTGTGGTTTCCGTAATCCACAATGTAGATCGCGTCGGAGTTGGGATCTATCGCCACTCCGCAAGGTATAGAAATCCCAGTAGTTCCGTATGCTACTGTGGCAGGGAACCCCGCGGTTGTGACATGAAGCAAACAGGCTAATGTTACGGCTAAAATGATACCTCTGAGCCGTATGGACGTTAACCGCGGACGTTCCCCTCTTACCGCCATCAGATGATCTTACCGAACAAATTAACTTTTCAATTGTGTCAATTTCTGGTACGTCTGCTAACTCCGCGGTTACAAAACAAGACAGCGGTCTTGGTAAAGTCAAGGACGAAAATATAAACACGGCTTACCGCCCATCGATTGGGTTTCATAATTTTTTCTAAGTAGGCATCTGACCCTAGACCTTGGGTCTACTCAAGTTTAGTTAAACCTCTTACTTTTTTAAAATCACATGAGTATAAGTTTATTTGATTACCTTTTTACACATTTCACAATAATAGTTTATTAAAATCATTCTCTTTAGCCAGGAAATTAGTGTAGCTACATTAGTCGAAACACATAAAGCAAAATTACCAAAAAATGTGAGAACTATGATATAGCTTATACAAATGTTGCCTATAACCCACAATACAACCTAGAATAAGTATTTTCCCAGTACATACCTTACCCAACAAAATTAGTTTACAAGTAGAGTGTGAATTTTATGTAAATCACGTCCCCTTAGCCTGATGCCCCATTCTCACCAAGGAAGGTGACTGAAAACTTGGTCATAGTGGAAGGAGGAAGAAAAAAAAGGAATCACCAATTCCAAATCCAAGGTGCTGTTGTTTCCTGATCAATAGTAAGGAAGAGTTGAGGAAGAATTGAATGGGAACAATGGAGGTGTTGTCAGCAATCCCCAAATGAAGAAGATCGATGGTGCTATTGAGGAGGTCGGAGATGAGAAGGAAGGTATAATCCAGTCGGGGTAGTAGAGGGGCTGGTTCCCGTGACGGAAGACCAAATGCAAAAGTGATTGGTGTGTTGGGGTTGAGGGATGTCCGGTTGTAGAAGCGCAAAACGCGATTGTTTCCTTGATAAATGGTGTAGATAGCATTTGAATTTGGATCAATGGATGAACAGGAACCTTTGTAGCGTGATAACACAAGCAGCTTTTAAGGAACTCGGGAGCCTTCGTATCTTTTTTGGCTTTGTTCTTTTGTCGACACTCCATTCGCGGAAGGGAAGAGAAGCCACAACTCGCAAAGAAGAATCCTCGATGTTGTTCTTGCCTGATGAGTTACTCCTCCTCACGCTTTCCAATCTGCCACCGGAGGATCTCTTCGCCATTTCGCGAGTGTGTAAGCGGCTAAATCAACTCGCTGCTGATGACATCCTTTGGCGTCGTTTTTGCGGTAATTCGTGGCGACGTAACAATCACACGTACTTCTATCCGTCAAACTAGTACGCCTCAGGATATGTGACGCATCCCTCAGGAACGCACGCTGTAAGGAGATGTACCTAGAATGGTTGCGGGCAGCCATAAAGAATTACAGGCTCGGTCGATCGTTCAAGCTCGTTCCAGATGGAGAAGGTAACAAACCTTTTACAAAGAGCGATGTTTAATCACCTTCATGAAAAGGTGTCACCTACTTAAAAATATCGTTAGTTGGAGATAGTGGGGTGGGTAAAAGTAGCCTTTGGTATCGATGGCACCACAAACCGCTGTCCCTTCAAAATGCCACGATCGGTGTAGAGTTTTTGGTTAAGCATATGGAGTTCGAGTCGCGCAGGTACAAGGTATGTTTTTCCCTGCACCGCTACTGTTAGTTACTTACTAAACATACACTGCAGCTCATCCTATGGGATACAGCAGGTCAGGAAAGATTTCATGCCATTACGCGATCTTATTTCAGGTATGTTGGTAATGTGTGGGATGGGGTGGGGGGAAGAAAGCACTCAATTCTTGTTTTCGGGGTAGAGAGTGCCATGGCATCCTCTTAGTGTAAGAACCTGTGGTATCTTTTTTTCAAGTCGCTCATAATCTAAAAAGGTATGATACAACCAAGGAAGAATCGGTTAGTAACCTGCATTCATGGTACTCGCAAGTCGCTGCTTATTCGCCTGAAGCCACAACCTTGCTAATTGGTATGCGCCTCTTTCCTTTTTACGGCCTCTTATGTTCTTGCCTCATCTTAGGAAATAAGGTGGACTTACCTCAAGAAAAATACTCCAATATCGACCAACTGGCCCAAGAGTTTGCCCACGGTATAGAAATGCGAAAACTGACTTCACGTCTAAGTTCGTTTTCCTCGAAATCAGAATATGGGCTGCAACACATGAAGACTAGCGCAAAGGAAGCTATCAACATCAACGAGTCAATCTACCTCCTACTTAAATCGATAGTGAGGTACCTCATTTCCTCCCTTGTATTTATTTTTACTTTTACATCAACAGGAATGCCTCTGAACACTCACTTGGCGCGGGTAGTGAATACAGACCTGCTGTCATTCCCACACAAGCTACATTGGCCCGAATGGGCATTGTCTTTGGAGACAGAAAAATACAGCCACCGAAGCTCCCAACATCTCCCAACACCCTCTCCTATTGTTACACCTAACTCGAGTGAAATAAATAAAACCTTCTTTATTTGGGAAAACAGTGGATCACAAAGAATGATTCTCCACCATTCCAGCAACTGCTGCTCTTCTCTTTCGTCGAATGACATAAACATAAGCAAACACCATCAATCCAACAAAGATGAAGAATGCAGGAACAACCAACAAAACCAACAATGACAACAATGCCAACAGATTGCTGTTCCCTCCTCCATCCCCTCCATCATTCCCACCACCAAGGAAGGTGACAGAGAAATCAGGATC
>Ga0209935_1005651_pt1 | contig 10476 bp, 17 predicted proteins | sample ThiBio_1000_plan_2_FD_183958 | JGI IMG/M metagenome (GOLD analysis project Ga0209935, IMG submission 183958) | Wastewater bioreactor microbial communities from Cape Town, South Africa - Thiocy_cont_1000_plan (SPAdes) | ecosystem: Engineered > Bioreactor > Thiocyanate-remediating >... | reverse complement strand
TGTAGCGGTGGTAGTGATCGAGATCGCCCAGAGTCGCGACTTGCTCCTCGACGTGATGGTGCAGTAGTTTGGAGAGATCGGTGAACGAGGCGGAGGTTGCGCGAGGCTCGAGGAGCACGAGGCCGAGCAACGCCACGATCACGACGATGGATATCGGCAGTCGTATCCTTATCATTGTGGCTGTGATGGATGTGTGGTTGATTGAGGTGTGATGGATGTGTGGTTGATTGAGGTGTGGTTGATTGAGGTGTGGTTGATTGAGGTGTGATGGATGTGATGGATGTGTGGTTGATCGAGGTGTGGTTGATTGAGGTGTGATGGATGTGTGGTTGATTGAGGTGTGGTTGATTGAGGTGTGGTTGATTGAGGTGTGGTTGATTGAGGTGTGGTTGATTGAGGTGTGGTTGATTGAGGTGTGATGGATGTGTGGCTGATTGAGGTGTGGTTGATTGAGGTGTGGTTGATTGAGGTGTGATGGATGTGATGGATGTGTGGTTGATCGAGGTGTGGATGATTGTGTGATGATTGTGATGGATGTGTGGTTGGTTGATTGAGGTGTGATGGATGTGTGGTTGATCGAGGTGTGGATGATTGTGTGATGATTGTGATGGATGTGTGGTTGGTTGATTGAGGTGTGATGGATGTGTGGTTGGTTGATTGAGGTGTGATGGATGTGTGGTTGATCGAGGTGTGGATGATTGTGTGATGATTGTGATGGATGTGTGGTTGGTTGATTGAGGTGTGATGGATGTGTGGTTGGTTGATTGAGGTGTGATGGATGTGTGGTTGATCGAGGTGTGGATGATTGTGTGATGATTGTGATGGATGTGTGGTTGGTTGATTGAGGTGTGATGGATGTGTGGTTGGTTGATTGAGGTGTGATGGATGTGTGGTTGATCGAGGTGTGGATGATTGTGTGATGATTGTGATGGATGTGTGGTTGGTTGATTGAGGTGTGATGGATGTGTGGTTGGTTGATTGAGGTGTGATGGATGTGTGGTTGATCGAGGTGTGGTTGATTGAGGTGTGATGGATGTGTGATTGTGATGGATGATGATTGTAATGGATGTGTGGTTGATTGTGATGGATGTGTGGTTGATTGTGATGGATGTGTGGTTGATGGATGTGTGCTGATTGTGATGGATGATTGTGATGGATGTGTGGTTGATTGAGGTGTGATGGATGTGTTATGATTGAGGTGATGGATGATTGTGATGGATGATTGTGATGGATGATTGTGATGGATGATTGGTTGATTGTGATTGTTGTTTGTTGCTCGTCGCTGCATCGCACGTGCCACCATCTCCCTCTCTTCTCGCGTGTCCCCAACCAATCAACCTGTGAAACATGCTGCACTTGACTCGAGCCCTTCGTCGTCCGGCCGTGGTTCGACACGTGGTGTCTCGTACCCTGAGTCGTGCATTCGGCTCGGGAGCGGTCTACTTGACTGAGGAGGAGCGAATGCTGCAGGATGCTGGTGTGCACGATGCACGATGCACGCGCTCGCGCGCAGCAACACGGCGTCGTGGCTGACGCACCTCGTGTGATATGGCGGTGCTTGAGCAGCTCGACGATTTGCTCAAGAGCAAATTGGCCCGAAGGTCGCCAAGATGGATCAGGATGCCGAGCTCGATAAGACGCTGCTCAAGAACATGTTCGACAATGGCGTACGCTCGAACTCGAACTCGCTGTCGATGTCGATGCCAGCCGACTCACAGATCGAGAGCTGATCGGATAATGTGCATGGTGTGCGTATGGTACACCAATAGTTCATGGGTATCGAGACTCCGGCCGAGCTCGGTGGTGCAGGCATGTCGTTCACGGCGGCGTGCCTCGTGGTCGAGGAGTTCGCCAAGGTCGATCCGGCCGTCAGCGTCGTACGTCGCAGCGAGCTTCACCTGTGTGTGAGGCCTCGATCCCCCTCGTTGCTGACGCTCGCATGCACGAACTCCGCGTTTGAACTTGATTGCGAGACGCGCAGGTTTGCGACGTGCAGAATACTCTGGTCGACACGATGCTGCGCAAGTACGGCAACCAGAAGCAGCAGGCCGAGCTGCTGCCGCGTCTCGCGACCGACACCGTACGTGCTCGTGGCACATTGGAGGCGGCAGCAGCAGCACACTGAGTCTCGTGCCAAACCCCAGGTTGGCAGCTTCTGCCTGTCGGAGGAGTCGTCGGGCAGCGATGCGTTCGCCATGAAGACCACCGCCAAGCGCCAAGGCGACTCGTGGGTGCTGAACGGCAACAAGATGTGGATCACCAATGCCGGCGAGGCGGGCGTCTTCTTGGTGATGGCGAACGCCGACCCCTCGAAGGGCTACAAGGGAATCACGTGCTTCATCGTCGACCGCAAGACGCCCGGCGTCTCGGTGGCGCCCAAGGAGGACAAGGTAGCGCATCTGCCTACAACAACTCACACGCACATGTCGGTGCATGCATGGTGCGAGGCGTGGTGCACTCACTCGGTGGCGTGCAGCTTGGTATCCGAGCGTCGTCGACGTGCACGGTGATGCTGGACAACGTCACGGTGCCGAACGAGAACATACTCGGCGAGTTCGGTCAAGGCTACAAGTACGCCATCAACATCCTCAACGAGGGTCGCATCGGCATTGGAGCACAGATGCTGGGTTTGGCGCAGGTTCGTGCAGACGGCAATGCCAATGGTAGCTGCTGAGAGCAGCGCACACACGAGTAGCGAGCGACTCATTGCGCGGCCCATCGTACTCGATCGATCGGTCTGTAGGGCGTGTATGACCACACGATTCCGTATCTCCGAGACCGCAAGCAGTTCAACACGCGTCTGCTGGACTTCCAGGGCATGGAGCACCAGTACGCACAGATTGCGACCGAGATCGAGGCCGCGCGTCTGCTGGTGTACAACGCCGCCAAGCTCAAGGATGCCGGCCTGCCGTTCGTCAAGGAGGCCGCCATGGCCAAGCTGTTTGCGTCGCAGGTGGCAGAGCGCTCGGCCTCGTACTGCATCGAGTGGCTCGGTGGCGTCGGCTTCACGCGCCAGTTCCCGGTCGAGAAGTACTTCCGCGACTGCAAGATCGGCAAGATCTACGAGGGCACGAGCAACATCCAGCTGCAGACCATTGCCAAGCACATTAAGGACGAGTACAAGTAGACAGACGGCCTCGTCGTCAAACTGCTGCTGTGCTGCTGTTACTGTTACTGCTGTTGTCCCATCCAAGCTCTCTCAGGAGTGCATAAAGCTCCAAGAATGCTGCTCGCTAGTCTGCTTCAATGTTCATCTTTCCTTGTTCGTTCGTTCGCTCGTTTCGCGCCTGATCTACACCCAGTGAACGCACCAAACTGTGCGTCAGCTGTGACCGCGTGGGCTTCGAATGGCCGAGCCCCACGAGCGAGTGCGCAGCTCGCTGCTGAGCGACGATGGACGCGTGCTCGAAGAGACGTCGCCAGCGTTCGACCGTATGTGGGCTCGATTCCCTTGGCGCGAGATCCGTGGTTGTCCGGGACGCTTTGTGATCGATGCCAAGGCGCTCAAGAGACTCGGCAGCGAGCACGAGACGCAGCCGAGCGCGATGGCGTTGCCGGAGCTGCTGGCGGAGCTGGCGGCCGAGCAGCAAGTGCTGGCCACGGTGCTCGGAGCAGCGTCAGCGGCCACTCGCGACTCGATCGACATCGCGTGGTTCGCGCCCTCCCATACCATCACGCAAAGCAGCGAGCAGGATAACAGTGAGCCACGGCTCGATGGCATGCTCACGTACCAGCGCGACGACGGCACCTTCATACACACGCTCAACACGGCGTCAGGTCTGCGTCGCAAGCTGGCGGCACTCGCTCTGCCACTCACTCCGCCTCACTCGTGAGATCTCCTCTCTTCTCCTCCGTCGCTCTCCTGCTGCCTCCTGGCGCAGGGCCCTTGTACTCTAACGCCGTCGCTGGCTCGTGCTGCGATCGATGCTGCTCGTTGTTGGCTTGGTTAGGAACAGTAAATCGGCGAGTGTCAATAAATATCTCCGCAGTTTCGCGTTTTCGCGGAAGTGAGACAAGAAGGCGATTTCTCGTTCGTTGTTGTTTCGTTCGGTTGTTTGTTGGCAGCTGGCTGTGTGGCGCGCGCATCTTCGTCGCTCGTTGCTGCTGTTGTGGTTAGTTAGTGTGGGCGGTGGAGTCTGCGTGGTACTTGGTGTTACTGCGTGTGGTTGCTCGGTACTACGCCGCGTGTGGAGCGGGACTGCGCCAGTAGTGCTTGTGCTCAACACCAAGATCGATCTTGATCGATTGATCGACGATTAATTGGTCTGCCGCGTCATCGTCGTTCGTATCGAGCGTGCGTCGACAGTCCTCTCCTCTCCCTCTCGCTCCCCTTTCGCTACACGCACACGGCCATGTTGCAGCGACTTGCACGGGTTGCCCTTACAGTACGTTGTGGTGTTGTGTCGCATCTGCTGCTGCGACCTTGCGATTGACGCGTCGGTGGTGTTCGTGTAGCACGCGGGCGCACGCGGTGGTGCGGCGACCGTCGCGGCTGGCGGCCTTGCGCGATCCATGTCGCGCACGCTCGCGGTTCGTTCGGTACCGCCCGGCGTGCTGCAGCATGCGCGCTTGATTTCGGCATCGGCGCTGCAGAATGTGACGCGGCTCGTCACCGAGGCCAACAAGCCTTCGGCGCTGCTGGACGCCGACCTCCAAGCCAATGTGCTTCGCGAGCTCAATCGCTACTCGCTGCCCAAGGAGGTCATTGTACGTGCTTCCGCTGGCTCTGGCGTGCATGATATACGGCAGAGTACTGACAGTGTACGTGTGTACGCGCGCGTGTGTGTGCAGCGTCGCTATGAGAGCAACATGATTGCCAAGAGCGAGGATGCCAAGCGCGAGTACATCAAGGCGCTCGCGAGCCTCAATCTCCTCGATAGCTCCAAGCTGCTGTCGGTGCTCGGCCGCGGTGGCAACCAAGCCGACTACAACTCGGCGTTCTTTCAGCAGCCGTTGACCATCGCTGCGCCGGCTCCGGCCTCTCCGCCGATGCCGATCCCGCTGCCGGTGCAGGTGCAGGTGTCGATGTGGCAGCGCGTGGGCTCGATCTTGATGATTGGCGCCGTGTTGTACTTTGTCGCGCGGCCCTTCCTGAACAAGGGCGAGGAAGGCAGCGGCAGCGGCAAGAGTACGTTCGGCGCACCGTATGCGTGCACGCCCGCAGATGCCCGTTTTCTGACTCGCGTGCGCCGTGCGCAGTGGGCGACCTCCTCGCCAAGCCCAAGGCCCATCATCGCGCCGAGCGCGTCACGACCAAGTTCGCCGACGTCAAGGGCATCAACGAGGTCAAGAACGACCTGATGGACATTGTCGAGTACTTGCGCCACCCGGGCAAGTTCGAGAAGATGGGCGCCAAGCTGCCCAAGGGCATTCTGCTCTACGGTCCTCCGGGCACCGGCAAGACGCTGCTCGCGAGGGCCGTTGCCGGCGAGGCAGGCGTACCGTTCTTCTACTGCTCGGGCTCCGAGTTTGACGAGATCTTTGTCGGCGTCGGCTCGAAGCGCGTTCGCAACTTGTTCGGTACGTCTTGATCACCACCTCCACCACCACCGTCATCGTCATCGGTAAAACGCGATTGAACGCTCACCTGGAACCCTGTTCATACAGCTGAGGCCAAGAAGCAAGCGCCGTGCATCGTCTTCATCGACGAGATTGACTCGCTCGCTCCGGCACGTCGTGCACAAGTCACCAACTACCGTGACGGCACTATCAACCAACTGCTCTCGGAGCTCGATGGCTTTGCCCCCAACGACGGTGTCATTCTCATTGGAGCCACCAACTTGCCCGAGTCACTCGATCCCGCCTTGATGCGTCCCGGTCGCTTCGACAAGCACATCCCAGTCATGAAGCCCGACGTTGCTGGGCGCAAGGAGGTATCACCATCACCACCCATCTTCTTCTTCTGTTGGGTGATCCCAGCTGATCTGTTGTTGCTTGTCGACCTCGTGCGGGAGCGCAGATTCTCGAGCTGTACCTGGGCAAGGTCACGCATGTGGCTTCAGGTACATAGTCGGGCGTGTGGCGCATGTTTGCCCTCTCTCTCTCTCCTGCGGGAGCTGAATCGCTGATGAACGTGCTCGTGGCGTCGTAGATGTCGACATCCCCAAGTTGGCGCGTGCCACGCCTGGCCTGACCGGCGCCGACCTCGCCAACCTGGTCAACCTCGCTGCCATCAAGGCCGCGACTCGCAACTTGCCCGGAGTCACGCAACGACTGCTCGAGGAGGCGTTCGATGACGTGCTGATGGGCTCCGAGCGCAAGAGCGTCGTACTGACCGAGGACTCGCGCCGACTGACGGCTTACCACGAGGGCGGCCATGCTCTCGTGTCGATCTACACGCCAGGCTCCGAGCCCATTCGCAAGATTACGATCGTGCCTCGCGGTCAGTCGTTGGGCATGGTGGCTTCGATGCCAGCGCGCGACGAGACCTCCTACAACCGTCAGCAGATGATGGCGCGTCTCGCCGTGGCACTCGGCGGTCGAGCGGCCGAGCACCTGATCTTTGGTGAGGACAAAGTGACGTCTGGTACGACAGACGCGCTCGCTCCCACACACACAGGCGCGTGTCTGCTTGTTCCGTTTACTGACAGAAGAACACTCCAGGCGCCTCGTCGGACTTCAAGTCGGCGACCATGCTTGCACAGAGCATGGTGAGCAAGTGGGGCATGAGCGGTCGTGCAGGCTTCATGTATCATGACGACCAAGAGAAGATGAGCACCGATTCACTCCGAGTGATGGAAGAGGAGGTCAACTCATTACTTCAGGTACCTTGCTCGCGCTTGCTCGTCGAGTGTGCTCGCTCGTGTTGCCTGCTGCCTGACACGCACACTTTGCGCCTTGTGTGGCGTGCGTTCATCGATCGACAGCAACAATACCAGCTGGCCACCAAGATCATCTCCGAGCGCCGAGGCGAGCTCGAGCGCTTGGTGGTCGCACTGCTAGAGCACGAGACGCTGACCGGAGAGGAGGTGGCGCTGGTGATTGCCGGCAAGCCGCTGCCCAAGGCCGTCGTCTCCACTACGAGCACCACAACAGCGGCCGCCGCTTCCCCTGCGCCTGCCGCTGCTCCTGCTGCAGCGGCGGCCGCCGCCACGTCAAGCCGCCCGCCCTCGTCGCCAGTGGTCATTCGCAAGTAACGCTTGCGTGTCACGATCGAGGCTGCTGCGGCTTTGTTTGTCAATACTACCTACTCCTCCCTCCTGTCTACTCCTGCCTCTCATGCCTCCAATCTATCTATCATCCTATGCCTCTGTGAACAAGTCCAACTCGCTTCTCTCTCTCGCTCCCACTCCTCACCAATACCTTCGCGCTGCAATGCTGATTGCTCGTGAATCCTCCATGAATATCGTACAAGCATCGTATGAACAATACAATATCGAACCACCTCAACAACCATACCACTACTACTCTGTCTCCTCCGTCGTCGTGGTGGTCGTGCACGCACTTGGCGCACTGCTGGTGGCTGTGGTGGTGGTGGGGGTTTTGGAGTCGGCAGCCGAGTTGTAGATGCGCTCGAGCAGCTTCAATACGCGCTCCCTGGTGTCGCTCCGTATCGTTGCCTTGTTGTTGAGGAGCCTGACCGCATCCTGGACATCGACGACTGATGCCGTGACCGGTAGTCCGGCTCGAGCCTTGGTTGGGTGCCGGAGACGAGCGATGTCGCCGGCGAGGCGGATGAGAGCCGAGAGATAGTCGAGCAGTGCTTCGCGCACCACGACGCCGACGCCGTGCTCGAGCCAAGGATACTTTTCGAGGCTCTTGTAGTTGGCGCTCGGCGGCAACACGTCGAGCTGAAGGCGCTCGTTCGCCAGGTAGGTGCTGTGTGATCGACGTGAGCGAGAGCGTGAGCGTGCGGTACGATTGACAGCACGCGGAGCCTCGGACGCACCGTTCAGCAGCACGCTGTGCAAGCAACTCGAGCGTGCGATAATCGATGAGGGAAGCGAACAACTCGTCGGTGCAACCGTACTTGCTGACGGGCATCGGGGTGTCTTCGAGCGCCGACTTGTCGCAGAGGTACGGCTCGATCTCGGGGAAGCGCTCCGACACCTCGTGTGCCTCGTCGGGCGCATCGTACTCCCACAAGCGGTACCGCTGGGCGCGTGGCCGCGAGAGCCGATCGATCGTACGACGGTAGCGCAGCAGCATGGCGTACGGTGTGCGATCACGTGGGCTTGCGAGCCACGAGCGTGTGTGCTGCAGGTGTCCCGTGTTGTAGAAGCGCACGTTGACGACTGCGCACGAGCGACGAACGACATCAGGCGCTGGTTTGGCACACGACCGTGCGCGCAGCATCAAGATAACGTACACTCGCCGTCCTGCGTAGCGGCAGCATGTGCAGCGTAGTACACCTGTGTTGCGTGATGAACGTGGCGCGCCTCCTGTCCGGCCAGCAACACGACACGCGGCAGCTGCGCCTGGCCGTCGCGCACCAGATCGCCCTCGAACGCGTGCAGCCGTGTCTCGATACGCGAGACGCCAGGCACCGCATGCTTGGCCGCGAGTCTCACCCACGTGCCATCATCATCATCACCACCACCACCACGATCGGAACCAGTATCGTTCGAAGGAAGTAACGTGTGACATAGTTCGTCATCAGCCACGATCGCGAGGTCGATCTCTTGGTCTCGCGTGCTCGCCGCTTGCCAGAACCCGTCCATCCAGCGAGAGACGAGAGGCGAGCGAGAAGAACAGCGAACAGCGAGGAGACCAAAGCCGGGTGAAAAACGCAAGCCTCTCGTGCCCCGGAACGATTTGGGCGTAAAAACCAAAAAGCGCGCCAAGCAGAGCAGCAGTTGTTTCTCTCCTCTCGCTCTCTCGCACCACACACACACCGACACACGCACAGCGACCTCCTCGTGGTTGTTGGTTGGTTGGTGGTTCTTCTGCGTTGTACGCGGTGCTTTGGGCTTATATTACGACAAACCGACTCGACCCAACCGACCTGACCCAATCCAACCGATTCGGGACTCATCTTGCTCGTTAGTTGAGCGAGCGTGTGTCGATATCTATCGGTTTTTGTCGCGTGTGCGTGTGTGGCACCTTTCGTATCACGGCCGGGTACAATGGGCGACTACGACGATGATGCCGGTATGTGACGAGGCTCGCATTCGATATCCAGCACCGTGATCATGTTGCGTGACGCTATGCCATCACGGCACGCATGCACACGAGCGAGAGAGATGCCGGTATTGATGATGTCACTCGCACCAGGCGACGAGCTGGACATTGACGACAGCCTCTCGGCTCTCGAGCGCGTCCGCAAGTACATCAACTCTGACATGATCCTCCATCGGTACGTACGCACGCACGCGTGCACCACCACTGCATTGCTATCTCGCGAGATTCGCCGCCTCTGCACCTCCTCCATGCAAAGTACCCGCCGAACTGACGCTCGCGCTCTCGCGCTCTCGACGACGCAGCTTGCATCTGGTGAAGGAGCTCGCCGAGATCTCGCGCCAGCTCGATACTCTGCAGGACGTCGAGGACCATATCTTCCCGCTGCTGCCGACGTTACAACAAGACAGCGAACCCATCATTCGTCAGGCACTTGTCGATCAACTCCCGGAATTCGCCAAGTATCTCCGTGATGTACGTGGAGCTCGCGACCGCTCGCACACCTCGTGGTCGTTGTCCTCGTCGGCTGATTGCTTCTGTTCGCGCGCGTGTGTATGTGGCTCTTGCACACGAGTAGAAGCTGGGCTCAAGTGCCGAGGAGCGAATACTGGGTCTCTTGTTTCCAATCCTCTCGGCGCTCGTGACCGACAGCAACGCGCAAGTGCGCTCTGCTACCGGCGAGGCCTTGATGAACATCTGTCGTCTCTTGCCGTCGGTCGCCAACAACAACAACACCACCACCACTGGCGCTGATGCTACCGCCACCGATCCGTCGACTGGCGCCTTCCACACGCACATCCTCCCCATCATTCACTCACTGGCCGCCGATGACGAGGACGAAGAACATCGCGTCGAGGCCGCCGAAGTATGTCGCGCACTCGCTCGCGCGCTCACTCGCGCGCACCCATGGGCATGCCGTGCTTGCGTGACGCTCACGCTGACTCTCCACTCGACTCTTTGATTCTCCAACGGTATAGTTGCTCAATAGCTGCGTCGCGGTCTTTGGTACCGCCACCGCCACTCCGTCGATATTGGACTTGATCAAGCACCTCTCGACCGACATTATGTTCCGCGTCCGTAAGGCTGCCGCCATCACGATCGGCGCCTTCTGTCCCGTGGTCTCGCAACAAGTGGCCTCGCAGCAGCTGGTACGTCAATTCCTGTGTCTCGCGCCTCGCAGACACGCGCCCTCGCTCACAGCCACATGTCTGTCTGTCTCTCTCTCTTGCAGCTTCCAATCTTTCTGGAGCTGAGCAAGGACGATATCTGGGGAGTGCGCAAGGCATGCGCTGAGGCGTTGGTGCCAATCTCGGCCGCAATTACCGAGGAGACCCGCGTCTCGGCCTTGCTGCCTGTCTT
>Ga0209935_1005650_pt1 | contig 10476 bp, 13 predicted proteins | sample ThiBio_1000_plan_2_FD_183958 | JGI IMG/M metagenome (GOLD analysis project Ga0209935, IMG submission 183958) | Wastewater bioreactor microbial communities from Cape Town, South Africa - Thiocy_cont_1000_plan (SPAdes) | ecosystem: Engineered > Bioreactor > Thiocyanate-remediating >... | reverse complement strand
ACATGTTATGACAACTCGCCAGAGAGTTTTATTATATATGTGATTATTGGCGTTTGTATTTTTGTAATCTGCGCTTGCATCGGTATTTGCAAACGATGCTGTTATGAAGCACAACGAGGACTGTCTACAAATGGATATCGTTATTGTGCACCTGTTCAACAACAACAGTCAATGCAAACAACACCTGTGGTAACTTATGTAAACCCTAGTGCATATGTTCACAATCCTGCACCGATTCACAATATTCGTGAAGACATTCCTCCATCGTACTATGCTATTACCAGAGATACTCAATACAATGCTCCAGCTCCATCTAAAGAGCCTCCCTATCCGTCTTATCAAGGAGCTAATTTACGAGTGTAACTAATCGATATTCGTTTCTTTCTCATTATTTAATAAAAATTTTATGCTAAAAAATAGTTTTTTTTAACTTACCGACTTATTGGTTTCAAATGTTAATTAAGACAAAAAACAATTGAAAATAGAAATGGGTCAAATGAGAACGACATTATCTACATTTGATAAAAAGATGAATAAGTCTTCAAGCAAATAAAATGATAAGACTTTCTCATATAAAACAGCGAAACACAAAATAATTTCTAATCAGAATAGAATAATGTGTCAATTGAGTCATGTCTCTTTTTTTCTTATTTTCGTTATCTTTTCATATGCAAACATATTTGTTGATGGATGTGCTGACCAACGTAAGTTACTCAAAAATTGACATTTAAAACTAAGTAGAAACATTTTCTCAAATTTAGAAATCGTATGCAATATTACAAACACGGCTATAACATGGTGTTGTTGGAGTAAGCAACATCTGATTGTCAAAAACTAATTTTTTGATATTTCTGTTTCTTTCATTATTCATAGACTACACATCTTGCGGCACTACGAACAATTCTTGTTTCGGTTACGAACCACCTTCACCTACCAATATCACAGGCTATATTGTTCTTGGGGTATTTGGTTTGATTGTTCTCCTTATGGTGACCTACGTAGTTGGGTATCAAGTGAGAAGAAGAAGAAGAAGAGGCACACGAATATCTAAGGGTACATATGTTTACGGGGCACCGGTGCAACAGCCACAGTATTCATATCAACAGCAGCAGCAACAACAACAACAACAACAACCGTATCCATATCAACAACAACAACAGGCTCGTGTAGAACCTACGATAAGTTATACTAATCCTAGCGCGTATACGAACCCAGCTACACCAATATACAATAATTATGAAAAACCCCAACCATCATACGACGCTGGCAGCAGAGACACTCGGTTTACTCATCCAGCACCATCGGCACCAGTAATGTATGTTCCTGGACAAGAAACAAATTTTCGATTGTAATAATTCAATATTTTTTTATATTACCTTTTTTGTTTCGATTAGCTAACAAAAAAAATACATCGTACAATCGAATTTTGTTCAAACTGTTTTACAGGAAAACGAAAATGTTCTTTGAAGTAGCAGCTAAGAAAAAACACATCTAAAGAAATGAATATGTGACTTTGATATCTACGTTTGATAATAAACAATGATCCAATGTCAAAAAGAAATAAAATGATAACAGGCACTTGAGTTTTTCTATATGTTTACAGACTCTTTCAAAGATGAAACTATTTGTTCATGCCTGCGATACCGGTCGTAAGTTTCGAATATCACTATTGAAAATACAGCATCCAACAGTTTTCCTTGCCTATTTAGAAACCTCATGTAGAACTTCATACCCTTACTATTGAACGTGGTGTTGCGATGGTCAGTGAACTCTATTAATAAATTCATTATATTTACATTTTTGTTGTATTCTTCATAGGATCGTCGTCTTGTGGATCCACTGTAGGAAAATGTAACGCCAACGGCCAAAATTTAAATATTACTCTTGTGCTCATAACGATTCTAGTTGTTATCATTCTCATTTTAAAAGACGAAGAATGCATCCTCAACATCATTAAGACAAAAATAATTGAAAATATAAATGGGTCAAAACAAGAATAATCTTATCTACATTTGATAAAAAGATGAATAAGTCTTCAAAAAAATAAAATGATAAGAATTTTTCATATAAAACAGCTAAACTCAAAATAATTTCTAATTAGAACAGAATAATGTGTCAATTGAGTCATGTCTCTGTTTTTCTTATTTCGATTATCTTCTCATATGTAAACATATTTGTTGATGGATGTGCTCGTGGTGGTAAATTACTCGAAAATAGATCTTTAAAATTGGAGTAGAAACTTTTTCTTCAATTTAGAAACCTCATGTAATATTAGAGACACAAATATAACATGGTGTTGTCCAAGTAAATAATATCTGATTATCAGCAACTGACTTCTTCATGCGTTTATTTATTATCTTGTTCATAGATCAAACAATTTGTGGCACTACGAACAGCTCCTGTAATAACATTTCATCTTCCATGCCTGGTTTGATTTTTTTTATTATGGGTGCTATAGTTGCAGTTTTTGCGTGTATAATCGTGCTTATGCGTTCCCTGTTGATGTTACAACAACCGGTTAAACGTGCATATAATCATACAACACTTCCAATATCTTATGCAAATTCTAACACCATCACCACCACACCGATGTACAATAATAATGATCAACCACCTTCATCATACAATACTCAAACCAGAGATACGCGATTTACTTATCCAGCACCATCGACACCATTGAAATAGGTTCCTGGACAACAAACACTATTTTTTTATATCACCTTTTTTTGTTTCAATTAATAAATTAGTCACACTTCTCTATATATGATAATAATCTTCGTTGTGACGTCAAATAAAATCTAATGATAAGATTTGCTCATATAAAACAACAAGAGAAAAAAGATATTCTATATCAAACAAATGTTGAGACTATTGAGTTGTGTTCTATGCTCTTTATTTATTATTCTTATTTGGCCGAGTACAATTACATTTCTATATGCATGTGATCCTGGCGGTAAGTGTTTTGGATTAAAATATCAAGATGAAATTAAAATTTTTCGATTATGATTTAGAAATCCAATGTAAAACTGGTATTATTTTTCCTACGAGATGGTGTTGTCCGAGTCAGTGCAGACTTTTATAAAAAAAATAATTTGTATTCATATTTCCTGGCTTCTCATAGATACTACAATCTGTGGCACGACTAAAGATGAATGCAATCAAATGACATCACGATCACCATCATCAACATCAACATCTAGACATACATCTACATCGATATTTACAATAACAACTACAACTACAACTACAACTACGACTACAACTACAGCTACAACAGCATCTGAATCTACATCTAGATCCACAACTAGATATACAACTAGATATGCATCTACATCATCCTCAAATACAGAATCATCTGCAATGCCAACAGTATTCGGTTATCTGTCTCTATTGTGCATTGTTGTATGTGTTCTCCTCGTTTGCTGCTATCAGGCACAGAAACGAAAGCAACGCCTCGTTCATGGTATACATGCTCATATGCCGCCTATTCCGCAATCGCAGTATCCGCGTCAGCAACAGTTCGTTCAACAGCGAGGTCATTTACAACCCGGGGCACCTTCTGTAAATCGTAGTGCCCATACAAACGCAGCGACCCCGATATATAATAACCATGAACAATTGCCTCCATCATACGAAGCTGTCATCAGAGACACTCGATTTATGTATCCACCACCATCAGCGCCTATGCGAGATGTTCCTTGACAAGAATCAAATTTTCGATTGTAATAAATCAATATTGTTCTATATTCTACTTCTTGTCAATTCACTAACAAAAAAAACGCGTCATAGGTCACGAAATCGTCATCGTTCTCTATATTCGATAATAACCCCCTCCCCCTACAATCTCAAATAAAATCTAATGATAAGATTTGCTCATATAAAACAAATAGAGAAAAAAGATATTCTATATCAAACAAATGTTGAGACTATTGAGTTGTGTTTTATGCTCTTTGTTTATTATTCTGATTTGGCCGAGCACAAGTACATTTACATATGCATGTGATCCTGGCGGTAAGTGTTTTGGATTAAAATATCAAGATGAAATTAAAATTTTCAATCATTATTTAGAAATCCAATGTAAAACTGGTATTATTTTTCCTACGAGATGGTGTTGTCCGAGTCAGTGCAGACTTTTATAAAAAAAATAATTTGTATTCATATTTCTTCTCTTCTCATAGATACTACAACCTGTGGTACGACTAAAGATGAATGCAATCAAAAGACTTCGCCATCACCATCATCAACATCAACATCAACATCATCATCATCATCAACATCATCATCACCATTATCATCATCAACAGCACCATCAAATACAAGATCACCTTCAGCTCTTGAAATAATATTTCCTATCGTGTTTATATTTGCCGGTATTCTGATGGCTTCCGTCTTTGTCTTCTGTGTCGTACAGACAAAGCCATGCCAGTCTAGAAATACACGTACTTATACGCCGCCTATTCCGCAATCGCAATGTCCAAATCAACAACAGTTTGTTCAACAGCGAGGTCATTTACAACCCAGCGCACCTTCTGTAAATCGTAGTGCCCATACAAACGCAGCGACGCCGATATATAATAACGTTGAACAATTGCTTCCATCATACGAAGCTGTCATCAGAGACACTAGATTTATGTATCCACCACCATCAGCGCCTATGCGAGATGTTCCTTGACAAGAATCAAATTTTCAATTGTAATAAATCAATATTGTTTGTATATTATCTTTGTTTTTTTCAATTTACTAAGAAAAAAACACGCCATAGATCACAAAATCGTCATTGCTCTCTATATCTGATAATAACCCTGCCCACTCCCCCTGTAAGGTCAAATAAAATCTAATGATAAAATTTGCTCGTATAAAACAACACGAGAAAAAAGGTGTTCTATATCAAAGAAATGTGGAGACTATTGAGTTGTTTTGTATGTTCTTCTCTTATTATTCTTATTTTACCGAGTACAATTAGATTTACACACGCTTGTAATGCTGACCGTAAGTATTCTGGGTTAAAGTATAAAATTAAATTAATAAAATTGTCGACTACCATTTAGAAATCCAATGTAAGATTGGTCGTTTTTTCCCTGATAAGTGGTGTTGCTCGAGTGAGTATCGGTTTTAATGAAACTAACCTGTATTCATATTTTCACGCTTCTCATAGATACTACAACTTGTGGCAAAACTAAAGGGGAATGTTATGGACCCCCAGTCCCAGTGCCAGGATTTGTAACAGGTCTGATTGCAGCAATCGTTAGTTGCGTATTTGTATTCGTATGTTGTTTAATTGCTCGCACTTATTGCTCGCATATCAAGAAGAACACACCGTCACAACACTCACATGGTACATTTGCGTATACGACGGCTATTCAACAACAACAACAGACCTATTCAGAACCCAGAGTAGCTTATGAAAATCCTAGTGCATATACTAATGCAACTAGACCAATATATAATAATGATGAAAAACGACCTCCATCATACGAATCTGTCGATAGAGACACTCGATTTATGCATCCAGCATCATCGGCACCAATGAGATGTGTTCCTTCACAAGAATCAAACTTTCGATTGTAATTAATTAATATTTATTCAGTTTTTGTTGTTGAATAAACTTTGACGTCATATCAAGACGAAAAGATACGGTTCTTTATGTATTCAAACTATCTTTCGTTCAGATTAGTGAATCAGAACTAGAATATTGTTATCTATATTTGATAATAAGTTTTGTTGAAAAGTCAAACAAAATAGAATGATAACACTGACGAGTATAAAAGAACTAAACAGAAAAACATGTTTATTTCAAATAAAATGTTGCGACGATTAAGATGTTCGACGTTTTCTTTTGTTCTTATTCTTATTTTTTCGAACACAAACATTCTTCTTGATGCTTGCTCTTCAACACGTAAATTGCCGAAAAAGAAAATCTTTAAAACAGATTTTAAATTATTCTTTTGTTATTTAGAAATTACATGTCCGGAAGGCTATCCTTATTATAGAACATGGTGTTGCCAAAGTCAGTAAAACTACATAAGTTAGATTTTCATTATATTGTTTATAGGTTATCAAACTTGTGGTTCTAGTTATAACGTTTGCGATGGAAGTTCATCATCTACAGACTCACCCGTCCCTGTAATAATACTTATTTGCATACCGTTCATCGTTTGGTTCTTTATATGTTTTGCATGCTTTTATTGGTGTAGAAGACGGACAGTACAATCACGGCAACCTGTCCGTGGATATGTCTTTACACCGCCTATGCAACAACCGCAATATTCGTATCAACAACAGCCAATGCAAACACCACCTACAGTAACTTATGCTAATCCTAGTGCATATTCTCACGCGGGTACGCCGATTCCGAATAATTTTGAAAAACCACCTCCATCATACGAAGCTGCTAGCATAGACACTCGATTTACTTCTCCGACGTCATCAGCGCCTATGAGAGACGTTCCTTAACACGAATTAAACTTTTGACTGTAATAAATGAATATTGTTCGATATTCTATTTTTTTCAATTCACGAACAAAAAAAACTCGTCATACGTCACAAAATTGTCATCGTTCTCTATATTTGATAATAACCCCTCGCTGCAACTTAAAATAAAATCTAATGATAAGATTTGCTCGTATAAAACAAGTAGAGAAAAAAGATGTTCTATATCAAACAAATGTTTAGACTATTTAGTTGTGTTTTCTGCTCTTTTCTTATTATTCTTATTTTACCGAGCACAAGTACATTTACATATGCATGTAATGCCGATGGTAAGTATTTTGGATTAAAATATAAAATGAAATGAAATTTTTTTATTATTATTTAGAAATCTCATGTAAGACTGATGTTTTGTTTCCTAGGAAATGGTGTTGTTCCAGTCAGTACAGACTTTTACAAAACAAACTTGTATTCATATTTCTTCTCTTCTCATAGATACTACAACTTGTGGCATGACTAAAGGAGAATGCGATCAAATGAAGTCACCACCACTACCAGATACAGATTCATCTATTGTACGCCCTGTAATATTGGGTTTTCTGTTGTTATTTTTCGTTCTTACATGTTTTTGCTTCGTTATCTCGTATATCGTAAGGAAAATAATGTCACCCCAACGTAGAAATACACGTATTTATACGCCGCCTATTCCGCAATCGCAATATCCATATCGGCAACAGTTTGTTCAACAGCCGGGTCATTTACAACGCGTGGTACCTTCTATAAATCGCAGTGTGTATACTAACGCAGCGACGCCGATATATAATAACGACGAACAATTACCTCCATCATACGAATCTGTCATCAGAGACACTCGATTTATTTATCCACCACCATCAGCAGCTATAAAAGACATTCCTTGACCTTGACAAGAACGAAATTTTCGTTTTTAATAAATCAATATTCTTTGTATATTATCTTTTTTGTCAATTCACTAACAAAAAAAAACTGGTCATAGGTCACAAAATCGTCATCGTTCTCTATATTTGATAATAACCTCCCGCTGCAACGTCAACTAAAATCTAATGATAAGATTTACTCGTATAAAACAACACAAGAAAAAAAGGTGTTCTATATCAAACAAATGTGGAGACTATTGAGTTGTTTTATATGCTCTTTTCTTATTATTCTTCTTTGGCCGAGCACAAGTACATTTACATATGCATGTGATCCTGGCGGTAAGACTTCTGGATTAAAATATCAAGATAAAATTAAAATTTTCGATCATTATTTAGAAATCCAATGTAAAACTGGTATTATTTTTCCTACGAGATGGTGTTGTCCGAGTCAGTGGAGACTTTTATAAAACTAACTTGTATTCATACTTCCTCGCTTCTCCTAGATACTACAACCTGTGGTACGACTAAAAATGAATGCAATCAAATGACATCACGATTGCCATCATCAACATCAACATCATCACCACCATCAGATACAGGATTCTCTATAGGTCCAGCAATAATCGGTTTTGTGTTTATATTTATCATTCTTGCATTTTTTTGCTACTGTTTATTACTTTGCGTACGGAAAGTAATATCAGACCAGTCTAGAAATACACGTACTTATACGCCGCCTATTCCGCAATCGCAGTATCCGCGTCAGCAACAGTTTGTTCAACAGCCAGGTCATTTACAACCCAGGGTACCTTCTGTAAATCGTAGTGCACATACTAACGCAGCGACGCCGATATATTATAACAATGAACAATTGCCTCCATCATACGAATCTGTCATCAGAGACACTCGATTTATGTATCCAGCACCATCAGCGCCTATGCGAGATGTTCCTTTACAAGAATCAAACTTTCGATTGTAATTAATTAATATTTATTCAGTTTTTGTTGTTGAATAAACTTTGACGCCATGTCAAGACGAAAAGATGCGTTTCTTTATGTATTCAAACTATCTTTCGTTCGGATTAGTGAATCAGAACTAGAATATTGTTATCTATATTTGATAATAAGTTTTGTTGAAACGTCAAGCAAAATAGAATGATAACAGTCACGAATATAAAAGAACTAAACAGAAAAACATGTTTATTTCAAATAAAATGTTGCAACGAGTAAGGTATTCGACGCTTTCTCTTCTTCTTATTCTTATTTTTTCGAACACAAACATACTTATTGAAGCTTGCTATTCAACACGTAAACTTTCGAAAAAGAAAATCTTTAGAACTGATTTTAAATTTTTCTCTTGTTATTTAGAAATTACATGTTGGGAAAGCTATTCTTCTTATAGAACATGGTGTTGCCAAAGTCAGTAAAACTACATAAGTTAGATTTTCATTATATTGTTTATAGGTTATCAAACTTGTGGTTCTAGTTATAATGTTTGCTATGGAAGTTCATCATCTACAGGATCCTCCACCGTTGGAGCAATAGTTGCTTGCATATTTTTAGTCATTTGCTGCGGCGGAGGTGCTTTTGGTTGGTATCGGCATAGAAGACGGGCAATGCAATTACGGCAACCTGTCGGTGGATATGCTTTTACACCGCCTATGCAACAACCGCAATATTCGTATCAACAACAGCCGATGCAAACAGCACCTAGAGTAACTTATGCTAATCCTAATACATATCCTCACGTGGCTGCACCAATTCCGAATAATTATGAAAAACCACCTCCATCATATGAAGCTGCTAACAGAGACACTCAATTTACTTATCCGACACCATCTGCACCACCTGCTTATTAGACAATGAAATTTGTACATAAGCAACGGTATTTTTTCTAAATAAAAAAATAGCTAGACTTTTGTCAAACAAAAAAAAAGCATGAGAATTGATATAGTGTTTATCAAACGTCCTTCGAGAATAGTTCTTTTTCTTTTTAAAGTAAATATGTTGTTTGGTAAGTATAATAACCTTCTGTCGAAGTGTATAACTACTAACGCACCATAGAGTCTTATCTCTAGACGGCAGTCATTGTCTTTCGACGAATTTAAATGTTTAGTCGATTGATTTATTACATATTCTCGTTTTCATTTCTATTCAGTTCGATATCAACGAACGTTGATGATGTTCTCTGTCTGTTTAATCGTAAATAGGAGGAATTAGTATTAATCATCGAGGTTTTTTTTTGTCAATTTAGAGTCAAAATGTCTGACATATAATGAGTCTTGGTGTTGTGATGGTAAAAACAAAAATAAAATCGTATCCATTGATGATTTTCCTATTTGTTTTGTTTTATAAGAATATAAATTCTGTGGACGTTATTCAAACAATTGTATCGATTTCGAGACAACAACAAAAACTAATCCCGCTTTACCGGAATTTCCATTAGGTCTCTTAACAGTACTTATTCTCGTTCCATTTTTTCTCTTAACAATCTGCGTCTGTACTGGATTACAATCACGTCAAGATCGAGAAAATCAACCTTCTCTAGCGACTCATCAGCCAACAGTCAACAGTATTTATGAAGAACCACCACCGTCATACGAAACAGCTATGACTGATCTTCCACCGAAATACACATGATTTACAATATATTCGGATGTTTTTTTATTAAAAAAAATGTAGCACTTTCAAAGTAATTATTCGATTTTATGAGCTGTCATTGATCGTCGTTATAAATGTTCTCTGTTTTTGTCCTCACACATTATTAACACGTGGCAAAAATACAAACAGTAACATGACGACGGTCAACTCGACAAAGAACAAAGTAAAAAAAAAAGAAACTAATCTAAAACGCTTTGGTTGAATAGATGATTGAGATCTTCAAAGAGGAAGATAGATCAAAGTTGTTTTTTTTTCTTTATTAATATTGAAAAATCCTATCCTATACAATGAAAACAGCTTCTTCAATGTTTTTGATGTTTACTAATCGGATCTCTGAGAATTAATTGAAGTAATTTCGTTCGTCTTAAAATTTCGATCGGTGTTTCATTAAGATCTTGTTCCATTCGATCTTGTGATGTCATCATATATCGTCGTTGTAATTGTCCTAATTCTTCGAGAATGGCGTCCATTCGTCGACCGATGATTTCTAAATCATC
>Ga0209935_1005649_pt1 | contig 10481 bp, 8 predicted proteins | sample ThiBio_1000_plan_2_FD_183958 | JGI IMG/M metagenome (GOLD analysis project Ga0209935, IMG submission 183958) | Wastewater bioreactor microbial communities from Cape Town, South Africa - Thiocy_cont_1000_plan (SPAdes) | ecosystem: Engineered > Bioreactor > Thiocyanate-remediating >... | reverse complement strand
ACGTACCGACGATGAGCGTCGTGTCGCCGTAGCAGGGCGTCCATTTCGTGGGCTTGGCGGCGTACCAGAAGAAGATCACGAGCACGATGCCAATGATCACGAAGCCTGTACGCCGGCAAGTCACCAGCGTGAGTCGCACGCGCATGATAGAACAAGCCAGAGAGGCGAGCGAGGCGAGCGCTGTACCAACACCGCCGAACGACGAGAGCGCCACCCATCGGTCGATGTAGTCCGCGAATATCAGGCAGAACGACATGGCCAGCACTGGAGGTAGTAAGCCACGCAGCGACGCATCCAGCCAGCCAGTCAGCCAGCAGGACGTGAGTCGCGCAGCACAGCGCACGCAGAGCAGCGCCAGCGCGTGCGACGTACGTCCAAGCACCATGCCAGCGAACACGTCGACGAAGCTGTGCACGCCGAGGAAGAGGCGCGAGCACGTCATGGTGATCCACCACATGAACGCCACGGTCCACAGCAAGATGATGCTCCAGATCAGCGGCGGCGTCTGCAGCGGCGACTCGAGGATCGAGAGCAGGCCGCTGTCGGGGCCCATGACCTGCCGCACACTGCGCCGCCAAGTCCCGAGGAACACGACGAGGATCAGCCGCACATGGATGGGCCAAGTCTCGCCCGCCTGCCCGCCCGCCACACATACCTGTCGACCAACACCGACATGGGCGGCGTCAACTTGATGGCGATGAAGAACGGCACCGAGATGGCGGCCATGGCGTGCGTCGACGGGAAGCCATATTCCTGTGCACGAGCCGCGCGTCAGCAGCCGCACCAAGCACGGAGAGAGACGGCAGCAGCAGCGGCGCCGTGGCGTACATCAGCAAAGTGCTTCTCGAGATGCACGACCGGCGGACAAGGAGGGCGCGGCAGCTGCATGACGTCCTTGAGGAGCTGGCCCGAGTAGTACATGACGGCCCACATCAAGATCAGCTGTCGGCCGAGGCGCCAGTTGACCGACCAACCAAAGTTCGGCAGGAACAACGTGTAGAAGAGCTCCTGCGAGCACGATGACAGCTGTGAGTATGGATGCCCGTGGCGGTGGCAGCCACAACAACAACAACAACAACAACAGCAACAACAGCAGCAGCAGCAGCAGTGGCTCATGGTGTGGATGGTGGTTGCGCGGCGGCGCGGCTGGTTGCGCGCTCGCTCGATACCTCGCCGAGGAAGGCGCCGAAGCGGAACAGGCAGTAGATCAAGAAGTGGCCGCGCACGTACTGCACGCACTCGACGTTGATGCCGTCAGACGACGAGCCGAGGCTGCTGTTAGCGACGCTCGCGGTCGTGATGAGGCCCGAGCTGTTGGCGGCGCTGTTGTCGCCCGCGATGCTGCCGGCGGCGCCCGCAGCGCCCGGCATGCTGTTGGCGTTGGGCGGCGTCACCCACTGCACGCCGAACATGCGCTGAAACCCGACCACGCGCTCGGTGTCGCTCTCGACGAGCTCGCTGAGCCATTGGTACGACCTTCGGCGCTGCATGGGCGTGCGGATGTACGCAAACGCATACAAGGCGTCTTTCGTTCTCGTGCGACGGGGTGCGAGGCTTCGCGCGTCGTGTCGCGGCGGCGGAGCTGCTGCAAGAGGAGACACGCGACGGAGCGCTCGCGGACGCGGGAGAGACTCGACCGCACTCGGTGGGACTCGTATGCTATCGAGGAGCCAACGCGGGGAGAGAGAGAGAGAGAGAGAGAGAGAGAGAGAGAGAGAGCGAGCTGAGGTGGTAGACGCCAAGCGATGGACGTGTGGCGGGAGAGCGAGCGAGAGAGCAGGGAACACCGCGCCACCCACGAGAGAGATAGGCACTGGTTGGTGGAGCACTCGGCAAAGTAACGAAGAAACAAACTCGAGCTCGAGGTACCCAGCAGTAGGCAGGCAACAGAGGTGGCGCTACCGATGCCGGTGGGAAGCGCTGCTATGTCGAGGCGGCGATGGGACGACGAGGCGGCGACGATGAAGATGAAGACGACGACGAAGACGTCACAGCCACCAAGACCTCCTCCTGCTTCCTGTCGCTGCGTGCTCTCGTCGGCTTGTGGCATCAGTAGCCCTCACAAGGCTGCTATTTCCGCTGAACAAAGACGCTAACCGTTCGATTCAAAGAGATATCAAAGAGTGCGCGCTATTGTATTATTTGCGGGCAGGCCGGGAACAATGAATAACACAATGCGCCGCCGTTTGTGCTGGGAGGTGTCGGTGGGGTGCGTGAGAGTCGACAATAAACATGCAAATAACAACAACAACTAGAACATCAACAACGGCAACAACAAGGTACGCAGGGCCAAAGCCTCCGCTTGAAGCTCCAGCAATGACGTGGTAGTGAGCAACAACAACAACAACAACAACAACAACAACAAGTTACGTCATGCGCGGTGGGTGGACTCGGATCTTGACCGGCGTGTTGGCCCAGACCTTGTTGTTGGCCTGCGGCACAACTGAGTTCGTCGTGGTCCACTGGAGAATGTAGTTGCCCGGCAGGATCTTGTGCTGCATCACCGGTAGCACCACATGTCAGAGCGCCGGAGCTACAGGGCGCCCGCGTGCTGCGGCTGCGTACCGGTGCGTAGACGGGCGTGCCTTCGGGATACGGTACTATGGCACTCCAGTATTGCCGAGTCTGTGCGACATTGTAGAGGCCGAGCTCGACCGTGTAGCCCGTTGGAAGGTTGCTCGTAAAGTTGAAGGTCTATGGAGGTGGTGCCGACGCATGCCGAGTCAGTCCTTCCGCACACACGCACACACACGCAGCAACATCAGCCCGCCTCCGGCACCAAGTTCCACGCACCTGATCAAAGTACATGTACCACACTTGCTCTGGCACCGGGTTGGTGGGTACAAAGTAGTACAACTGCACCGATACGGTTGCCGTACCGCACGGCGTTCCTCCCATGCCACAGAACGACACATGAAACTTGGCCACGCCAGCATAGTTCGACAGTGGCGAAGTATAGTCCACCTGGCGTTCGTCGAGCGAGCAAGCGGGCGAGCAGGCAAGCACAAGCACACACGCACACGCCATTGTCAATGTCATGTTCGTATGCTGCAAAGTTGTGCCTCGCTCCCGTGTTAGTACCTTGCAGTTTGCTGGCATCTCGAGTGAGGCCCATCCAACCGTAGCCGGCTTAGTGATGGTCACCGAGGCGCAATCGACCGCCGTTCCGAGAGCAGCCGTCAGCGCCGACGTGAGGTCCAGCGCGTCGGTCTCGCGATCGAAGGCCACCTCGGAAATCACAGTGTGGCCGACTCCCTGGATGTTGAACGAGTACGTCATCGAGGTCTGGTCGTTCGAGGAGACGGTGACGGTGGAAGAGCGCGTTCCGACCACCGTCGGATGGAAGGCGATCTGGAACGTGGTGCAGGTGTTGGCAGCCACGGTCGACGGCGCATTGATGAGGCTAAAGTCGGCCGTGTTGCCGAGCGCCACCGAGCTGATGCTCAACGGCTGCGAGTCCGGATTGCAGAACTCGTAGTTTTGCTGCACCGTACTGCCAATGTCGGTCTGCGGGAACGTGGTGCCGAACGACGATGAGGGCGCCGTGGCTCCGTTGTTGGGGATCGTCACCCACGAGCCTCCGGCGAAGCCCTTGACCAGCAGCTTGCGCGTCTGGTACACGCCTTCGACCTCAAAGTTCTTGGACGAGCCATCGCTCAGTGCCACGGTCACGGTGGCGGTCGCCGTTCCCTCGAGTGTGTTGCCCGTGAACTGTATCGTAAAGTCCGAGATCGGGTTCAGCGAGACGGGCATCGGTCCGGCCGACACGGCGAAGCTGCCGACCTGCGCGTTGGAGGTCGCCGACACACTCACCGAAGTGACCGTGAGCGTCGACGATGGATAGCCCACGAGCTGGATCTGGAAGTTCGACGTCGCCACCGGTGACGTTACGGAGGTAGTCGGAAGCAGCGTGCCATCCGAGCCCTGCGGCGTCATGTCGTTGTTGGGAATCACTTGCATCGGCGTGCCTCCGACGATCTGCCACGTAACGAGCGCGCCGCCGCCAGTCACCTGGTATTGCCAAGGACTATTGGCTGGGTCGGACGACACGACCGTGATGACAGCCGAGGTCGAGGCGAGAGACGACGGTGAGAAGGTGACCGTGTACGGCGAGCAACTCATGGCAGCGACGGAGCTCGGCACTCCGGACACTGCAAAGGTGCCGGGCACGCTCGAGGTGATGCTCGAGATGGTGAGCGTGCCACTGCCCGAGTTGCAGAGCTCGAAGATTGAGGTCGAGCTCTCGCCGATCGGTGTCGAGGGAAAGAGCGTGCCGTGCGCCGTGTCGGCCGCCGTTGCGGGATTGTTCGGCAGCACCAGGTTTGTTGCGCCTCCCTTGATTGCGAGAACCACGTTCGGCGCGGCGATGGTCGCTAGGGTCGCATCGAGGCCGCCGTCCATATCGGTGATGAAGTACGGGAACGAGTCGGTTCCGCTCGTGTACAGGAGCGAGAACGACTGCGTACTCTCGGTCACCATGCTTCCGGCCACGGGACCGGAGGCGATACTCGGCGAGGGAGTGAGCTGGAAGAGCCTGGCGCTGTAGGTCGGCACGTAGAGCAGTTCGACTGGGTCAGAAACACCAGGGATGTCGTTGTTCAAGATGTTCATCGTCGAAGAGTACGCCAGCGAATCCATTACAGCGGTGGGGGCAATCAAGTTGTTCTGGAGCGAGCCAGCGAGATAGAGAGAGAGAGAGAGAGAGCGAGTGCGCGAGTTAGAATAACTAAAGATGGGACAACGAAGGCCGACAACATACGTCGAACTGGCCGTTGCATGGATCAGTAGCGGCGCTGTTGGTGGTAGTCGAGGTGGGACTAACATAAATGGCACACGTCGGGCAGTTGGTTCCAATGCCTACTCCCATGAGAAGACAAGCCACCAGGTGCGTGCGTGAGTGCGTGAGTGAGGAAATGCAACAAGTGTTGAGCTGCCTTATCAAGAGTATCGGTACGCACCCATTTGCGATGGAGAGTAGGTCACACTCGGGTTCAAGGTACAGAGAGCTACGTAGAGTGACGGCGAACCATACGGCGGCGGAAAGTTCGGTGGGCTATTGACAAAGACAGTGACGCCGTCGAGTTCAATAGACGACTCGGGCTTTCCTGTGAGTGAGATATCGTGAGTGAGTGAGATGCAAGCAACACCATCGCTACCATGATCACGATCAGCATACCGGAACTTGCGGAGGTGGTGCAGTGCGGATGGTTGGGGATCGTGTTTCCTGCCACGTAGACGTTTCCCAATGGCGGCGTTCCAGCAGTGCCAAAGTAGATGTCGTCTTCGTCACCAGGAGAGCGCGTGGCCATGTTTCCGGTGAAGGTGGCACAGTATGAAGCGACGGGCTTGATGTTGACGTGCTCGGGGTGGTGGGTTTTGACGGTGTTCAGCCAAATGTTGTTGGTGATCGAGTACTTGATTTGCGACGTGGATCCGGCGTCGTAGATCGGCGCCCAGGCGTCCTTGTTGGTCATGTCGAATGTGTTGGTGTCGAAGATGAACATGCTCGTGGTGCCGGTCTCGAGGATGTAGAACAAGGCACCGGTGCCCTGGAAGAACATGGTGAACGAGTTGCGAGCGAACCACGCCTTGGTCACTCCAGTGGCGAGTGACGTGAAGCTCCACACGTTATTGTTGCCGATGGCGCTCGTGGCGTAGTTGAAGGTGTTGTCGGTGATGGCGAGCGTGAGAGCACCGGCGTTCGCGGCCAGGAACGAGTTGGCGTCGAGAGTGGCGGCGTTCGATGTCGGCATGACGAACGTGTTGCGACGCAACGTGAACGACGCCATGCCACCGGCGGGAACGCTCAGCTTGGCGCCGGCCGGGATCACTGCACCGCCGCATGCCGACACGCTCGAACCAAAGGTCACTATCGAGTCGGTGATCGCAAAGTTGAAGGGGCTGAAAATCGATGACATGTCGATCAAGCCGCCCGAGATCGTCAAGGAAGAATCGTAGACCAGAAAGTACGAGAGAGCACCACCAGCAGGTCGCGCCCACGACACCATGTACTGACTGTACACACACACACACACAAACACGCCGCGATAGACCACCACACCCGACAACGCCGACGGTGTGAATGAGTGAGAAACGCCTGTACACGTGTGCTGTTGATTTCGCCACCGCCAACGTGGCTAACCGCGTGTGGTACGCGGGGTGTGTACGTCGGCGTACCTGCAAAGGGACATCGAGACCAACACCTGGCTCAAGACCACTGAGCCACCGGAGAGGCTATGCGAGAAGTCGAACAGCGGCGTTGGCACGGAGTTCGAGCTGCTTTGCGCCAACGCTATGCCTGAGATGTAGAGCGAGCCCGACCAGCCAACCACGTCGCTGACCAAGGGTGTATTGCTTGTGGCTGTCCACGTGGGCTGCGAAGCCGCGGCAGGATCGGCGACGATGTTAAGCGTGACCGAGTTGGCGGGGAGAGTCACACTGCCAGTGATGGTCCCGCTCACGAGGATCACATCGACGCTCGTAGCCGACGAGATGGCAGTCTGCATCTGCGCAAAGTTCGCAACGTGGTACGCCGTTTGCGCGCCAGCGAGCGCCAGGACCGACAGCAGAACGAGAGCCGCCCACGGCGAAGTGGGCGACATGTTGTTGGAGAGGGGCGAGAGTGTGTGTGTGTGTGAATGGGCGAGAGCGATGGCTGGCCAGCCATCTCGCCGCCCGAGGGAGAGAGACAGAGGCACGCGGAGGAAGGCACGTGCCACCTAAAAAGGAAAATGGGTTAGTCCAGGACGAGAGCGCGATACACGCGAGAATAGATCACGTGGAATAGAGGAGCAGTGCAGATATATGTATTTGCAAAGTAGTAAATAAGCAACAACCACTGCGCGGCATGTGGAGGACCGCCGAATAAACTATATCAAGTCGTAAATAAGTAAGAGCTTCCTCGCAAACAAAAGGGGAGGGGAGAGGGAGGCAACTCTCGCTCTCGGGGAGTCAAAAGCTTGCTACTGTGCATCCTTGGTGGGCTTCACTCTCAGCTGTGGAGTCGTCAGGCGTGAGTGAGTGAGCGCGTGAGTGAACATGAGTGAAGAATTGGAATCGCGAGGCATGTACATACTTGAACGATGCCGCTGCTCGGCCAGGCATAGTTGTTGAAGACCGGCACCGAGTGGCCGTAGCTCGTGACCTTGATCTGATACTTGCCCGGCAGCATGTTGTGCTACAAGAAGAGGCCAGCCATGGCGATGATGATGGTGGTGGTGGTGGCGATGGTGATGGTGAGACGAAAGCACGCCAAGAGCACTCACCAACGAGGGCTCTTTCTTGCAGCGTCTCGTACCGGAGTCCAGGTAGCATTTCCGTTGACTTCCGACAGGGGCAACACAAAGTTCGTGACGTACGATCCCGAGGGATACTTGGTGAGAGCGAATTGGAGTTGAAAGTCGTCAGGCAAGTTGGCTGTGTGTGTGTGTGAAAACGAGCGGATTCCAGTGAGATATCGTGAGTGAGTGAGTGAGTGAGATATCGTGAGAGAGAGAGAGAGAGAGAGAGAGAGATTCCGTGAGCGGGTCAGCAACGTACACGTCCACTGGATAAACGCTGGCCAGTACATGTACCAGTAGGTGTAAGGGTCGAGGTTGGGTGTGACCCAATGCACGTAATACGGCACGAAGGTGATGACGGTGGTTTTGCAGACGCGAGGGATCGTGATGGGAGGCGTGCCGATCGTGCCTGGGTCGTCGCAGATCTGAGTGGTGATCGAGAGCGGCGCGTCGAGATTGCGGTTCGGCAGGAAGGACAGCTGCTGCGTCGCTTGGTCGTACACGACCCAGCCGATCTGTGGCGGCACGGGAGTGAGCACCTGGAACGACGAATAGTCGATCGGAAACACGCCGGCCGTGATCCAGTCGCTGAGCATGACGGTGGTCGACTGAAAGTCGACGACGTTGTAGCTGATGGTCGGCTTGACGATCGGGCCCGGGTTGACGACAATGTACCACTCGGAGAAGACGCTCGAGGTGGCCCACGCGTTCGAACAAACGCGATACGGCACGGTGTACTCGCCGGTGAATGGGCAATGTGGCGGCGTCCACTGCAGCTCGTACGGCGCGCTTCCGGTCGCGACCGCCGTGACGTCAAGGGAAGCCAGAGACGACGGGAAGATGTTGGCGTCGTTGGCGAGCACGTCGCCGGTCACGACGGTGCCACACGGCAACGCGGCGTTGAAGAGCGAAAAGTCGGGATTGGCGATGCCGTGTGGGGCGGCTTGGCAAGGCGAGTTCAAGTTGACGTCAAAGTTCAGCGAGATATGGTTGTCCGACAGGCCCCAGATGCAGCCGTCGGGATCGACCTCGAGCTCGTAGTAATAGTTGGCCATGGAGTTAGGAACGAGCGAGCCGCACGCGGCGTTCGTTGACCAGTCCCAGCAGCGTACGAGATTCTGGTTAATGACGCTAAAGAACGAGCGAGACGACGCCACGGCAGGACTCGAGAAGTAGTCGTTGAAGACGCCGACTGCCGAGGCGCTGACGTATGATGGCAAACCCGTGATTACTTGGCCGGTGGTGATGTCGACGCAAATGACCGGCGCCATGGATTGGTCGTAGAACGACGTGCACAAATGCGTCGGCACCATGGTCGTCGTGTAGGTGAAGAACAAGTTGTAGATCGAGACCGGCGAGCCGGGCCACATCATTGCTGGCCCGGTGAAGCCCGTACACGGGTACGGCGCGAGGTTGCTAAAGTCGTAGCACGTGAGGTACGTGTTCATTTGGTCCTGGTAGAGCATGTACACTCGAGTGCCGACGGTACGCAGCAGCGGTTGGAAGAAACTCGTCATTCCGAGCGATGAGGTCAGAGGATAGGGAGTGGGAGCGGGGCAAAGGGACATGGCGCCATTGGTTCCATCGAGAACGACGCAATACAATGAGAGGTCTCCGCCTGGAGCACAATTGGCATTGCGTGAGTGTCTTACGTGAGCTTCATCATCGCCATCGCCATCGCCATCGCCATCGCCATCGCCATCGCCATCGCCATCGCCATCGCCATCGCCATCGCCATCGCCATCGCCATCGCCATCAGTCGATCTGTCCTGCTCGTTCTCACGTACCCACAGTGAGATAGTGATTCGGAACACCGCCGGGGAACGCAATCAAAGAGCCGCCGTAGGAGCCGGGGATGGTCGGGGTATAGATCGACCACGGCACCGTGACTGTTGGCGCGCTGCCAACCTGAAGCATTTGTACATACTGGCCTGAGACGCCAGATTGGGTGTCGAAGGAGAACTACGCGCGCCAAGCCAATGAAGAATAGATAGATCAGTATCGAACGAACGAACGAACGAACGAACGAACGAACGAACGAACGAACGAACGAACGAACGAACGAACGAACGAACGAACGAACGAACGAACGAACGACGCAGACACGTACGATGCACCACGTGGGATTACGTGCCACGGCATTGTTTAAGCCCGTGGCTGTGAAGAAGAGAAAACGCTCGTTGAGCATCAGCTGTCCCTCAAAGTCTGGAGGCGTTTGGATGGAGTAGAAGATACTGGCTGCGGGCAAGCTCGTGAGCGCTGTGACCGGCGTGCTTGGACAAATTGTGCCAGCAATCGGATCGAGACCTGCGTAGTGTATTTTGGGCCGTGAGTGTGGCAGCGAGTGGATGCCGAGCAGCAAATGACTGATTTGACGTACAAACGACTTGCGCTTCCTGTAGGTGCGTCGCGAGAGAGTGAGTGTGAGTGTGTGTGAGTGAGTTGCCATAGTCGATCTCGAAGCTCGCTACATACCGTGTGATGATAGACGTTGTAGATACGCAAGTTTGACGAAAAGGTCGCCAAGTACCCATCGCCACTGTAGATCATAAGTGCGATGCGCCACCAACACCACAGCGATGCCGTGTTAATGATCATCGAGCGACAAGCGAGCTCCTAGGAGTGCGATTCGTACCCTGTCTCGCCCGAAACAGGCACAGCGCACTGCGCGTCGCTCATTCGCGCACACAAGAGCGCCATACTCAGGAACGCCACAGCGTATCGAAGCAACCACGTCGTCCGCATGGTATGGCAGGTGAGATCGAGCTAAGGAGCAGGGAGCGGGAGCAGAGGAGAGGGAGCGAGGTATGTAGGCGCACGTGCGAGTGATGCGCCCGCCGAGGTAGAGCAGCAGCGGTGCGGGGAGAGGAGAGAGAACAAGCCGCATCATCGCCTGCCCGGCAGCAAGGATGGGCGGCAAGGGTTTTCAAGGATGCAGCGCCAAGAAAGGAAATATGGCTAAGCGAGCGGGAGCGAGCTCTTGGTGGTGGTTGCTGTTCCTTCTTCTCCGCCATTCTCTTCGTTCGCTTGCTGTTACTGCCGCTCCTGTGTATCTCCTAGCTCTTCCCGGGTGTGCGTGTGTAGCACAGGGCGTGAGTTGCAAATGGCGTGGAACACGTGCGCGATTGGCGATCGTGTGCCACGACGCGGCAACTGGTTCACGCAGCTGATCGGGCGCGTGGTGCTGTACGTGCTGGGCTG
>Ga0209935_1005647_pt1 | contig 10488 bp, 8 predicted proteins | sample ThiBio_1000_plan_2_FD_183958 | JGI IMG/M metagenome (GOLD analysis project Ga0209935, IMG submission 183958) | Wastewater bioreactor microbial communities from Cape Town, South Africa - Thiocy_cont_1000_plan (SPAdes) | ecosystem: Engineered > Bioreactor > Thiocyanate-remediating >... | reverse complement strand
ACCCTCCTCTTTTTTCGAAGGAATTTGTTGGGGGGGGGGGAAGGAAACATACCCAGGCCGCCGATCTTAAAATCCAGCATCTTGATTTTCACGTTGCTGAAACCCTCGTCGATAGCCAAGACTGTCTTGATCTTCAGTTTCTTCACCCCGGCGTCAGCTTTTCCGTTGTCCTATAAGCGGAGAATTGGCCATAAAGATTGAATTAATAAACTGGCTACAATATTTGGCGCCACGCACAGAAAGGGGAGGGGCGAAAAGAAGAGGGAGGAAGGTACCCTAATCTTTGGGAATACTAGTTCTTTCTTGTAGTACCATTCAAATTCGCGCAGGTGAATCTCTGCTTGTTCTCTACAATAAAAACGCAAAGAGATTAGTTCCATCAAATTGATCTGTTACAAGAAGAAGAAAATCATCTTGTTCGCCAAGGACGATATAGAAGATGGGAAACGATGCGGTGGGAAGATTTTTGAAGGGAATTGAGTGCCAAGGGAGAAGAGAAGGGTGCAGGGGTGTACAGTACATAGTTAATCGGATTTTGCTGTCGCGTTCTACGGCTGTTTTTCCTTTCAACGAGACCTTAGGACCTTCGAATCGCAGGGATACGCCCTCGTCGGGTATCTCTACCCGTTCCACCTTGAGCCCATCGAACCCGAACTCAACGCTTCCCAGCGTCGAATGCTCGATAGACTCGTTAATTCCATCCGCCTCCAATCTTGTGATACAAGTCTTGACGGTGGGTATCAACTTGTTCCTGAAGTACTTTATCGTGTATGGGTCCAGAAACGAATCGAGGTCCATGTGTGCAAACCTTTCTATTCTTCCTCTTCCCCCGCGTCTGTTCGGTTTACCCGCGAGTTGTTTTGAATTAATTTTCGAAGAATAAACAAGGCAGAAAAGCTATGAACGTGTGGTACGCGGTTGGTGTTGCCAGTGCGATTTTCCTTGTTCAGGGAGTACGGAACCTGCGGCAAGCCAAATGAGCGGTAATGCAGAAGTAGGATTTTCGCACAGCGGAGAGCACTTCAAGAATGATTCAACAGGCACTCTGGCGAGATTTCTAAATCGTCGTTTCAACAACAAACACAAGCGCTACTCCTAAACTACATCGTGGGCTGTCTATGTCTTCTCTTACCAAAGGTGTTACCGTAACATAAACTAAAATAATCTTCCGGTTCTTTCTATCAAGCTCATTGCGGAAGTAGTAACAATTGGGCCACGTGCAAATCGTGTGGGGAAGCCAAGTGCCTAGCTGGTGCGGTAAGAATCGTGCGGGTAAGACTGCGGGTTCGAGCAACTACTGCGTCTGCGACTACATAGGTTCTGGTCATCAGGTACTTCGGCCGTCTAAAACTTTTTGAGTATTTGATTCCTAACATCACCTTATTCCAAACGAAGGCGGAGCTCACCTTGATAAATTTTATTGTAGGATACAAACAACGAGGTAAAGTAACAATCACCAAAATACTCACTGTCCCCCAATGAGGCGGTTATTGTTGAGGAATTAGTATTATTGGTGGGCCTTGTTTGACCGCACTTGCTAAAGTTCCTTTACCTTCCCACGTTTTAGTATTTAAGACTCTATAGAGTAAAACAATTGATTCCATCCTGTAAACCCAAACAACCCATTTGCTGGTGGAGTAGAAGAGAAGTCAAAGTTGGCCAGCAAGTTGGAGGAGGACGTTGTTGTTGAGGTCTTTCAATTGTCTTTTTAGTTACCAAGAAAACGGAGTACATTGGATGACCTTTTCTTGGACTTCTTCAGGGAGGCGATCGAGTTCACTTTGAGTGATTCCATGTCGAACGATCACACAACAACAGATGTGGAAGAGGGAAGGGAATCCAAAGTAGATGATGTCTTCCTCCCTTGACTGTCTCAGATGTTGAACTTCGGGGTTATACCTAGGGCCATACTGTGTCACCTTCGCCAGCTTTCTTCTTATCTCCCTCCATTCCATTTTCGCTTCCTTCCAATCTATCTCCTCTTCCTCTTCTTCTTCCTCTTCTTCTTCCTCCTCCTCTTCAATGTCTTCCTCTTCATCCCCTTCTTCCTCTTCTTCATCATCCTCTTCATCTTCACAAACGTAATCCTGATCTTCTTCATCACAATGAACAGGTACCCCTTCATATCCGTAAAGGCTGATTGGCCGCCGTCGAAATCGGGTCGATTGAAGATCTCCTAATTCTAGTGCCTCTAATATAGCATCTAGTCCGATCGAATTTGTAGCGGATTCACTCCGATTGGAGCTTGATGAGTGCAGATCGATCGCTTGTTCAATCACGCTGCGCAGCCATTGGCGCAGCGCTTTAAGTCCGAACCGACATGCATCGGGGTATGAATAAAAAACTCCGGCTTTCCGCAAAAGTCCATGCAGATCGTTATGAAGCATGGTGACATCCGATTCGCGCAGATCTTCGTGATCGTACGTATCCTTTTCTGTCTGTGAATTGCACGTGCAATTGAATTGGGTTATCTAAAAAAAAAAAAGCGAAGGGGGTTAGGTCAGGTCTTGATCCTCTATATAGATCGCACGTACCCACAAACCATTACCATTTAGTGAATATAAACTGTGATCAAAGCCCAGATCTTCAGCTGCGCCATAGATCGGATAATTGTCAGCTACGTGCGGCCATTTCTCCTTGATCAAGATCTTTAGCTGTTCTGTTTCTTGTTCGGTCAATACACCAATCAGCTTCGATGCAGCGAGCATCCCCGCCTGTAGATCCTTATGACTGCATTCCTATCCAATAAAAGATTTGTAAGGTGAGTCAACGAGAACAATACTTTCCTTTTTTGCGCGTTACCTTCCATGAATAGTTCATACATTCTTCCAACATAAGGAATCTATTCACTCGGCCTTCCCTTGTCAGCATGAGCGGTTCCTCGAAATGGCTGTGTAGAGGAAAGATGGTGTGATGGAGGCCACGCATTTCGATTAACTGATGAATGTAGGCAATCGCCGAAGGTTCGGTTTCGAGCAGCTTCGCGATGGAGATCGGCATGTTGTTATCGATCTGAAGGATCTCCTCTTCTGTCAAATAGATTGCTTGGTTTTCTCCTTTCTTCTTCTTCTCATCTTCTTCCTTCCTTATGTCTTCTCTTAACCTCTGCCTTTCCTCTTCAGGGGCTTCATATTGAAATTGGTTGTTGTCTCCCTCATCAAATGCGTCAGTCAGAAGAAAAACGGAATGTTCGGTTTCCTCTTTAGGAAAGGCCGAATAGATATCCTCGGGGTATAGCTTCGTTTGATCTCCTCCTCCTTCATGTTCTGATGGTAGGATAAGGAATCCCTTTTCTTCTTCCTCGAGTTGTGATCGTCCCAAAAGCTCCTTAAATTCTGGCCTCTCGTAGTTGAAAGATATCAGATGGCTCGCCCACAATTCAGCCCTTTGGCTCTTCAACCAGAATCGCCTGAACATGTCTCTCCATGGCGTTGTGTCTTCGGCCTCCCCTTCTTCTTCACATTCTTCAATTACGGATTCCAAGAATCCTGGTTCATCGGCGAGGGGTTGGTCTCCTGTCTTGGATGGGACAAAAGTTGCCGGAAGGACCTCGGCGCATTTTCGAAGCATTCTGGGAGAGAGGACGATGGCGTCTGTGAACTCCATCATGAACCAATATCCCACTCCGCGCTTCTCTGGATTTGACCAATTGGCTTTGCCCTCTAACTCCTTTGCCCAATCCCAGGTCAAGATCTCGTATATTGTGGGGTCCTGCAAAGTGAAGAGTGAGTGTTGGGGGAAGGGTATGAAAGCTTTTTTCCTCACCTTCTCTAGTGGAACGCAAGATCCGTCCAAGTCATCAATAGAAACGTGCCATTGTTCATCCCACGGCTGAGGGTAATCTGGGCCCCTGATTTCTTCTGGAAACTCTGGATATCTGAATCTCTAGTAGTACATTTTAATATTAATATAGGTCTGTTCAAAGGTTCATTGTTTTATACCATCCTCGTTTCGCCCTTCAAAGAAGCTACCAGAAATTTGCGCCAAAAAGATTCATCTCGCGCGAATCCGAATAACCTCTGGCACGCTAGCGTGAAGTTAAGGAGGGAGGGCCAGTCTGGCATGTGCCAAAAGATGAGTTGGACGATGGCAACATCCAAGGTAAGAAGCGGACAGTGTATCGTCCCGTTCGGTTCTTCGTCCATCTTCTTCTCAGTCTGTCTTTTCTTGGAATCTTTAATGCGTAAGCATTGTTGAGTTCGCGAGCTGGGTAGGAAGTTTTCTCTTCTAGACGAAGGAAAAATCTCTTATTCCGTAAAGATGTTACAGTAAGTCAAACGTCTATCGCGGGTTCCTCCCAACAGGAGGTTTCCTGCCATTCACCATGATCCTGGTATGTTGTTAGCGGGCAAGAAAGTGCAAGCGGGACTGTACCCAGATAAATCCGCTCTCATCAGTAGCGTTTGTAGGATCGTAGTGGCTCTTACCCCACCTCTTTCGGGGATGCCAACAGCAGAAGCATCGCGTGAAACACAAGCCGCAGGAGATGAGCCATCCAAAGATCATCATGCCATCCAAGCACCCACCAACACACAATTCACAAGGAAGACATGGCGTACTACCTTCCTTGCGGTCCTTGTACAGAGCAGTGTGGACTAGAGATTGCCCCCAACAAGCATTGATCTCCTTTTGTTATGTAATCAGGTTGAGGGGGAAGCAAAGGGGCTTACCAGCAGATCCGGTTTTTCGTCAGCCATCGCTTCCTGGGTTCAACTTTTCTTTCAAGAAAAGTCTGCGGTGCCCAACATCCCAATCGGGGAAACTCTACCCTGAGCAGACAGTGCTAGACTGTGGCCACAAATATGTCAGAAATTAATGGAAACAGAAACCAAGTAGTACTTGGAGGTCTTCAGATATGCTGTTTCACACGGCTGCCCTGTCGACGCGGAGACTGAGAGAATGGTGGCCACCATTCTAGGTGCACGTGAAGCTCAAGTACTCCAGCAAGATAAACAGTTTTAGTCCAAGACATCATTGCATTGACATCAAATGCAGCCACGTGGGTGGTTTCGCCATCCCATGGACAATTTTGGTCGCGAAGCCATCGAAGAATTCCAATTCGACCGTTCTTGGCAGCAAAAGCACAACAATCACCACTCAGAGGACACCCTTGTTTGACCGCCCACTTCAACACCTCTTTCTTTAGCCCACTTAAGCATCTCAAAATGACCTCCAAGAGCGGCAAAACTGGTTGTAGAGGCATCCCACCATCCGCCTCTTTCTCGCAACCACTTCAACATCTCAAATTGTCCCCCAAGAGCTGCATAAGGACAAAGTCCTTCCTTTAAACTGAAACCTTGCTCATCAATCATCCATTGGATAATTACCACGTGGCCTCCTTCAGCGGCCTTTTGGCAAACTCTCGAGTCACTCTTGGGACACCCTTGTTTGACCGCCCACTTCAACACCTCAAGGTGACCGTTGGTGGCCGCTTCAACAAGTGTAGTGGAGTCCCAAGGACAAGATGATTCATTCTGCTCTCTGGCCCACTTCAACACCCCAAGATGTCCTCCTGCTGCCGCCTTGCTGCATGTCTTGGCGTCCCAAGGACATCCTTGCTCTCGCAACCACTTCAACACCTCAAGATGTCCATTTCTTGCAGCGGCTGAGCAGGCAGTTGAATTCCAAGAACACTTGTTCTCTCTGGCCCACTTCAACACCTCTAGATGCCCTCCTTCAGCTGCGGAGGTTGTTGTGTTGGCATTCCAGTGACATCTATTTTCTCTTACCCACTTCAAGATGTGAAGATGACCATTCTTGGCTGCCAAACTGCAAGTCTCAGTGCCCCAAGAACATCCTTGCTCTCGCAGCCACTTTAAGGCCTCAAGGTGCCCATTCGCAGCGGCATTGGTAGTTGCAATATTATTACCCATCCCAAGACACTCATTATCGTTCAACCACTTCAACACCTCAAGGTTCCCTCCCGCTGCCGCCTCGTGAAAGGTCTTGGGACCAAAAGGCCAACCGATCGTTTTTAACCACTTCAACACTCGCAAGTGTCCCCGTTTAGCAGCCTCTTCAGCCACCCGAAGACGTATCCGACTATGCTCCACTTCTTGTTCAGGCGGAATGAATCTGGCAGGAGACCAAAATGACTTTCGTTCCTTCCAGTGTTGGCACACGAAGGGGATGATGAAAGCGGTGAGGATATCTCCTCGAGCAGCTTCTGCGAGGATGAGGTCAACCACTTCAACCGGAAGACATGTCAGAGCTTGATTTGCCGTCTGCGCTTTTTGGTTTCTCGTGCTCGCCTCTTCCATTCTCTTTGCTTGCTTGTCTTCAAATTCACTTAAATGCAATTAAGTAGGTAAAAGGCGCTTTTCTTCGTTCAATACCAAGCCAGAACAGAAAACGGGAACGAAGCAGCACAGAAGATAGATTGAAGGAGATCAGCATGTCATACTCGCAACTCAACCAAATTCGCTCACTCTTCCCCGACATGGATACCAAGTCAATCCAAGAAATGCTCGCCTTGAACAACAACGATACAGAGAAAACAATCGCCGCAATCATGGTAACGTGTGAAGGTATCGAGGGACTCCTCGGCGATGACGCGGTCCCCGAAAAGCCAACAACGACTACAACAGGAGGACAATCTGGTGAGAAAGAGGGTGATTCAGATAAATGGGCGTGCGAAGCCTGTACTTTCCTGAACCCTCACTTCTCGCCAAATTGTTCCGTATGCGGTAGCCCATCTCCCCTCTTCAAAGGTCAGCTCGCGGTACTTCCTTCTTACATCCTCCCCGATCCTTGTTACTTAATTTATTTTCAAATATTAGGCGCCTGTGCCAAAATCTGTAATCGTACCGCTATGGTGGGCTTCGTTTTGGGCTGAATATGGCAGTCAAACTTGCACATCCGAGGAAGACGCTAAAAATCTTGTATTTCATCAGGTTTGTTACCAATCTACTTCATGTATTTCTTAGATTAGTTTGTAGTCCGCAGATTTTAGGGATGTCAATACTTTGACAGTCGAAGTGAAGCGCAAGCTGTGTAAAGTACGTAGTCTTCCGTGTATGTGATATCCATTCTTGATTTCTAACAGCCTAAATCAGTTGTTGGATCTTGATGAAGTGCATGTTGGCCCAGCCCCAGCTAACACCATCCTACAACCGCTGCCTGGTGGAGGTCGCCGTGTTAAGCCTGGCTTTGGAGGCGCAGGACGCATCACAAAGAAATAAGCTTAATCTCTTTTATATCTTTTTACTTATTTACATCAATTGTTATTATTTCCTTCTTCAGATGAGGAAGAAGTTCCTTCTTCGGATGATGATGGGGATAGCGATGCCTTCGCACCTCCATCCTCTTCTTCGCTTTCTTTCTCTCCCTTATCCTTTCTCTTTCCGTTCCCTTTCTTATTTTTGCCTTTTCTCGTTCCTTTCCTTTTTATCGCTGGTGACTTGCCTCTATCATCGTCATATTCATTTTCATCCTCTTCCTCTGTATGTGCAGCTTTCTCCTTTTTTGACTTCTCTTGTTCCTCTTCATCATCCACATCTTCATCTGCAGCATCAGGTGCCAATTCCTTTATCATCTCAGTCAGCTTTGTTGAGCTGCCGAACATCCTATCGGGTGGCGCCACTGCCCTTTTATCCGGCACCAGGGCCAATAGAATGTCATCTCTTCTTATCCTATCAAAGAAGATTATTTTAGGATAGAGACAGTGAGAAACGACGAAAGAGGTGTGAGAGAGAAGAGCGCGAGAAGAGCGAGAAGAGAAGAGACAGTGAGAGAGAGAGCGAGAGAGAAGAGACAGAGAGAGAGAGCGAGAGAGAAGAGATAGAGAGGAGAGTGAGAGAGAGAGAGAGAGATAGAGAGAGATAGAGAGAGAGAGAGAGAGATAGAGAGAGAGGAGATAGAGAAAGAGAAAGAGAGTAGAGAGAAGAGAAAGAGAGGATAGGACAGTGTACCGGAGGTGGGAAGCGGGGTTGGTGATAACGTATTGATAGGCATCACCAAGATCCTTATCGCCTTCAACCTCTGGAGCAGAAGAGTCATCGAGATGACTAGATGCATCAAGCGATGGCCTTGATATCTTACCTGAAAAGGGAATAAGTATCCTAGAATTTTGTCCTTTTTTAAAATACTTACTAGATCGATATACGACAGTATTATGCAAAAACGAATGCAGTGATCGCTTTTTCTTTTTATTGTGTTTCCTTTCTGTTCGATAGATACCCAATCCAAGCCACGAATACCTAAATTAGATTGTTAATTGTGATGATGAATTCAAATTATTTATACTCAACTGGTCCAATAAATATTTGAATACCTCCGAATATTCTACATCGCTGTTTGTCGTTGTATTCAGTTCCGCTAACTATTCGAGGAAAATAATAATAATAATAATAATAAAAAAAAAATGTTATTTTATGAAAGAGATGATGATGAAGGGGAGATAGATATAGATACCCTGCTACTCCACTTCTGAACTTCTCGCAGGACAACAGGCACCACCGCCCCTCGCAACAGGTGCTCTACCACCGAGATAATTCCTGGTGAATAAAGGGCCTAATTTTGGAGATTGTAAAGATATACAACGACAAAAAAAAAAAAGGAAAGTGTCAACCTGACTAAAAAGGGAATCGAGTAAGCCTTTAAAATATACATGTCCCGCAGCGAATAAAGGATGCATTGTAATGAACTCGTATTCATCGCCCCCTCCAGCGTCCCCTTGCATATACAGTAATTTCACGTTCTCAGAATTAGCTAACAACAACAACAATAACATATGTTACTACATTTTCCCTTATAAAGAAATAGTACAGTTACCTAATCCGGTAACTATGAAGGGCCAAGCCTCTTCCTCTCCCGGCCGAAACTCTTGCAATAATGCAATAAGCAGTCGATAAGTACTGATTACTTTAGCGTCGGCCAAGACCTATAAAAAAGGAATGCAAGAAATGAGTGTGGTCTGAATTTGGTATATAAATATTTTTACCGAATTCTTTTTATGAGTTGCCTTTTGCGAGATCATCACGATCTTGCTGGCATAAAGAGCGCCCGCATTCTGGAGACACTCAAAGTCCAATTGAGATCCCTTAACATAGAGTACAAATATTTGTCGACATATTAGAAGGGAGGGGGAAAAATACCTGTATCCAATAGACTTCTTTGAAACCGGATATATTGGTCCATCCCCTAGGCGGGGCGGTTGAGAGTATGATGATAGGGACGACCTTAAGATGACCCACTCGCAGGGGCGACACGAAACTGTAGATTCCCGTAAGTGCCCCACAAAGCAATATATGGCCGCCCCTAGCAACAAATAATTACTATATTAAGGTAGAACAAGGTTATTCCTTACTCGGGTGCGACTTTCTCAAAATGAGCGATTGTTATGTCCTCGAGGGTAACTTCCTCTTCTCGCAAATGCATTCGCTTAGAAAAGAGAATGAATGACACAGCCCATCAAGTACTATGACTTACCCAACTTGAAGGAAGGGAACCGAGGGAGGCACCCAAGGATTCCCTGAAGGGTGGTAACTCTACGAGTCCCGTTGCGCCTTGCCGCACCAAATCAATGTCTTCGTTAATGGATGCTTCTGATTCCTCCGACGAAGAAGATGAATCGCCGCTCAAATCCGCAAGCACCTCAGCTAAAGGCTATATGAGGAAAATGGCATGGAAGAATTTTAAATGAGTTGCAAAAATATGCAGAAAAAAATGTGTGTCATACCTTCCTCTCTTCTGGATCAAAATCTTCAGCATTATACCTAAAATAGATAACAGGATTTATGGTTAGCTCTGTATTCGAGAAGCAATGATAGGGAGAGGGAGAGTGACACAGAGAGAGACACACACACACACACAGAGAGAGAAAGAGCGCTAGAGAGAATTACTCGTAGTCGTTGAGTGCGGAGATGGCTTGGTTGTGGAAGGAGTGCTTGATGAGGATAAATAGCATGTCTTCGGCTCGCAAGCGATACCCAGGGCCAGGATTCAAGAACACGTCATCACCCTCTCGAATGAAGTGGGGGCCTCCCTTCACACCAATTAAAAGAGCATGATGAAAGTGCTCTCTCTCAAATAAAAGCTAGCGGAAATTATTTTCAATTCTAAGAAACGGGTTGAAGAGAGGGCGGGGAGGAGGTACCTTGGCCACAGCAGAAAACTTCAGGCCCACAAAGGCATTTGAGTTGCCTAAATTAATTGAATAAATATTGTTTTCTGCCTCTTCAACTATAAAAGGAAAAATATAAGAGAGGGATAGGATTCTATTTTAGGTACACGTACAGTATTTCTTGATTAGGGTATCTTTGGTTATCTTTGTCTTGTTAGTTCTTACGATATTTCCTAACATGGCAATGAACCCGGGACATATACACCCCTGCGCCAGCATTCCCTATGTTAGATACGGATTAAATGAGGAAGGTAAACTATTTGAGGATAGCATACCAAGCTCAATTCTTTTGTACAACCCACATTGTCTATTTTAGCGGCTTTTAGCACTTCCTGAACGAACCTGGTAAGACTTCCCAAAAAGGG
>Ga0209935_1005646_pt1 | contig 10491 bp, 21 predicted proteins | sample ThiBio_1000_plan_2_FD_183958 | JGI IMG/M metagenome (GOLD analysis project Ga0209935, IMG submission 183958) | Wastewater bioreactor microbial communities from Cape Town, South Africa - Thiocy_cont_1000_plan (SPAdes) | ecosystem: Engineered > Bioreactor > Thiocyanate-remediating >... | reverse complement strand
ACGCCTCGGCCTCAGCCTTGGAGCCCGAGATCGAGATGTCGATCTCGCCTGCGTAGGCGTCGCCGTACGCGCACGCACTAAAGTACAGAATATACAATGGCTTCGGCAGCAGCACTGTCGAGTGATTAAGTCAATGAGCGAGTGAATGAGTCAATGAGCGAGTGATTGAGTGTGTGAGTGAACGAGTGCGATCATTCGCGAGGTGGGCAGGGAGCGAACGACGAACCAGCGAGTTCACGTTGGAGAGCGGTGGCGATCGTGGTCGGAGTGCCAAAGTGCTCGCGCAACGGCGCCGTGGCGTCCTCGATGGCCTTGAGGTTCTTGGCGAGACCGGCCAGGAAGTCGTGGCGCGAGGCGTTCGCATGCTGTAGAGCCACCTTCTTCTCCTTCAAGGCTCGAAGCTCCTCGACCAATCTCTTGCGAGCGTCGATCTCGAGCGAGAGCTTCGCGAGAGTTCGACGATGTGGATCGAGCGCCTGGATCTCGGGAGGCAGCTCGCTGTCGGACAGCAGCTCGAGCGACTTGAGCGACGACGTGTACTGCTCGCATCGTTGGATCTCTTGTTGCAGCAGCGCCTGCTCGTAGAGATCGTTCTGCAGTCGTGTATTGAGCTCCTTGACCTTGTCGAACTCTTCCTTGAGCTGCTGCCGTGGTCAGTGGCGGCGTACGCGAGCGAGCAGCCTTGTCGCGAGTGAGTGTCGTACGTACCGCGTCGCGTCGTGCATCGACCATGAAGTTCGAATCTCGATTCGCCTTCTTGAGCGAGACCATGAGTATTGATACTAATCGAGTGAGTGCGGCATGTCGATCCTTGTCTGCCTTGCCCTGTAGTCATTACTAATCGCGTGAGTTCACGATAGAGCACAATAGATCACGATAGATCACGATAGATCACGATAGATCACGATTAGACGATAGGCGTACAGCAGCAGCTTGGTGTTGGAGTGCGAGGAAGGACTGTGCAACACGACGAACATCGCGACACAGCTTCTCGGCAGTATCGACCTCGCTACCCTCGACGTTCATATTGCTATCTTACTCAGACAGACAGAAACGCAGACAAGCGATGGCGATGGCGGTGAGGCAGCGAGCGAATGAGCGAAGAAGAGGAGCGAGCGAATGGTCTCGTTGTTGTTGTTCTCGTCGTCTTGCTCGCACCGCATCTCGCTCCCTCACGCCGTATCGCACATCGCGGACTATCATCAAGAGTATCATTGACACATCGCAGAGTATCAAGAGTATCATCAAGAGTATCATTGACAGATCACCAACATATCATTGACAGATCACCCAGAGTATCATCAAGAGTATCAAGAGCATCACCAACATCGCAGAGTATCACCAACATATCATTGACACCTCATCAAGAGTATCATTGACATATCATCAAGATCATCACTGACATATCGCCAACATATCATCAAGAGAATCATTGACACCTCATCAAGAGTATCATTGACATATCATCAAGAGCATCACCAAGAGTATCATCAAGAGAATCGACCGTAAGCAGCGCTCGTACACCATCGCCACCACGAGATGGCGTTCGTGCGCGTTCTAGCATCGAGCATCGCGTACGCCACGACCTCGGTCTTCATGAACCTCTCGAACAAAGGCCTGTCGTTCTCGCATCTCACGACGCCACAGCTGATTCTCTATCAAGTACGAGTTACCTCTCGATCCAATGCCGCAAGCTCCCGGGTGCACGATGGTAACCCTCAAGCGCTCGTATCGATTGATTGGTTGGATCGGAATGGACAGACATGTTTCACTGTGGCGATGGTATGGGCGAGTATGTACCTTGGCTGGATACGATACAAGCAGCTCAAGTTCAAGCTACTCAAACGATGGCTAGTGGCGACCTTGCTGTTCCTCGTGGTGCTGTTCTCGGGCCAAGCGAGGTACGCAATCGAATCGAATCGAATCGAATGAATTGTACCAATGTACTGCGGAACTGACGTCGGGACCTGATCATCCTCGTATGCAGCATCTCTCGATTGCCTGTACCGATCGTGACCGTGCTCAAGAACATGACCGTCATCCTGACGGCGATTGGAGACTACATCTTCTTCGGACAGGCCGTATCGCGTGAGATCGCTCTCGTGCTGCTGCTCATGGTACGTTGCGATCAATGCAATTCACGCACTCTCCTCATGTGCAAGCTCAGCGTCACTGACGTGGAATGCGCTCGTCATAATGCAGCTCATGACAGTGGTTGGCGCCTGTGCTGGGTATGTGAGTGTGTGTGCGAGTGTGTGTGGGGGCTATCACACTCAAGTCTGACATGCGTGTTTGGCTTTCTCAGCTTGACTGCGTTCGATGGGACTGGCTTCACGTGGATGATCATCAACATTGCTGCAGCTGCCATGTACACAGTATGTTGTCGTATTGGCACCGTTGCGTTGTGATCTGCTCCTAACTGACTGGACTCACGATTACTGCAGTTGTACGTTCGATACGCCATGAAGAAGGCCACCATCTCGGACTTTACTCTTGTATACTACAACAACTTGATCACGGTATGCTTGTGTGAGCTTGTGTGCTGCTCGCGGGCTGTCGGTATGCTGATCAACTTGGCACTCGTCTCCCCTGCTCCTCCTCCTCGGACACAGGGGTTGCTACTCTTCCCAATCGTGCTGTGGTCAGGCACTGAGAACCTCGGTGCACTCTACTACATGTACGTGCTAGCTCATGCCAGCAGCTCCTCGATCTCAGAGACGGCATCTCACGCTCGCGGTATTGGTTCGGTGTGCAGACCGCTCGATGTCAATGCAGTGACGCTCCTGATACTGAATGGAATGTGCGGCTTCGCGTTGAGTCTCAGCACCTTCTGGCTGCTGCGGACCACCAGTCCGACGACGCTGAGCATGGTGGGCGCGCTCTCCAAGCTGCCCATGACGATCGTCGGCGCGTTCCTGTTCCCGACGTCGTTCACGTCGCTGACGCACGCCTCGATCATCTCGAGTCTCGCGTGCGGCGTGCTGTACGCGTACGCCAAGCAGCTGCAATCCAAGAAGCTCTTGCCGGGCAGCAAGCTCATCATACTCGGCGATCCGGACTCGCTCAAGTCGAGTGGCGATGACTTTCATCTTGTACGAGCAATCTAATGAATACAAACAGGTTGATAGAGATGATTGATAGCTGAGATAGATGGTTCGATTCATGCATTCATGCATTGGTGTACCGAGTATTCGATTCGGAGCGACATTCGCCTTAAGAACAGTACTCGCTGCTGTTGTTGTCGTCATTCGCTCGTTGCCACGGTCAAGCTCACACCTCTGACTGTGGCTCTCACAATGCACGACGAAGCCCCTCACGCTGCTCAGCAACAGCGGTACAGATTCAAGTTCGTGGTGTTCGATTGGCATGGTACGATCGAGGCCGATCCGAAAGCGAGTCGAGATCGCGTGCGGCATCTGTTCGCGTTGGACGACGAGGCTGTGCGCTTCAGGACGTGCTACAAGCAACACAAGCGCGAACACGTGAGGCTCGTCAAGGAGTCAGAGGGCGCTCTCGAGTATGACAAGATGGCTGTCGTTCGACACACATTCGACGTGTATGTGGAAGGGATATGGATGAGGCTCGACATCGATCGATATCGCTCGACTGAGTGATGCACGACCTAGGATTGGCAAGGAGTACTCGGCTGAGATCGCCGCTGCGTACACCGAGAGGACGCTCGCTCCTGGTGCCATCGAGCTGCTACAGGAGCTTCAAGGCATGGAGATGCACGATTATGGGCTGCTGGGAGGTTCAGTCGTACTCATGGACGCGCGAGGGACCATCTCTAGGTGCTGGCGTGCCGATGGGTTTGATACGCAACAGCAGCCTGCCCGCGAGCGCCTTTCAGAGCAAGACGCTCGATGCCATGGGCGTCACGGCGTACTTTCATGTCGATCGTAACGTGGTGCTGTCAGGCATCGTCGGTTCGTTGCGACGGGCACTCGGTCACCTCGCTTGCGCCAGTCTGCTGACGAGATTGCTCTGGGTTGGGCTCGATCGTCGTGTTGATCTAGGTGCCGAGAAGCCCGAGCGGCGCATCTTCGAGGCGCTACTCGCCAAGTGCAACATGCAGCAGGCCCACGAGCACGACCCAAGGAGCGTGATCTTCATCGGCAACGAGACGCAGGTCGATGTGGTCGGCGGTGCTGCCATGGGCTGGACCACCGTGCTGCTCCGAGGCTCCGAGAGCTCCAGCAACGGTCTGGCGGACCATGAATGTGACTCGTTCGAGCAGTTGGCCGTGCTACTGCGTTCGAGTGAGTGAGTGTATGCAAGAGCTGTGTAGATGATCGAGCATGAACGACGTCTGGATGGATCTTTGATGGATAGATAGATACATATTGATGGTGGTTTGATTCGAGTTAGATGGGGATGGAGGTTCCCTCGACTAATGAGATGATAGATATCGACGACTGTCACCATGATGATGATGATGCCATCGAGCAGCGATCGAGTCGAGCTCAGACGCCCTTGTACCACACGGCCATGCCCTTGGCTCCATTGATCGACTGCTCGTGCGCATAGCGATAGCCGGCTCGCAGCAGCAAGGTCAAGGCGCCACCGACGTTGTGGCACTTGATGTGAGCGCCCCACGAGTCGGTGCCGCTCAGGTGCGTGATGGCCGGCGTCTTGGACGCAATGTCGGTCAGCTGCTCGGGCTCGCCGTAGATCATGACGCCGGCCGAGTTCGAGTACACGAACACACCCAGCGGACCGCCAGTGAGGATCGATGGCGGAGCAGCAGGAGTGGCGGCAGCAGCGGGCTTGGCAGCACCGGAGGCCGAGGTCGAGGCGGCGGGCGTCGAGGTCGCTGCTGGCGTGCTTGATGGCGTGCTGGGACGCGGCTAACGGAGCGCGAGCGAGAGATCGCGAGCCGGTTAGTGCGAGAGCGTGGCAGGTGTGCGCGTGGGAGAGGGACAGGGGTTGGTGGTGGGAGGCCGTACGGCGATCGTGGATGTGGTCGGGGTTGTGGTGCGGGTGGCCATGGTTCGAGCGATGTGCGAGGCAGCGGGCAGCAACGACAATGATCGATCGACGGCGCCACTCTCCTCACCCTCGCTATCGACGATACTCGTTGGATCGAACAACGATGTGCCTGTCTATTTGTTGGGGACTACGTGTGTGAGACTATGCGTGTGAGAGAATCTGTCTATGTACACATTGAGTGACGCGAATGGAACGAGATATGCACAGGCTCACTCGCTGCTGATGCTTCAGAACGACGTGACTGCTGGTTCTGCTGGTTCTGCTGGTGCTGGCTGGACGTCCACCGGTGGTGTTGGTGTTAGTGTTCGTGCTCCGAACGTGATCGAGCATGCCAGTGAATCGCGTGCTGGCTGGAAGTCCACCGGCACTCCGACCGATTGCAGATAGTACTCTTCCATTGGCTGCTTGCACAGCGTCTGGCACATTCGCTGTCGATCCCGACGCAATTATACCAACCAAGTCAGTCGCCCCGATGATACGGCTCTCGAGCAAGAGAGAGAGAGAGAGAGCTGGAGAGATAGCACACCTCGCCTCCCAGCTGTCGGAAGCGACATTGCGGGATCGACACGGTCTTGGAGTTCTCGGGCTCGACGTTCGCCGGGCCAGTCATCCAGCGGAACTGCGAGGCAGCGGCTCGAGCGAGCGAACGCTCGAACGGATCGGGCATCGTGCTGTTGACGATGGCCGAGAAGGCCACCATCGTGATGCTGCCGAACGTGCGACCAATGTGTCGTCGTGTCTGCTGCACGGCGTTGGCGGCACTGAGGCAGTCGTGGCTCTCCTCGAGGAAGCCGGCGTATCCTGGGCGCGTCGAGTACCGATCGCGAACGACGTACGTCATTGTGCGCCATTCGTTCAGCTACAAGTGAGGTCGAGAGCCATTGCAAGTGTCGGATATGTCAGATGGTTGGCATCGTTCGGAGAGGGACGATGACGTACGTGCTGCGTATCGATGGGCGAGAGCTGCGGTTCCTCCAGCGAGTCGTACTCGACTACCGTTGGCACGATGGCATCTACTCACGCACATGTTGTTGATCGTGATCTCGATCAGCGATAGCATCACGAGAATCGAGAACTCGGAGAGAGCTCGAATTGGCCCACGTACGCTTGTCTTGCGTGAGGAACGCGACGTAGTGCGCGCAGGTTCGATGCAGGTCGGGCACATCGATCAGCGCTTGCAGGTATTGCTCGAGAGCCACACGGCGCTTCTCGATGAACTCGGGCTCCATGATGCCGATCGGGAACCAGGTCTTCTCGGTCGGGAGCGTCGGCCACGGATGTGACACCATCTCGCGTTGGCGCAACGACGCGTCCAAGAGAGCGAACTCACGGAAGCGACGGTACACGACCCATTCGCGAGCGGCACTCGATGATGCGCCAGTCGGCGGCGATTGGTCAGCTTCGTGAGCGGCGAGTGGCGTCGACGGTGATCGATGGAGAGCACGTTCGACAGATGATGCATCGGGAGGTCGAGGTTGCGTGGCATCGTCGAGCAGCAGGTCGCTAAAGTCCTCGTCGTCGTCATCGTGGTCGCGATTGGGGAATGACGAGCGCGAGGCCGAGTTAGACACGGTGCTCGAGGACGGTGAGTCGGATGCTCCTGGTGAGGATGGCAGCAGACTCGACAAGGTCGCCATGGTCTTGCTCAGCTTCGAGGTCGTCGTTGTTGTCGTTGTTGATGTTGATGTTGATGATGTCACAGTCGATGCCATGGTCGATGCTGCAGCGGTGCCATTGCTCGATCGCTTGCGTCGTTGATATTGGCCACATCGTACTCGAATGACGTAGAGCTGAAAAGGCCATCAGTATGGATGATTGCAAGCGATCGAGCGAGAGCTTCGATCTGGCATTGGAGAGAGAGAGAGTGTGTGTGTACCGTGTGCCATGAGCCGTCAGACTTGGGCAGCGTGCCCTCGACAGCGATCGACTCGATGAACGGCATCCACTGCTGTCGCATCTCCTCGGTGATCTCGTTCGCTCGTGAGACGGTGGCATTGCTTGCGGGCGTCGAGGGAGCTTGTGGAGGTGATGATGATTGTTGAGGCTCGTCGGAGCCTGCTGCCGAGACTTGTGAGATCATCTCGGAGCTGTGAGCAGTATCGTCCTCATTAGCCATGCCTAGAGAGTGTTGATGATGATATGTGAGATACGATTCAATGTGATGTTGATGACGTGTATGAGAGATACGATTCAATGTGGTGGTGATGATGATGATATGTGAGATACGATTCAATGTGATGTTGATGACGTGTATGAGAGATACGATTCAATGTGATGTTGATGATGTTGAGAGATACGATTCAATGTGGTGGTGTTGATGATGATATGTGAGATACGATTCAATGTGATGTTGATGACGTGTATGAGAGATACGATTCAATGTGGTGGTGTTGATGATGTTGAGAGATACGATTCAATGTGGTGGTGTTGATGTGTGTGTGAGATACGATTCAATGTGATGTTGATGATGTGTATGAGAGATACGATTCAATGTGATGTTGATGACGTGTATGAGAGATACGATTCAATGTGGTGATGATGATGTTGAGAGATAGGATTCAATGTGATGCTGATGATGTGGGCGAGAGATGAGACGAAGAAGCCGCCTACTCTTCTCTCTTCATCTTCGTCGTCGTTGCATCCTCGTCCTGCCCACATCGCATCGCATCTCATCGCATCTCTCGACCTGCCTCGCTCGCTCCCTCGCTGCGCTATATGTGGCGGTGACGCACTCCTCCTCCTCCTCCTCCCTGCACCACTGGCCACATATCGTGTGTATCTCCTCGCTTGCTGGCTCGCTAGCGAGCACCTTGCGTCTACACAGTCGGAGCTAACGAGCGAACGAGAGAGCGAGCACGCGCGCGGCACCAATCGAGCAAGAGCGAGTGGTACTCGCGTCGTAGTTGCGCAAGATGGCCATCTCCAAGACTCGTATCTTGTGCTGGGTCGCTCAGGCCATTGTCATTGGAGTGATTATTGGCATCTCTGCCACGGGTATTTGGTGGCTCACCAAGGAAGGTACGACGATCGATCCTCGATGATCCTCGATGATCCTCGATGATCCTCGATGATACTCGATGATACTCGATGATGAACTCGTGCTCGCGGAGCTCTGGCGTCATTCGATACGATCGTACTCACATCGAGCATCGATCGGATCACAGGATATCTCTTGGCCTTGTTGAAGTGGGTGCAGAGCCTCGGATGGTGGGGCAACGCCGTCATGGTGGCGCTGCTGACGTGCGTCCACATACCGTTCATGTTCGGATACGCGGCCACCGGCGCTGCGTGTGGCTTGATGTATGAGCTGGGCTGGGGCACCGTGACGATCGTCGTCGGTGGTCTCGTGGGTTGCAACGTGGGCTATTGGGTCACGCGGCTGCTGCTGCGAGAGTACATTCTCAAGCAGGTCGAGAATGGTCGGCCCGAGATCAAGGCGCTCATGTCCGAGGTCGGCACGCATCCGTGGAAGATCAGCCTCGTCGTTCGATTCATCCCGATACCGATCGGGTTCCAGAATGCCATGTTGGCGGTATGTAGTATGGAGAGAGCAAGAGAGAGAGCGCGCTGCTTGGAACGATACTGATGATTGCTTATGATTGGTTAACTCGATCAATCGATCAATCGATCAATCATGATTGATGGGAATGCATTGACTCTCCATATCAATGTGACTCGATGAATGTGGCTCGGTGCTGCGACTACTCGGTCGGTGTGTGTACGTGTGCGTGCGTGTGTTTAGGTGTCGCCCATTCAATACTGGGTGTACCTCGTCTCGTCGGTGGTGGGCATGTTCCCCGAGCAAGTACTGTTCGTGTACATTGGCGCCACGGTGGGCGATCTCGCCAAGATCGTCAGCGGCGAGATCCAGTTCACGTGGGCGCAGGCTCTCATCATGGGCTTTGGCGCTGTGGGCGTCGTGGCCGTGGTGGTGATCGTCGTGTGGATCGGTCGGCGAGCGATCGCCAAGGCGCGTGCCATGCAGCTCGAGGCCGCACGGGCGCAAGGCGTCGAAATGTCCGAGATCGTCGAGGAGGGCGAGCCGGCGACGCCGAGCGGCGTTACCACGGGCGAGAGCGTCGAGCCGGGCGTGACGGTCGTGCCGATCGAGATCACCGACGGCAAGAAGGTGGACGTGCCGGTGAGCATCAACTCGGACGGCTATCACGTGGTGCTCGACGAGCGCGACACGGCGCTCGCGTCGCTCAAGTCGGTCGAGCTCGACATCCCGCTGCCGGACGTATCGACCTTCGTCGAGACGGTGGTGCCGCCGTCGGTCGTGCACTCGGTGCCGATCTCGCTCGAGCACACTGCCGAGGTCGTGATCCCGATCCTGCCGATCGCTACCGAACCGATCGCGCTCGGACTCGTGCCTCCTCCGCTGCCGACAGCGAGTGTCGCGCTCCCAGTGACCGCGATCCCGATGCCAGTGTTCGACCACGACTTTGACTTTGCGTCACCGAGAGCGGTCGTAGTAGACGACGATGCTGTTGCCAGCGCAGCATCTCTTCCTGCCACGACTGTACCAGCGGTGCCGTTCGCATGGAGCGTCGAGGGCAACTTGGACTTTGGCGCGATTCCGCCGCCGCCGCCAGTCGACGACCATGATCCGTTCGCGCAGCAATCATCACGCCAGCAGGTGCTGCCAACCAGCTTGCAACCACCGGATCCCTTTGACCCGTTCGACGAGATTTGAGGAACCACCGACCTACGACGATGATGATGACGACGATCATCTTGTTACTTCGTACGAATAATAGTAGTAGAAGTCATCGGTGTCGTTGTCGTCATCGTCATTGTCGTTGTTGTTAAACGGTAGGGAGTCGAGTGCGATATAGCTGAGATAGATGGATAGAAACGATGATCGATCGACGAATAATGATCGATCGATCGATAGATGTAGTTCAACAATTCTGAGGACGAGTGTGTCGTATCGTACAAGAGTGTGTGTGTCAGTGTGTGTATGTATGTGTGTGACTGTGAGTGTGAGAGTGTGTATGCACATGAGAGTGGCTAGCGGAGAGGCAGCTCTCATTATCGACCAAGCAATCCAACAGCAGCAATCCATCTTCATACGATGCCATCAATTCCATCCGATCGCGATCGATCAATCAATGGCCAATGGGGTAATCGTTGACGGTGTCGCCGCGCGCGTGTGTGTGTGTCCGTGTCGGCCTATTGCAAGAGGCATCGCTTCTTAGATCTCGCGGATGGGATGTCATCAGTCAATGGGGATTGATCAATACTAAGGTCGTCGTCGGAGGTGGTGTCGGGCGTGATAGTAGTGGTGGAAGTGTCGGGCGTGGTAGTAGTGGTGGTGGCAGCTGCAGTGGTAGGAGGTACTACCTTGACAGAAGACGACAAGCCACGCGAGAGCGAGAGCGAGAGGGCGCGGTCGTCGTCGTGCGACCACGAGTGCCACAACTGCTCGAGCACGAGGAACATGAGCTCGCGCGGTAGCGCCGACAAGACGGTCGTATCCTCGTTTCGCAGCAAGAACAA